>JAEEGH010000784.1_pt1 | contig 99525 bp, 89 predicted proteins | sample 9134181 | NCBI WGS metagenome assembly JAEEGH01 (sample SAMN16246544, study PRJNA631951) | gut metagenome | biome: gut microbiome; feature: rumen; material: DP-attached | host: Bos | place: Iran: Karaj | collected 2018-10
CGAAGCGCACTTCCGTGCGGATCTGCTCCGGCGGACAGACGGTGGAGTTGACCTGCCAGCGCCCTTCGGGATCGAGGTGCACCAGGCGGTGGTAGCGGCATATATCCGGCCGCTCCGCCACGTCCGGCACCCAGAGGGTGTCGCGGTGCGGGCAGAGGTCGCTTGCGGGCAGGCCGCTCTCGTGGCAGACCTCGAGCCGGGTCATCCCTTCCGTCGGACGGGCGAACCACCCGGAACCCGGCAGGGCGGAGAAAACGTCGAACATCACCGGGGAGGCGTAGGAGACGCCGGTCACGCCGGCGCGGCCCTCGCCGTCGCTGTTGCCCACCCAGACCGCCACGACCCAGTCGGGCGTCACGCCGACGCTCCAGGCGTCGCGGTTGCCCCAGCTCGTGCCGGTCTTCCAGGCGATCCGCCTCCCGGCGGCGAAGTCCATCCAGGAGGCTTCCTCCTCCGGCCGGTTGGCGTTCGACAGCGCATCGAACGTCAGCCAGGCGGCTGCACGGCTGACGGGGATCCTGCGCACCGGGAGCCGCTCGCGCCGCGTGCCGGACAGATAGGCGAAATCTTCGTAGACCGTGTCGCCGGACAGTTCCGCAGCCAGATAGTAATAAGCCCGCGCCAGGGTCTCCAGCGAGATCTCCGCCCCGCCGAGGATCAGCGACAGCCCGTAATGGTCGGCATCCTTGTCGACGGTCGAGAAACCCATCGCCTGCAGGACTCCCAGGAAGCGCTCCACGCTGTATTGCTCCAGCATGCGGACCGAGGGGACGTTGAGCGAGCGCTCGATCACCTCGTGCGCTGGCACGGCGCCGTCGAACGTGCGTCCGAAGTTGTGCGGGGAGAAGTCATTGTAGTTGTATGGCGTGTCCTTGACCAGCTGGGTCGGCAGGAGCTGCCCGTCGTCCAGCATGGCGGCATAAAGCAGCGGCTTGAGCGTGGAGCCGCTGGAGCGCGCCGCCGGGACCATGTCCACGTCCGCGCCGCGCACCCCCGGCGCGCAGCCGCGCGTGTTGCCGTAATAGGCCCGGATCTCCCCGCTGTGCACATCGGCCACGAGGATGCCCATGTTGTCCACCAGGTTGGTGCGGTAGACGTCGAAGTGCCGCCTGGCGATCGCGGCGACACGCTGCTGAAGCGCAGCGTCGAGCGTCGTCGCGAACGGCCCGTCGCCCTGCTCGCGGCGGCAGCGCTCCAGCAGGTGATAGGCCTGGTCGGGCATCGGCTGCGGGCGCTCGGGCAGGGGTTCGTCCTTGGCCAGCAGGCACTCGGTCTCGTCGATGATGCCGCGCTGCGCCAGCCTGTCCAGCAGCGCGTTACGCTTCTCCAACAGGCGTGCGCGGCTCCGGCCGGGATGGATCAGGCCCGGGGCGTTGGGCAGCACCGCGAGCATGGCGCTCTCCCCCCAGGAGAGCTCATCCGCGCTGCGGCCGAAATAGCGCCAGGCCGCAGCCTCCAGCCCGACGACATTGCCCCCGAACGGGGCGTTGGAAGCATACAGGAGCAGGATCCTGCGCTTGGAGTGGCGCAGTTCCAGACGGGTCGCAAGTACCATCTCATAGAGCTTCTCCGGCAGGGTGCGCGGCGCGCCCGGGCGGCTCAGCCGGATCACCTGCATCGTCAGCGTGCTGGCCCCGCTGACCACCTCGCGCCGCGAGAGGTTCTGGCGCAGCGCCCGGGCCGCCGATAGCGGATCCACGCCGCCATGCCACCAGAAACGCTTGTCCTCGTAGGTCACAATGCAACGGGCAAACTTGTCGGGCACATGGTCGGACGGCGGGAAGTACCACTGTCCGTCCGCGGAAATGCGCGCCCCCAGGAGCGTGCCGTCCGCCGCCGCGGCCGTAGCGGAGAGCGGTGCGCGGAAGAGCTGGCGCGGCAGGCAGAATAAATACCACACAAGCAGCCCTAGGGGGAGAATAATCAGCAGGATTTTCTTAACTTTGTTCATCCGTCGAACAAATGTAGCATTTTTCTATGAAAGCAACCCGACTTCTCCTGATTTTGGCCGCGTCCGCCACCCTGCTGTATGCCTGCCAGGGCAGTGGCGACCGGAAGTCTTCCGGCCCGAAAAGCCCCTCCGTCTCCGCCGTCGCCGGCGGGACGCCGATGCAGCCCCTCGACACCGAGGGCACCCTCCCGGACGGGAGCGACATCGATCCGGAAGTGCCCACCATCCGCTTCATCAGCAAGGGGACGATCCTCCCCTCCACCGGCCGGCTCGACCTGCTCTTCGGCTCCGTCTCGTACGCGCAGGCGCAGGTCCGCGTCAAGAAGGTATTCAGCGGCAACATCCTGCAGTTCATGCAGTTCGACACGTATGAGTCCCGCTACAACCTCTACAAAGTCGCTGCGACGGTGGCCGACACCACCCTCGTGCTGGGAGACCGCAGCGCGGACCACATCCGCGAGTGGCGCACCTACGCCCTGACCCTGGACGAACTCATCAAGCCCGAGCCCGGTGCCATCTACCACATCGAGATCCGCGGCCGCGAGCCCCTCGTCGAGGAGGAATTCTGGGACAGCGACAGCTACTTCGGGGACTATGACACCTACGAGCAGCGCAGCGTGGACCTGCTGGCCAGCAACCTGGCACTGATTGCCAAGCGCGGCGACGGGGCCACGGAAGTCTTCGCCTACGACATCCTCACCGGCAAGCCCGTCTCCGGGGTGCGCGTCCGCCTCTACGACTTCGTCCAGCAGGAGCTGGCGAAGGGCCAGACCGACCGCGACGGACACGTCTCCTTCCCTGCCCACGGCGAGGGCCGCTTCCTGACCGCCACCAACGGCAAGCATTTCGCCTACCTCGACCTCAAGAACGAGAAAGCCCTGTCCACCAGCAACTTCGACGTCAGCGGCACCACCCGCGAAGGCGGCATCAAGGCCTATATCTTCGGCGAGCGGGGCGTCTGGCGCCCGGGCGACACGCTCCACGTCAGCGTGGTCACCCTCTTCGACGACGCCCCGCTCCCGGCCGGACACCCCGTCACGGCCCGGCTCTACAACCCCGACGGCCAGCTCGTCCAGACCCTGACGGAGCGCAGCGGCTCCGCCAATATCTACCACTTCCCCTTCACCACGGCCCAGGACGCCCCGTCCGGCCGCTGGCGGACGGACGTCGCCATCGGCGGACAGACCTTCAGCAAGACCCTGCGCGTGGAGGCCATCAAGCCCAATAAGATGGACGTCTCGCTGCACTTCGACGGAGACTACATCACCCCGGACCGCAACTGCCTGGGCGACCTGTCCGTGCGCTGGCTCTACGGTGCCCCGGGCAGCGGCCTCAAGGTCAACGGAACCCTCGAACTCTCCGCCGCAACGACGGCCTTCAAAGGATGGGAAGGCTATGACTTCCGCGACGACACCCGCGTCTTCGAGGATCAGACCTTCACCTACCCCGACATGAAGACCGACGCGGAAGGACACGCCTCCATCAACACCTACTACGAAGTCAACAAGGCCGCCACGCCCGGCATGCTCAACGCCGGCTTCACCTTCCGCGCCTTCGAGCCGGGCGGCGACTTCAGCACGAGCTACAGCAGCATCCGCATGTCCCCGTTCAGCACCTACGTCGGCATCAAGACCGAGCTGGACAAGGACGAATGGGGGGACACCTTCCTCACCGCCGGCAAGCCGCACCGCTTCGACGTGGCCACGGTGGATGCCGACGGCAAGGGCGTCTCCGCCAGCGGCCTGCACGCCGAAATCTTCCACGTGAACTACAGCTGGTGGTGGAACGCCTCGGGCGAGATCGCCGGCTACATGTCCGGCAAGAACCGCGAGCTCCTCTTCGAGAAGACCTTCTCCACCTCCGGCGGCAAGGGCAGCTTCAGCTATGACTGGGAGGATGCCCCGAACGGCCTGTATTTCATCCGGGTCACCGACACCGGCGGCCACGCCACCTCGATGCTATGCGAAGTGCAGGAGCGGGACGCCACGGACGCTTCCGACGGCGCCACGCGCCTCAACATGCTGATCGACAAGGACAAATACCAGGTCGGAGAGACCGCCCGCATCACGATCCCTTCCGCCGCGGGCGCCAGCGCCCTCGTCTCCATCGAGAAGAGCGGCCGGATCCTGAGCACCCGCCGCGTGGACTGCTACGCCGGCAGCACCGAGATCCGCATCCCCGTGACCCGCGACATGCTCCCAAACGCGTACGCCGTCGTCTCGCTGATCCAGCCGCACGGCAATGTCCACAACGACGCCCCGATCCGCCTGTACGGCATCCAGAACATCAATGTCGAGGATCCCGCCTCCCGCCTCAACCCGGTGCTCGACCTCCCGGCCGAGACCAAGCCCGAGTCCACCCTCCGCTTCAAGGTCCGCGAGGAGAAGGGCCGCGCGATGAGCTACGTCGTCGCCCTCGTGGACGAGGGTCTCCTCTCGCTCACCGGCTTCAAGACCCCGGACGCATGGGCCGCCTTCTACGCCAAGGAAGCCCTGCGCGTACGCACCTGGGATCCGTATGACGCCGTCATCGGCGCCTACGGCGGCCACATCGAGCAGCTCTTCGCCATCGGCGGCGACGAAGAGGGCGGCGGCCCGCTGAAACGCCAGGGCGCCGACCGCTTCAAGCCGGTGGTCGCCTACCTCGGCCCCTTCGAGCTGAAGGCCGGCAAGACAGCCTCCCACAGCATCGAGGTGCCGCAGTACATCGGCTCGCTGCGCGCCATGGTCATCGCCACGGACGGCAAGGCGCAGGGCAGCGTCTCCAAGGACGTAGCCGTGACCCAGCCCGTCATGGTGCAGGCCACGCTCCCGAGGACCCTGAGCCTCGGAGAAACCATCCGCGTCCCGGCCACGCTCATCACCCTCAAGGACGGCGTGGGCAATGTCCGGCTCAGCATCAAGGCGGACGGCCCGCTGACCGTCACGGGTCCCTCCACGATCGACGTCAAGGCCCCCAAGGCCGGCAAGCAGGTCGAATACTTCGAGCTGAAGGTCGGTGACCGGCCGGGCATCGGCCACGTCACGGTCACGGCCCAGTCCGGCTCCGACAAGTCCGTCAGCCCGGTCGAGATCGACATCCTCAACCCCAACCCGTCCGTCACCCGCGCCCAGTCCCTGCTGCTCGAGCCCGGCTCGAACAAGGAAGTCAGCGCCGCGCTCTTCGGCCTCCCGGGCACCAACAGCCTCAGCGTCGAGTACTCCTCCATCCCGTCCATCGACCTGGACCGCCGGATGAAATACCTGCTCGAATACCCTTACGGCTGCGTCGAGCAGACCCTGTCCGGGGCCTTCCCGCAGCTCTACCTCGCCCAGGTGACCGACTGCGACGAGCACGTCATCAAGCGCAGCACCTTCAACGTGACCGCCGCCATCAACCGCCTGCACAGCTACCGCCGTCCGGACGGCTCGCTCAGCTACTGGCCGGGCGGGACGGAAGCTTCCAGCTTCGGCACCGCCTATGCCCTGCACTTCCTGCAGGAAGCGGAGAACCTCGGCTATGCCGTACCGGCCGACCTCAAGTCCGGCCTGGCCGGCTACCTGTCCCGCAGCGTGGTCAGCAACAAGAACGTTGAGCCGTTCGTGCGCGCCTACGGCCTCTATGCCCTCGCCGCGGCCGGTAAGCCCCAGCGCAGCGCCATGAACCTCCTGCGAGAACAGGCCGCCAAGCTGCCGCACAGCGCCGTGTGGATGCTCGCCGCCGCCTTCGCCAGCGACGGCAAGAAACAGGTCGCGACCGCGCTCACCGACGGCCTTCCCTACCTGGAAGGCAAGGACGGCAGCTACGGCGCCTACGGCAGCGAGGACCGCAACCGGGCCATCGCCCTGCGCACCGCCACCCTGACCGGGCGCCAGGAACAGGCCTTCGAACTGGCGGAGAAGGTGGCAGGCAGCCTCAGCGACAACCGGCACTACATGAGCACGCAGGCCACGGCCTGGTCGCTCTACGCCATCAGCGACTACGCCCGGACCCTTGCCGGCAACAACATCGCCGGCTCCGTGCGCGCCGCCGGCAAGACCTGGAAACTGGCTTCCGACAAGGCCCTCGTCCGCCAGGAGATCCCGATCGACAAGGAGGAGCCGACCCTCCCGCTCAGCCTGTCCAATACCGGCAGCATCCCGGTCCATGCCATCGTGTCCGTGACCGGTATCCCGGAAGCGGGCACCGAGCAGGCCAGGTCCTCCGGCCTGACGATGAAGATCCGATACACGGACCCCAACGGCGTGGAGATTGCCGTCGACACGCTCTCCCGTGGGCGGGATATCAAGGCCGTCGTGACCGTCACCAACACCGGTTCCGCGGCCGTGGAGAACCTGGCCCTGGCCCAGAAGTTCCCCTCGGGCTGGGAGATCCGCAACGACCGCCTGGGACGCGAGGACTTCTCCTACCCGGCCGGCATCAGCTACCAGGATTTCCGCGACGACCGCGTCTACAGTTTCTTCGACCTGCGCGCCGGCCAGAGCGTGACCGTCACCACCAGCCTCACCGCCACCTACCCGGGACGTTTCTACCTCCCGGCCGTGAGCTGCGAGGCCATGTATGACGACAGCGTCTCGGCTCTCGTCCCGGGCCGCTGGACCGAAGTGAAATAACACTCCCGGTATGAGACGCTGGACCCTTCTCTTCCTGCTCGCCGCGTTGCTGGCGGCTCCCCTGGCCCGGTCGCAGGACCTCGCCTGGGGAGACCAGGGCAACGGCACGTATATCAACCCCGTGCTGAATGCCGACTACTCCGACCCCGACGTGATCCGCGTCGGGGAGAAGTACTATATGGTCGCCTCCGACTTCCACTTCCTGGGGATGCAGATCCTGGAGTCGGACGACATGGTGAACTGGCGCATCGTCACGCAGCTCTACGACCGCTTCGACTTCCCGGAGTGGGAGCGGAACCAGCGCTACGCCGGAGGCTCCTGGGCCCCGGCCATCCGCTGGCACGCCGGGCGCCTGTGGGTCTATTTCTGCACGCCGGACGAGGGTCTGTTCATGACCTCGGCGCCGCGGGCGGAAGGCCCCTGGGAGCCCCTGCACCAGGTCAAGGCCATCGCCGGCTGGGAAGACCCCTGCCCCTTCTGGGACGAGGACGGCAAGGCCTATCTGGGCCGCAGCCGCAAGGGCGCCGGCCCCATCGTCATCCACCGGATGAGCGAGGACGGGCGGACCCTGCTCGACGACGGCCTCACCGTCTATACGGGGCCGGTCGCCGAAGGCACCAAGATCCACAAACTGGACGGATGGTACTACCTCTCCATCCCCGAGGGCGGCGTCACAGGAGGCTGGCAGACCATCCTCCGCTCGCGCAACATCTACGGCCCTTACGAGAAGAAGGTCGTCCTTGAAACCGGCTCCACGGCGGTCAACGGACCGCACCAGGGGGCCCTGGTGGACACTCCCGACGGGCAGTGGTGGTTCTACCATTTCCAGCGCGCCGGCGCGCTGGGCCGGGTGGTCCACCTGCAGCCCGTACGCTGGCAGGACGGCTGGCCGGTCATCGGCGTGGACATCGACCGCAACGGCATCGGCGAGCCGGTCTATGTCTGGCAGAGCCCGCTGCCCGGCCGGGGTCCCGCCGTGCCGCAGACCAGCGACGACTTCTCCGGCGACAGCCTGCAGCCTCAGTGGCAGTGGAACCACAACCCGGTCCCGCAGGCCTGGAGCCTGACGGAGCAGCCCGGCGCCCTGACCCTGCACGCCCTCGCTTCCGACTCCTTCCGGACCGCCCGCAACACCCTGACCCAGCGGGTGCTGGGCTACGAGAGCGAGGTCACGGTGGAGCTGGACTTCTCCCGGATGGCAGAGGGCGGACGCTGCGGCCTCGCGGCCGTGGGCAAACCCGATGAGATGCTGGGCATCCTCCGGCAGGACGGACGCTTCTACCTGTACAGGGGAACGGATGCGGCGGGCGAGACCGAGTTGCAGGCTGTCCGCGGCAAGAAAGTGTGGCTGCGCCTGCGCTTCGACCTGCCCGCACAGTCGTACCGCTTCTCCTTCAGCCCGGACGGCAGATCCTTCACGGAAGCCGGAGCCCCCTTCTTCACGGACTACGCCAACTGGAAGGGCGTCCGCTGGGGGGTCTACCACTACAATAAGAAAGGAGACGGCGGAAGCGCCGCCGTCCTGTCAGCGGATTACCGGATCCTCCGGTAGGCTATCGGAACAACTCCCGCAGGACCCGCAGGGAGCGGGCCTCGATGCGGGTTTCGGTATGGAAACTGAGGTAGCGGAGCAGCAGCTCCGCTATTTCGTTCCGTACCGCCCCGGTCATGGGCAGGAGCATGCAGGCGCTGAAGTCCGCCTGCAGCAGGTCCCGCACCCGGGTCAGGTGCGGCCCGGCGAAGGGCGCCAGGTCCTCCAGCGAAGGCGAGAAACCCAGCGCAGCGGCCAGTTCCAGCAGGAAGCGCAGGTGGTAGTTGGCAAAGTCGCCCTGCAGGGCGTCCAGCGTCAGGATCGCCCGCTCGCACCAGGCGAAGAGCCCCGGCTCGCTCTCCCCGTCCCGCACGGTCCGGTAGAGCACTTCGCTCATGAACAGGGTCATCGCATTCTTGGAAGCGCTGGTCCGCAGGCCCGTCAGGGGGTGCGCAGCCGACAGGCCGCGGACCCGCCAGAGCTCGGAGCGGGGATTCTCGATGACCTCCGCATCCAGCACGCTGAGCGGCTGGAAAAGGGCCATCCCCCCGCCCTTGGGCACGGAAACGATGAAACTGCGACGCCCCCAGTCGGCGCTGAGGGCGTGCAGGACCAGGGAACGCTCCCCGACCTTGGTGGTATTGAGGATGATGAGCTGGGTGCGTCGGATCATCAGTACTGCTTGATACGCTCGGCGGCGAGGGCCTCCCGCAGCGCATCGTCATAGCGGATGCGGATCTTCACCCCTGCCTCCTGGAAATAGTAGCGCACCACGATCTCCTCTTCGATGAAGGGGATGATCTCGTCCTTCTTGAGGCGCAGGAACGCCTCCTTCTCCATGTTCAGCGACGCCTCCAGGGCATCCAACTGGGGCTTCATCGCCTCATCCAGCCCGTCCCGGCGCAGCTCCTCCTTGGCCCGGTCGAAATAGGTCTTGGCCGAAGAACGGTAGTCGAACTCCTTGCCTTCCGCGAATGCGATGAAATCCTCGTAGTCCGCATCGGTGAAATGGAAATCCTCCACCGCGGGGATGTGCTCGTGCTTGCGCACATACTCGAGAGCATATTGCTCAATGATGCCGTAGGTGACCAGCGAATAGGTCAGGCGGCTGTATTCGCGGAACTTCAGTTCCACGTCCGGGGTGATCCCGCCGCCGTCGCGTACCGTACGCCCGTGGGCGGTCTTGAACTCGTGCGTCAGCGAATCAGGGATCGAGGCGACGCTCCCGTCCTCACGGCGGGCGGCGTAGTCAATCGCCTGCACGCAGCGGCCGGAGGGCGTGTAGTACTTCGCCGTGGTCACCTTCAGTTCGCCCCCGTAGGGCAGCGAACGGATGCTCTGCACCAGGCCCTTGCCGTAGGTGCGCTCGCCCATGATCGTGGCACGGTCCATGTCCTGGAGGGCGCCCGAGACGATTTCCGAGGCCGATGCCGAGGATGAATCCACCAGCACGATGACGGGGATCTTGGTGTCCACCGGCTCCTTGTTGGTACGGAGGGCATAATTGGCGCTGGCGTCCTTGCCCTTAGCCGAGACGACCAGCGAGCCCTTGGGCACGAGCACGGAGACGATCTCCGCCGCCTCGTTCATCAAGCCGCCGCCGTTGCCCCGCAGATCGAGCACGAGGACCTTCATCCCCTGCTTCTTGAGCTCGGTCACCTTCTGGCGGAAATCCGCCCCGACCCCGTCGGAGAAGCCGTTCTGGGAAATATAGCCCACACCGTCCTCCAGCATCCCGGCGAACTCGATGTCGTTGATCTTGATGCGCTCGCGGGTCACGGTGATGTCCACCTCCTCGCCGCTGCGCAGTTTCTTGACGTGGAAGACCACCTGGGTACCGGGATCGCCGCGCATCTTCTCGCTGCACTGCTGGGAAGTCAGGCCCACCACGGTCTGTCCGTCGATCGCGAGGATCTCGTCGCCGCAGACCAGGCCGTATTTCTGCGCCGGGGAGTTGGCGTAGGGCTCGTTGATGATCACGTTGCCCTGCACATCCGGCTTGTAGATCACGGCGCCGATGCCCCCGTAGGTGCGGTGGATCATCATCTGGAGGTTCTCATTCTCCTCCTCGGGAATGTAGACCGTGTAGGGATCGAGGTTCTCGAGCATCGCGTCGATGCCGCGGCGCTCGATGCGGTCGATGGGCAGGGAGTCCACATACGAACGATTGAGCTCCTGCAGGATGGCGGTCTGGATCTCGGTCCACTTGCCGAGTTTGAAGCGGGGAGACTGGGCGGACGCGGCGAGCGCGGCGCCAAGCAGGATTATGGTCAGGACGAATCGTTTCATACTTCTAATTAATCGTTTACTGTGAGCCTAGCAGCAGCAGGGTGATGCCGGCCATCATCAGGACCATGTCCACCACCTTGTCCTTGATGTGCCCCTCCTTGAACATGAGCGCCCCGAAGAGGAAGGTGATCACGACCGAGCTGCGCCGGATCATCGAGATCACGGAGAGCAGGGCATCCGGGTCCTTGACGGAGTAGAAATACAGCATGTCGGACACGGTGATCAACACGGCAATCAGCGGGATGCGCCAGTCCCAGGCAAAGCCCTGGAAGCCATCTTTGTCTGCCAAATACTGTACCAGGATCACGACGGCCAGCAGGACGGTGATATAGACGTTGGTCCAACTCTGGACGAAGAGCGGCTCGAGGGTCTGGAGGATGAACTTGTCGTAGAGGGCGCTGGCGGAGCCGGACAGCACGGAGATGATCATGCAGGTCATGCCCTTGGCCGAGGTCTTCCTGTCCGTGTCGTGGCGGTTGGAGCGGGAACTCAGGAACAGGGCCACCATCACGATGGCCACGCCCAACCACTGCAGGAGGTTGAGCCGCTCGCCGAACAGGATGATCGAGAAGATCAGCACGAACATCGGCCGGGAGGCCTTGATCGTGCTCACCGTCGTGAGCGGGAGGTGCTTCAGCGCGTAGAGGCCCGATACCCAGGAGGTCGAGACCAGCACGGCTTTGAGCACGAGCTTAAGGTGGTCCTGCAGCGGGCCCGCCGAGAGGAACGGCGAGAGGAACACCGCCGTGAGGGCGGTGGCGCTGAGCAGGATCCAGTAGACCCCGTTGCGCTTGAGGGCCTGCTTCTTGGCGACGTCATAGACGCCGAGCAGCAGGGCCGAACAGACCGACATCCAAAGCCACATAATCAGAACATTTTCACAAATGTAACCATAAAATTCGTATTTTTGTATCTCCCTATGGATAAAGACGGCAAGATCGAAATACGCGGTGCCCGCGCGCACAATCTGCAGAACATAGACTTGGATCTGCCCCGCCGAAAGTTCGTGGTCATCACGGGCATCAGCGGCAGCGGCAAGTCCTCGCTCGCCTTCGATACCCTTTACGCTGAGGGGCAGCGCCGCTATATGAACACCCTCTCCCCCTATGCCAAGCATTTCATGGGCATACTCGAGAAGCCCGCGGTGGAGAGCATCGCCGGTCTGAGTCCGATCATCGCCATCGAACAGAAGAGCACGGGCAGCAATCCCCGCTCGACCGTGGGCACGATCACGGAGATCTCCGACTTCCTGCGCCTGTTGTATGCCCGCGCCTCCACGGCCTACTCCCCCGTGACCGGGAAACAGATGGTCCGCTACACCGACGCCCAGATCGTGGACCTGATCCTCAGCGGTTTCCGCGGACGGAAATGCCTGCTGCTCGCCCCGCTCGTGCGCGGGCGCAAAGGCCATTACCGCGAACTCTTCGAGCAGCTCCGCAAGAAGGGCTACCTGCAGGTCCGCATCGACGGCGAGATCCAGGAATTGGCGGCCGTGGAAGCGGTGGACCGCTACAAGGGGCATTTCATCGAACTCGTTGTGGACAAGCTCAAACCCGCCGAGGGCGACGAGTCGCGCGTACGCAGTTCCGTCTCCTCCGCCCTGGGCCTGGGCAAGGGCTCGCTCGCCGTCCTGGATATGGAGACCGGCGCCCTGCAGCACTTCTCCAAGCACCTGGTGGACCCGGACAGCGGCATCTCTCTGCAGGAGCCGGCCCCGCACACCTTCTCCTTCAACTCCCCCGAAGGCTGCTGCCCGCACTGCAAGGGCCTCGGCACCGTACCCGACGTAAGCCTGGACACCATCATCCCCGACCCGGGCAAGTCCATCGCCGACGGGGGCATCGCCCCGCTGGGCCGTTTGCGGGACGGGCGCAAATTCGAACTGGTGCGCGCCATCGCGCGCAAACACGATTTCTCGCTCTACGAGCCCATCGCCGCCCTGCCCGACGAGGTCGTGACCCTGCTGGTCTACGGCTCCGACGAATTCTACCGCGTGGGCGACGGGGCGCAGGCCGAAATGGCCGGCTGGGACGGGGTCACGGGCGACGTCGAAGACAAGGTCGTCTGCCCGGTCTGCCACGGCACCCGCCTGGGCAGCCACGTCCATTGCTTCCGCATCGACGGCAAGGACATCACGGAAGTCAGCGCAATGGAAATCAGCGAGCTGCACGCCTGGCTCCAGTCCCTGCCCGACAAACTGGACACCCGCGAGCGTACGATCGCCCGCGACATCCTCAAGGAGCTCAGCGACCGCGTCCGCTTCCTGCTGGACGTGGGCCTGGACTACCTCAGCCTCGACCGTCCCACGGCCTCGCTCTCCGGCGGAGAGGGTCAGCGCATCCGCCTCGCGACCCAGATCGGCTCCAAGCTCGTCAATGTCATCTACATCCTCGACGAGCCGAGCATCGGCCTCCACCAGCGGGACAACCGCAAACTGCTCGCCTCGCTGAAGAAACTCCGCGACGAGGGCAACACCGTGATCGTGGTCGAGCACGACGAGGAGACGATGCGCGAGGCCGACTGGATCGTGGACGTGGGTCCGGGCGCCGGAGAACGCGGCGGCCGGATCTGCTATAGCGGCCCCGCCCGCGCCATCCGGAACCCCATCGGCCTGCCGCCCGCAAGGCGCCATCCCAGCGGCCTGTCCCTGACTCTCTGCGGCGCCCGGGGCAACAACCTCAAGGACGTGACCGTAGAGTTCCCCCTGGGTCTGCTGATCGGGGTCAGCGGGGTGAGCGGCTCCGGGAAGTCTTCCCTCGTCAACGAGACCCTGATGCCCATCCTCAAGGGCAAGTTCTACCATTTCAAGGAGAAACCCCTCCCCTATGACCGGCTCGAAGGGATCGAGAACATCGACAAGGTCATCGAGATCGACCAGAGCCCCATCGGGCGTACCCCGCGCTCCAACCCGGCCACGTTCACCGGGGTCTTCGGCGACATCCGCGCCCTCTTCGAGGACACCCCCGACGCCAAGGTCCGCGGCTTCAAGGCCGGCCGTTTCTCTTTCAACGTCCCCGGCGGGCGCTGCGAGGAATGCAAAGGCGCCGGCATCAAGGTCATCGAGATGAATTTCCTGCCTTCGGTGAACGTCTGCTGCGACGCCTGCGGCGGCAAACGCTACAAAGAGGACACCCTTGCCGTCCGCTACAAAGGCAAGAGCATCAACGACGTCCTCGAGATGAGCGTCTCGGAGGCCTACGAATTCTTCAAGTCCCACCCCAAGATCGCCCCCAAACTCAAGGCGCTGCTGGACGTGGGTCTGGGCTACATCCACCTCGGCCAGTCCGCCGTGACCCTGTCCGGCGGCGAGAGCCAGCGGATGAAACTCGCCGCCGAACTCGCCCGCAAGGCCACCGGCAACACCCTCTACATGCTCGACGAGCCCACCACGGGCCTGCACTTCGAGGACATCAAAGTCCTGCTCGGAGTGCTCCAGCGCCTGGTGGACCAGGGCAACACGATCATCGTGATCGAACACAACCTCGACGTGCTCAAGTCCGCGGACTACCTGATCGACATGGGTCCCGGCGGAGGCGCCGCAGGAGGCAGGATTATTGCAACGGGAACCCCCGAACAAATAGCCGCAGACCCCGCGTCCGTCACCGGACCCTACTTAAAAGAACTGCTATGACGAAAATTGAAGCCGCCCGTGCGGAGTACAAAGAATGGTGCCAGGCCATCGGAATCGACTGCCTCGAGAAAGTCAATGAAACCCTCGACGCCGGCAAGGCCATCGAATTGATCAACCTCTGCGAAGCCCGGCAGGAGCGCCAATACGCCCAGGCCGCCGACCAGATCTTCTGGAAGCGTAAGCGCAGCCGCATCGTGATGATGTCGGGGCCCTCTTCCAGTGGCAAAACCAGTTCCTCGCTGCGCATTGCCCAGCAGGCCCGCGTGCTCGGGCTCAAGCCCAAGGTGATCGAACTCGACAATTACTTTGTCCCGCGCGACCGGACCCCGATCGACGAGAACGGCGAGCGCGACTATGAGGCCCTGGCCGCAATGGACATCGAGTTGCTCGACCAGCAGCTGCTCGACCTGCTCGCCGGCAAGGAAGTGGAGCTCCCGCGCTTCGACTTCAAGGCCGGGAACCGGGTCTTCGAGGGCAAGACCATGCGCCTCGAAGACGGAGACATCCTCTTCATGGAGGGCATCCACGCCCTCAACCCCGCACTCACCCCCGCCATTCCGCGCGACCGCATTTTCGGTATCTACATCTCCGCCCTCTCGGCCCTGCCGGGCGGCGAGAAGGACCACGGCTCCACCACGGACAAGCGCCTGCTGCGGCGCATCGTGCGGGATAACCGCACCCGCGGCACTTCCCCGGAGGACAACATCCTCCGCTGGCCGTCCGTGCGCCGGGGCGAAGTCCGCAACATCTTCCCCTACGAGGAGAACGCCAACATCGTCTTCAACTCCTCCACCCTCTACGACGTCCCGCTGCTGAAATACTATGCCGAGCCCCTGCTCTGCGGCATCAGCGAATCCTCACCCGCCTACCCCAAAGCGCAGAGCCTGCTGCACTTCCTCGAAATGGTACACGCGCTCAAGCCCGCCGAAATCGCAGCCATCCCCCCCACATCAATTATGAGAGAGTTCATAGGGGGACAAACGCTCTGACGATTCCGCCAGAGCGTCTGCAAGCAGATGCCGGATGACCGGGGGACGTTTCCCCCGGACCCCCTCTCGTCGCTGCACTCCGAACGTGCCCGGCGGGAAAGAACCTATTTTACGAGGGAGATGGCGCCGAAGACGCCGAGACTCGCCAGGAGCATGATGGCGGCGGCGAGCAGCAAGCCGAGCAGGATGTAGATCACGCTCTTCTTGAAATCCATGTTCAGAATGCTCGCGGCAAGGGTGCCGGTCCAGGCACCCGTGCCCGGGAGCGGAATGCCCACGAACAGCAGCAAGGCCACGTAGAGCCCGCGCCCGGCCTTCGCTTCCAGCTTGCGGCCGCCTTTCTCTCCTTTCTCCAGACACCAGCGGCAGAAGCCGCCGATCAGCTTCTTGTCCTTGCCCCAGTCGAGCACCTTCCGGGCGAAGAGGAAGATGAACGGAACCGGGAGCATATTGCCCACCAGGGCCACGAGGATGGAGGGAACGAGCGGCAGGCCGAAGCCTACGGCATAGGGGATGGCGCCGCGGAGCTCAATCAGCGGGACCATCGAAATCAGGAAGACGATCAGGTATTTCTTCATTGGATCTTGTCCAGGATTTCCAGGATGGCGGGAATGGCATCGGCCTGCTTGGCCGGGGTCTGTTCGGTGCGGGGTGTGCTGGCCACGAGGTCGAACACACCGCCGGTCAGCGCACAGCGGCCCGCCTTGAACCGGGCCTCGGCGCGGCGCGCCTCATATTCGGCGGTAAAATCAAGCGGGTCGGCGAGAGAGAGGAAAAGGTCGCAAAGGGTCTCGTCGCGCCGCTCCGGCTTGATGCGTCCGATCCAGTCGAGATCCTTCTTGCCGGGGCAGAGGATGCGCACCTCGATACCCCGGTCGAGGAGCAGCCGCTGGGCGAGCCGGCAGGCCACGGTCGGGTCTTCGGCAGTGGTCAGGCCGTCCACGTAGACCACGGCGCTGCGGATCTGCTGCATCGGAAGCAGGGAGGTAGGGGTGCTGCTCTGCGTGTGGCGCAGGACATAGCGGCGGACAAGCAGGACGATGGGATTTTTCATCGGCTGTAGGAGGCTATGAGTTCACGCATTTGTTCTTTGGCGGCCTTCCAGCGCGGAATGTCGATCTTGGTGCCGATCACCTCCACCACCTTGGCGGCGATGATGGAACCGAGCTCGCCGCAGGCCTTGAGCGGGAGGCCAAGGGCGTCGGCGAAGAGGAAGCCGGCAGCGTAGGTATCGCCCGCACCGGTGGCATCGACGGGATCCGCCGGCCAGGTGTGGATGAAATGCACTTCCTCCCCGGAACGGACCCAGCTGCCGTCCTTGCCCACCTTGACCACGGCGATGCGGCTGAGGGCGGCCAGTTCGGCGAGGGCCTCCACCGGGTCCCGCAGCCCGGTGAATGCACGGGCCTCGCTCTCGTTGGCGAACACGATGTCCACGTATTTCTCGACGATGTCGTGCAGGAAGGCGAGGTTGGATTCCACGACGTTGTAGGAGGCCAGGTCAAGGGAAATGATGCACCCGGCGGAACGGGCCAGTTCGACGGCGCGGCGCACCAGGTCCTGGTTCTGGACGAGGTAGCCCTCGATGTGGAAATAATCGTAACCCTCGAACCAGGCGGGGTCCAGGTCTTCCGGGACCAGGTCAAGCGCGGCGCCGAGATAGACGGCGAAGGTGCGCTCGGCGTTGCCGCCGCTCACGAAGACCATCGAGCGGCCGCTGGAGTGCGTGCTCTTCAGCAGGCGGGTCTTGATGCCGTACTGCTCCTGGTCGCTCTTGAAGAGGTGCCCGAGTTCGTCGTCCCCCACCTTGCCGATGAAGCCCGAGGGCATCCCGAGGATGGCCGTGCAGGAGATGGTGTTGGCGGCGGAACCTCCGGCGACATATTTGACCCCGAGCGGCTTGAGCGCCGTCCAAATGCCGTCGCCTGTCTCCATATCCACGTGCTGCATGCTTCCCTTGGGGAGGTGGTAGGTATTGAGGAGCGAATCATCCGGCAGGATGGCCAGAATGTCGGTGAGAGCGTTTCCGATTCCGAGAATTGATTTCATATTTCGCAAAAATAACACAAATAAATCGTAAATTTGCGCCCAATGTCCAAGAAAGCTGCAAATATCATCAAATACAGCCTGTCCGCCGTCCTGGCGGGCGTGCTCGTCTGGTTCGCCTTCCGCGGGGTGGACTGGAAGGCCTTCTGGGCCGGTCTGCAGCAGACGCGCTGGGCCTATATGGTCCTCTATTTCGTCGTCGCCCTGCTGGCCCTCGTCTTCCGCGAAGAGCGCTGGTATGCCCTGATGCATCCCCTGGATCCGGAACTGCGCCGCCTGCAGGTCTGGGACGCCATCAACGTGGGAAACATCATCAACATCGTGCTGCCCGGCGCGGGGGAATTCGCCCGCTGCGGCTACGTCTCCTCCCGGCGGATGAGTTTCGACAAGGCCTTCGGCACCATCGCCTGCGAGCGGATGTGCGACCTGGTGGCCGTGGTCGTGCTGCTCGTGGCCGCGCTCGTGCTCAAGTGGGAGAGTTTCGGGACCTTCTTCCTGGAGAACATCTGGCATCCGATGGCCGGACGGCTGGGCAGCGGGACGGTCTGGCTGCTGATCGGCGCCCTGGCCGCGCTGCTCGCCCTCTTCTTCTGGCTGGTGTACCGTCACCGCCGGCGCAACCGCTGGTGCGCACGCATCGCCACGACCATCAAGGGCCTGCTGACCGGATTCGCGAGCGTGGCGAAGCTGAAGCACAAATGGGCCTTCGTGCTCACCACCGTGGGCATCTGGACGATGTACGTAATGATGCTCTGGTGCACCCTGCGCGCCCTGCCGCTGCTGGACGGCCTGGGGATGGTGGACGCCCTCTTCCTGTCGGCCGTGGGCAACATCGCCTCCGTGATCCCGGTACCGGGCGGAATCGGGGCCTACCACTACCTGGTGGCCCTGTCGATCCAGAGCCTGTACGCCGCAGCTTGGGAGACGGGCATCCTCGTCGCGACCCTCGGCCACGAGGCCCACGCCATCCTGATCATCCTCGTCGGGGTGATCTCCTATGCCCATCTGACCTTGCAAAAGCGGAAATAATCCTTATATTTGCAAACGTTAGTGTATTACCTGTAGCGTTATGCAATTGATCATCCCCGATCACTACGTGGACCTGCTCGGCGGAGCAGAGAACACGGAGAAGGCCATCAAGGCCGTCAAGGACATGTTCCAGAACAATCTCTCAGCCCAGCTGGCCCTGTTGCGGGTGACGGCTCCGATGGTCGTACCCTCCGGGACCGGCCTCAACGACGAGCTCAACGGGGTGGAACGTCCGGTCCGTTTCCCGATTCGCGACATGGAGGAACGGCAGGCGGAGGTGGTCCATTCACTGGCCAAGTGGAAGCGGGTCAAGCTCGCGCAGATGGGCATCCGGCCCGGCCGGGGCATCTATACCGACATGAACGCCCTGCGTCCCGACGAGGAGCTGGACAACCTCCATTCCATCTATGTGGACCAGTGGGACTGGGAAAAGGTCATCCGCCGGGAGGACCGCCACCTGGGTTTCCTCAAGCAGACCGTGCGCCGCATCTACGAGGCTATCAAGGTCACGGAGAACAAGCTTTTCGTGGAATTCCCGCAGATCGTCCCCGAGCTCCCGGAGGAGATTCACTTCATCCAAGCCGAGGAGCTGGTACAGCTCTACCCCGGCCGCACGCCCAAGGAGCGGGAGCACGAGATCGTGCGCCGCTGGGGCGCCGTGTTCATCATCGGCATCGGCGGGGTCCTGTCCGACGGTGCGCCGCACGATGGCCGCGCCGCGGACTACGACGACTGGAGCAGCCCCAACGAAGAGGGTTTCAAGGGCCTCAACGGCGATATCCTCGTGTGGAATAACATCCTCCAGCGCCCGTTCGAGCTCTCCAGCATGGGCATCCGCGTGGACGAGGCGGCGCTGCGCCGCCAGTTGGAGATCAAGGGCGAATCCTGGAAGGCGGAACTCCCCTTCCACCGGAGCCTGCTCGCCGGCGAGCTGCCCTGCACCATCGGCGGCGGCATCGGCCAGTCCCGCCTCTGCATGTACCTGCTGCGCAAGGCCCACATCGGCGAGATCCAGAGCAGCATCTGGCCCGAGGAGATGGTCCGGGCGTGCCGCGCCGCCGGCATCAACCTGGTCTGATACCTTTTTTCGGGAATTCCGCTCCGGACACCTGTAACATCCGGCGGGATGTTGCGTCCTAATAATAAATGACACCGGAAGAGTTCGCGCGACTGTATCTCCCGCTGGGGGACGATTTCTATCAGCTTGCACTCCGCCTGCTCGACTCGCAGGAGGATGCCCAAGATGCCGTCCAGGACCTGTATGTCAAGTTGCTCTCCGACCGGGAGCGGCTGGATACCATCCAGGATCCCCGGGCCTGGGGCTATGTCCTGCTGCGCAACCTCTGCGTGGACCGTATCCGGAGCCGGAGCGCCCGACCACAGGAGGCGGTCTCCGAAGTGCTGGCCGCTGAGGCGCCCGAAGAGCCGCCGGAACGGCTTGGGCGCGCCCTCGCCGCGGTCCGTAGCCTCTCTGCCGCCGACCGCTCGCTCGTGCGCCTGCGGCTCGTCCACGACCTCCCCTACGACGAGATCGCCCGCCGGACCGGCAAGACCGAGCTCGCCCTCCGCGTGGCCTTCTACAGAATTAAGAACAAAATACGCAAGAAGATATGACACACTCAGAAAACATGGAACCCAAGGCCCCCGGCGAACTCCGGGAGCGCCTGGAAGACACCGTCTCCGCAGCCATCCTCGCGGAGCGTGGGCCACAGGCACTCGACGATGCGCCGCGCCGCCCGGTCCGCTGGTCCTGGGTCGTTGCGCCCGCCCTCGCCCTGGCCTGCCTGACCGTCGTGCTTGCCGTCCGGAAACCCCGGCTGAGCCCTTACGACACCTTCTCCGACCCCACGCTGGCTTATGCAGCGCTCGAGCAGGCCTTCTCCGCTTTCTCGGATCCGGTCGGAGCCGGATTCAACGCCATCAATGTCTCGCTCGAGGCTTTCGACCAGACGCTCGAAAGCGCCCGAACCCCCCAACAGCATTAGCATCACCGTCATGAAGAAGTTCTTCACCATTATTCTGTGTTCCTGCCTCCTGGCCGTCTGCGCATCCGCGCAGAAGCGGCCGGACGGCTTCTCCCAGAAAGAATGGGACGCCCTGACCCCGGCGAACCGGGCCAAGATCGTCGCCCTGATCAATGCCTACTCCGTCGAGCGGGCCGTCCGCAGCGGCAAGGATGTCCAGGAGGACGAAGCCGTCACCTTCACCCTGGCCCGGCCCAAGACCGGCGGCACCCGGTACCAGCCTCCCAAAACGAACCGCACGATGCCCCCCGAGAGCAACTATGTCTACTACCGCTGGTGCGACCAGGACGACGTCAACGCCGTCTATGTGTCCCCGTATATGTTCAAGATGATCCAGACCCTGCCGGACTTCGAGTTCCGGGGCCGGAAGTTCAACCTTTCTTCGGTCATCAAGGACCTGAGCGGGCTGTATATGCTGGAGTTCGCGCAGTATACCCAGGACGGACGCTTCTCCTACAGCCGCAACAGCACCACCGGCGGCCTGCGCCGCGACATCCGCGACTACCTTGACGACAACAATTACCAGACCCTGGTCGAGAACCATGCCGGAGGCCGCTACAACCGCATCTTCATCCGCCGCGACGGCGCCACGGTCTCCGGCTTCGTGCTGGTGGACCTCGACGAAGATTTCGACTACGGCCGCTTCATCTGCCTGGAAGGCAGCATCCCCCAGAGCCAGTTCGAAAAGATCTTCGTCGGCGCGATGAAATAGTCCCCGGGGCGCGGAAGGGTGCCCGGGGCGCGGGCTGGACGTGGCAGGGCGAAGACCGGGAGGTAGAAGATCAGGGTAAGGACCGAGGAGATGGTCCGGGCGTGCCGCGCCGCCGGCATCAACCTGGTTTAACCGGGATTTTCCTTTTCTTCTTCATATTCCGCCAGCCCAGTTCGCGGTTGGCGCGAATGAATTCGCTGTCGAAGAAACTCTGCGTCGTCCCGATGACGCTGCCGCCCAGCACCTTCCCCCGCTCATCGCAGATAACCCCGCCGGCCAGGTAGGTATGGGGCCGGCATCCGAGGTGCTGGACCGGCCATTGGCTCTCGGGGTCCAGGATTACGGCGAAGCGGCAGTGGTAGCGCTCCAGCAGTTTCATCAGCTTGAGGCTGTCCGAGACCGGACAATCGCAGTAGAAGATGAATTCCCAGGCCGGATTCTCCTCGATGATCTTGTCAATCTTCCCCTCCGGCGTATGGTACAGCACATCGCGGAAATTGTCCAGGGTGAGATACTGGATCACGAAATACTTTCCCTTCTCGATCTGATAGTTCTCCACCCGCCCGTCGGCATCGAAAACGTCCGTATAATCCTCCCAGAACCCCACCCGCTTCAGAGGCTGGCAGGCCGCGAGCGCGAGAAACACAATCAAAAGGAAATTTCGTTTCATACTTTAATGACGGACACCCCCGCCGAATGTTACACCACAGCATCCCCTAACCACAAAAAAGGCGGGTGCGGCTACGTTTCCTCTGGTGCCGCCCAACGGCGGCGGTGGTTAGGCGGTCGTACGAGATGTTCCCAAAATCTTGTTTCTGAAAGGGGTTTACAGGAAATCGGCCTTGTAGCGCATTCTGGATGTTAACCTCCCCGAGATTTTGGAGCAAAAAGCGGTTTCTGGGTGGGGGGTCTACAACTGGAATGCCGCCAGATGGGCTCGGAGACAAAAAAAGAAAGGTGACTTTCAGTCCTGAGACTGGTCAGTCACCCGTTCTTCGTGATTCCGCGGGGACTCGAACCCCGGACCCACAGCTTAGAAGGCTGTTGCTCTATCCAACTGAGCTACGGAACCAGCATATATTTGCACGCCGCCCCGCGCTCAGGCGGAACGGCGTGCAAATATACGGATTATTGGTGGAAATCCAATCAGAAGTTGAGAGAGACGCCGCCAAGCACCGTGATGCCGGGCTCGGGGAAGCCGAGCATGGTCTGGTATTGGCGGTTCAGCAGGTTCTCCCCGCGCACGAAGAGGGTGATCCAATCCGCGGCGCGATAGGAAAGGCGGGCCTTGAGGTCGGCGTAGTTGCTCTTGACGGCATTGTCACCCGTGGAAAGGTAGAGATCCTTGATGCCCATCAGGCCGAGGTTGGCGCTGAAGCGGCCGGGAGTCCAGGTGGCGGACACATAAGCCTTGTGGACCGGAGCACCGGTGTAGATGGTCCCCATATGGAGATAGCTGTAGTTGGCGTTGAACTTGAGCTGGTCCGTGGCCAGCCAGTCGGCGCTGAACTCCACGCCCTTGTTCTCGAAGGCCCCGACATTGCGGTTGGCGCGCTTGCCGTCCACGACATTGACCTCGATGATGTTGCTGCCCTTGGTGTAGAAGAGGCTCAGCTCGGTGTTGATCCGGCCGTCCAGGAAATGCTGGGCATAGGTAAAATCATAGCTCCAGGCACGCTCGGGCAGCAGGTCCTCATTGGCCACCGCATACATATAGAGCTCGCGCAGGTTCGGGGTGCGGAAACCCTTGGACGCGGAGAGCTTGAGGCTGGCGCCCGGCCATGCGAGCACACTCACGCCGGCCTGCGGAATCCACTCCACGCCGTAGAGGCTGTGGTGCTCCATCCGGATACCGCCCTCGAAGGTCACGGGACCGAGCACCTGCTGGGCCAGCAGGTAGCCCGCCTCCTCGTGGAGTTTCTTGTGGTCCGCGTAGATCTCGGTGGTGGGATTGCGGTAGGCATTGCCGCCATAGAGTTTGAGGTCCACGCCGGCGGTCAGGGTATTGCCCTCGAACAGGCGGAAGGCCTGGAAGAGGTTGAAGCCGCCCTGGTAGTCCGTGCTGTTGAAGAGATAGGGCTGGGGCTTGCCCCCGGCGGCATAGCCGTCGTTGATGACGTGCTTACCGGCGTTGTAGTAGAAATTGAGCCCGCCGTCGGTGCGCTCGTAATGGTTCTCCAGCGACAGCCAGGACATCATACGGGTGATGTCGGCCGTGCCCTCGAACATCGGTTTGTCCACGGTGCCCGGGTTCTCGGAATAAGCTTTCACGACGTTCACGTCGCCGGACAGGCGCCAGGCGGCGGAGAGGTCGTAGGAAGCCTTGAGCATCCCGCTGGTGGAACGGAAGGCGGAATTCTCGCGGTGGCCGGCCGTGCGGTCGTGGCCGACATTGGCGGTCAGCGAGAAGCGGCCGTTGGAATACTGCTCGGTGGCGGAGGCGCGCCAGGTGCCGTAGGAGCCGCCCATCAACTTGACGTTGACGCGGTTGCCGAGGAAATTGGGCTGGCGGGTAATGATGTTGATGGCACCGCCCATCGCATTGGAGCCATAGAGGACGGAGGCCGCTCCCCGCGTCACCTCGACGCGCTCGGCCAGGTCGGCCAGGTACTCGTCGGCCACGGCGTGGCCGTAGATGGACTGGTACTGCGGATGGCCGTCGATGAGCACGAGGGTACGGCCGCTGGCGGCGCTGAAGCCGCGCAGGGAGATGCCGCCGGCGGCGCCGGACGACACACCGTAACCCGTCACGCCGCGCGAAGTCACGAACAGACCCGGGACCTCCTCCATCAGCGAGGGCATCAGGGCGCTCTCATCGCTGGTCGCGATGCGGGCGCGCCCCACCACGGACACGGGGGCGGGAATGCGGTCGCGCTCCATCGCCACGCGGGTGCCGGTGACGACGGCGCTGCGAAGGGTATCGATGATCTCTTTTTCGGGCTGGGCAGGGGCTGCCTGCAGGAAGGTCGCAGCACTCAGGGCTGCGAGAAGCATAAAGAATCGTTTCATCGGTCAAATAATTGTGAATGCAAAGTAAATACATCCGCGGGAGAATGATTTGACTGAAAAGTCCAGATTATTTGACTGAAAAGTCCACAAAATGCTTATCTTTGCCCTTATGGAAGGATACAGCCGCATCAACTACTCCGGCGTCGTGCTCTCCCGGGTGGACCGGGAGGACGTCCGCGAGCCGGTCCACATCAAAGAACACACCCTGCTCTACATCCGCTCCGGCCGGGCGGAAGTGGTCTTCGAGGGGCGCAGGACGCCGCTTGCCGCAGGCGACTGCGTATTCCTGCGCAAAGACCACCGCGTGGTCGTGGACGCCTGGGCCCCGGAAGGAGGCGGCATCCCCTTCCAGTCGGTGGCCCTCTTCTTCTGCCGCAAATTCCTGCTCTCCTATTTCAAGACGCTCAGCCGCGAAGAACTCCCGCTGGACGCCCGTCCGGTGGCCGGCGCCGCGCTCAAGATCCCGGCCGGGCCGGAACTCGAGAGTCTTTTCCTCTCGCTCACCCCCTACCTCGACTCAGCGGACGCCATCCCCCAGGAGGTGGCGTGGATGAAGCGCCGGGAGGGCCTGCGCTGCGTGCTGGCGGCCGACCGGGGCTTCTACGCCTCGCTCTTCGACTTCAAACAGCCCTGGAAAATCGACCTGCCGTCCTTTATGGAGGAGAACTACCTCTACGACCTGTCCATCCCCGAACTCGCCCGCTACTCGGGACGCAGCCTGTCGTCTTTCAAGCGGGATTTCAAGAAGATCAGCCCGCTCACGCCGGAGAAATGGATCCTACGCAGACGCCTCGGCGACGCGCACCGGCTGCTCTCCGCAGGCGGGTGCCGCGTCGCCGAGGCGATGCTGGAATCGGGATTCAAGGACCCGGCCTTCTTCAGCCGGGCGTATAAGCAGCAGTACGGCTATTCCCCGCGGGAAACGCCGAAGGCTCAGTCGTGATGGTGCCGCTTGTGCTCTGACCAGAGGCCGTACACCTCGCTGACGTTGCCGGCGGTGATGAAGGCATCGATTTTCTGCTCGCGGATGAAATTCATCAGGTCCGCGAATTCGTCCTTGGTCAGCAGGGTCTGGATCTCCATCCGCTTCTCGCCCTTGTAGCCGCCCGTAACCTCATAGAGGGAGCAGCCGCGCACGATCTTGTTGACGATATAGTCGCGCAGCACTTCGTGCTCGTCCGAGATGATGCAGACGCGCTTGCGCCGGCTCAGGCTCGCCATGAAATAGTCCACGATCAGGCCGTTGATCCAGGTACCGATCAGACCGATGATCACCAGCCGGAACGGGTTCACGGTGAAGGCCGTGCAGCAGATGACCACGCCCGCGATGGTCACGGACAGGCCGATGTCGAAGTGAAGGTACTTGTTGACGATCTTGGCGAGGATGTCCAGGCCGCCCGTGGAGGCGTTGATGCGGAACATGATGGCCTGCGACATGCTCAGGATGAGCACGAAGCAGAGCAGGTCGAACCACAGGTCACCCATCACGGAAGTCTCGCCCGGAGCGAGCAGGCTGGTATAAGGGCATATCTTCTCCCAGATGTCCATCATCGGGCCGAGGATCAGGGCCGTGTAGCAGGTCTTGAGGCCGAACTCCTTGCCGATGAGGAAGTAGGCCAGGACCAGCAGAATGGCATTGATGACGAGCACGACGGTGGATACCTTGACGGCGATGCCCGCGTTCTCGAACAGGGCGCTGATGACAATGGACAGACCGGAGATGCTGCCGACGACGATCTTGCTCGGCACGAGGAAATAGTACACGGCGGCCGCGGCGATGAACATGCCGACGGTCATGATCAGGAGTTCCTTCCAGAATTTCCAGGTCCCGAGCGGAGCAGTCAGTTTTTTCAGGTTCAGGTCCATCAGAGTGGAATTTTATTTCGCTTTGAGGTAGGCGTCGATGGCCTTGGCGGCCGTACGACCGGCGCCCATCGCCAGGATCACGGTCGCGGCGCCGGTGACGGCGTCGCCGCCGGCAAACACGCCCGGGCGTGTGGTTGCCCCCTGCTCGTCGGCCACAAGGCAGCCGCGGCGGGTGATGTCGAGCCCCTTCGTCGTCTTGGAAATCAGCGGGTTGGGCGAGGTTCCGAGGGCCATGATCACGGTCTCGGTCGGGATTTCGAACTCCGATCCCGGAATGGGAATCGGGCTGCGGCGGCCGCTCTCGTCGGGCTCGCCGAGTTCCATCCGGATGCACTTCAGGGCCTTCACCCAGCCGCGCTCGTCGCCCAGGACCTCCACGGGATTGGTCAGCATATCGAAGATGATGCCTTCTTGGATGGCGTGGTGGACCTCCTCGCGGCGGGCCGGCAGTTCGGCCTCCGTGCGGCGATAGACGATGTGCACCTCCGCCCCGAGGCGCAGGGCCGTGCGGGCGGCATCCATCGCGACGTTGCCGCCGCCCACGACGCAGACCTTCGCACCGGCGTGGATCGGGGTCAGGTAGTCTTCGCGCCAGGCTTTCATCAGGTTGTTGCGGGTGAGGAACTCATTGGCGGAAAAGACGCCGCAGAGGTTCTCGCCGGGGATGTTCATGAACTTCGGGAGACCGGCGCCGGTGCCGATGAAGACGGCCTCGAAGCCCTCGCGGTCCATCAGTTCATCGATGGTGATCGTGCGGCCCACGATGACGTTGGTCTCGATCTTGACGCCCAGGGCGCGCACCGCATTGATTTCGTGGCGCAGGACGCGCTCTTTGGGGAGACGGAACTCCGGGATGCCGTACTCCAGCACGCCGCCGGCCTTGTGGAGCGCCTCGAAAATCGTCACGTCGTAGCCCCACTTCGCCAGATCGCTCGCACAAGCCAGGCCGGCAGGCCCGGACCCGATCACAGCCACTTTCCGGCCATTCGTCACAATCTCCTTCTTCGCGGGCTCCAAATCCCTGGAGTAGTCAGCGACGAAACGCTCGAGTTTGCCGATCGCCACCGGCTCTCCCTTGACGCCGAGGATGCAACTTCCCTCGCACTGCGTCTCCTGCGGACAAACCCGCCCGCAGACGGCCGGCAGCGAAGAATCCTCCGCTATCACGGCAGCCGCCGCGGCGATATCGCCGGCGGCGACCTGCGCGATGAAACGCGGAATCTGCAGCCCCACCGGACAGGCCGTCACGCAGCGGGGATTGCGGCAATTCAGGCAGCGGGAAGCCTCCAGGAGGGCCTCCTCCTGATTGTAGCCAAAACATACTTCTTCAAAATTGGTCGCGCGGACCTTGGGGTCCTGCTCGCGCACCGGAACACGGGGAATTCGGTTAGCCATCTTATTTGCCCCTCCCTATTTTACAAACATGTTTCTCATTCGCAGCGGCCTCCTCGGCCTTGTACTGACCCTGGCGGCGCATCGCTTCGTCGAAATCCACGAGATAGCCGTCGAACTCCGGCCCCTCGACGCACGCGAAACGCGTCTTGCCCCCCACGCTCACGCGGCAGGCCCCGCACATCCCGGTCCCGTCCACCATCAAGGTATTGAGACTCACGATGATGGGAAGACCGAGCTTCTTCGCGGTCAAGGTCGTAAACTTCATCATGATCATCGGACCGATCGCCACGGCCTGGGTGTACTTGCGCCCATCCTGGACGACCAGTTTCTCCAGCAGGGCCGTCACCATCCCGTGGAAACCCTCGGAACCGTCGTCGGTGCAGATGAAGAGGTTGTCGCATACGGCGGCCATCTCCTCCTTGTAGATGAGCAGGTCCTTCGTCTTCGCGCCGATGATCACGTCCACCGGCACGCCCCGGCTGTGCAGCCACTTGGCCTGCGGATAGACGGGGGCCGTGCCCACGCCGCCGGCGATGAAGATATAGCGCATCCCGGCAAGTTTCCCGGGGCTCATCTCCACGAATTCGGAGGGCAGGCCCAGGGGGCCCACCACATCGCTGAAACACTCCCCGACCTCGCAGGCATTGATGTCGGCGGTAGAGGCGCCGATCTGCTGGGTGACGATGGTCACGCTCCCGCGCTCGGGATCGAAATCACTGATGGTCAGCGGGATCCGTTCGCCCTGCTCGTCCGGGCGGACGATCAGGAACTGGCCCGGCTGCGCTGAGACAGCCACCCGCGGGGCCTTCACATCCATCCGACAAATCGTCGGAGTCAGCATCTCTTTGGACAGGATCTGATACATATCTTCAAAGATACACAAAAAATCCCGACCTGCGCTTGCAGGCCGGGATAATTTAGCGAATGAGCCGATTAATAGCCCGGGTTGTTGCTCCAGTCGGTCAGCTGGACCTGATCGTAAGGGATCGGGAAGAGCACATCGTCGGTGTTGAAGCGCCACACGGCCGGGGTGCCGCTGGCAGTCTTCTCGTCGGTGACGACCATACCGTTGTCGCTGCCCTGATGCAGGGCGGAGAGGCCCGGGGTGCGGTGATTGTAGTGCGCCGTCATCACGGCATTCAGCCGCTTGTTGCGGAGCAGGTCGAACCAGCGGTGACCCTCGAAGCAGAGCTCGCGCAGGGATTCGTCCTCCAGCGCCTTCTTGATATTGTCCTTGCCGCTCACGGAGATCTCCGGAGCACCGGCGCGGGTACGGATCATGTTGATGTACTTCACCGCGTCGCCGCCCGTCTCGTTGAGGCACTCCGCATACATCAGCAGCACGCCGCCGTAGCGGTAGATGATGTTGTCGCAGCTCGAACGGCAGGTCGTCAGACCCTGGTTCGCGAAGTCGAAGTACTTCAGCGTGTTGGGGATATTGGCGTGGGTGCCGCCCGTGTCCGGGTTGGTGTACACCGTCACCTCGGCCGTCGCCATGTCGACCGCCTGGGTGTCATACGTGCCGGAATAGACCAGCTTGGTCAGACGCTCGTCGGCCGGGTTCTCGCGAAGCTTGTTCCACAGCTCCCAGGTCATCAGCAGGCCGCCGCCGCCACCACCGATCGTGATGGTGAACTTCGTGCCGTCCGGATAGGTGTAGATCGGCTGCGTGCCCGGCATACCGCCGTTGATGTAGCAGGAGCTCATGAAGCCGTTGGCCACCACCGTCGCGCCGTTGTTGAACTGCGCCGCGAAGATGATCTCCTTGCCGTTCGGGTTCGCGGAGTTGTAAATGTCTGCCACGTGCGCCTCCAGGCCAAGCTTGGTCGGGTTGGCGTTCGCGAAGTTGATCACATTCTCCAGCGTGGTCTTCGCACCGCTGTAGTTGCCGCGGGTCATCTGCACCTCGCCAAGCAGCGTCCAGGCGGCGATCTTCGTCGCGCGGCCCTGTTCGGCGGCAGCCGTGCGGGTCTCCGGCAGGCCGGAGATGGCCGCCGTCAGGTCGCTCTCGATCTGGGCATAGACGTTCTCCACGGACTCGCGGGGATAGGTGTAGAGGTCCTTGTAGTTGCCGATCACGCTGGTCGTCAGCGGGCAGGCGCCGAACAGGCGGACCAGGTTGAAGTAGGCGTAGGCCCGCAGGAACTTCGCCTCCGCCACCAGGCTCGCATTCTGAAGGTCGGCCTCGTGGTCGGTCACGATGTTGCAGCGGTTGATCATGTAGTAGCTGTTGGACCACACGCCGCTGGAGATGCCGAAGGTGGCGTCCCAGGTGCACTCGTTCAGCGCGATGGCGTCCGTGCTGTTGTTGCGCTTGCCGTTGTAGGCCTCGTCCGTTCCCACGCTGTTGATCGTGATGATGCTGGACGAGATCGAACGCAGGTAGTAGTAGGCATCGTAGAGGATGGTCAGGGCCTCGGAGTCATTCTTGACGTAGGTCTCCATCTGCATCGAGTCCGTCGGATACTTGTCGAAGGCTTTGTCGCTGCAGGAAGTGGCGGTCAGCGCCGCCAGGCCGAGTACGATGATGGATATTTTATTGATGGTCTTCATAAATGATCCTCCCATAGCTTAGAAGTTGATGTTCACACCGAAGGTCATCACACGGGACAGCGGGTAACCGCCGAAGTCCACGCCGTTGTTGGTCGAGGAATTGCCCCTGTAGTTGGCTTCCACGGTGTATCCGGGATACTTGTCGAAGGTCCAGAGGTTCTGGAAGTTCGCGCTGAAGCGGATGCCCTCCATGCCCACCTTCTGGCAGACGCGCTTCGGCAGGGTGTAGCCGAACGCCAGGTTGCGGATGCGCAGGAAACTCGCATCATAGAGGTAGCGGGTGCTCGCGCCGATGTTCGAGCCCAGGTTGTTGGTTCCCGCCTTGTTGGACTTGCCGTTGCCCGGCTCCGCCGCGGATTTCCAGCGGCCCAGACCGGACTCGGCCAGCACGTTGTCGTCGTAGCGGTTCAGCGTGAAGGCACGCGCAGCCGCGTAGATGACGTTGCCGCCGTACTGGCCGTCGATCGTCACCGCCAGGTCGAAGCCCTTGTAGGCGAAGGTGTTGTTCCAGCCGTAGGTGAACTTCGGCTGGTAGTTGCCCACCAGCTGCATGTCGTTGTTGTTGACGCGGCCGTCGCCGTCATAGTCCTCGAACATGATGTCGCCGAGGGCCTGCGTACCGTTGCGCGGCTTCTTCAGGTCCTCTTCGGTGTTGAAGGTGCCGATCACCTTGAGCATGTACATGTCGCCCATCGGACGGCCCACGTAGTTGCGGATCACGTTGCCCCACTTCGAACCGGCGCTCTGGTTGGAGAGCTGCTTCTGGCCGTCGGCCAGCGAGAGGATCTTGTTGCGGTTCAGCGACCAGTTGATGGTGGATTCCCAGCGGAAGTCCCCGACGAAGGGACGGCCGGTCAGCTGGACCTCGATACCCTTGTTCTCCACCTGGCCGGAGTTCATGCTGATCGAGCCGGCGATACCGTTGAAGTTCGGGATGTTCGCGGGCATCACGATGTCGCTGACACGGCGATAGAGGTCGACCGTCAGGTTGACGCGGTCGAACATGCCGAGGTCGAAGCCGAGGTCCACCTGGTTGTTCTTCTCCCAGCCGAGGTTGCGGTTGGAGTAGGCGCTCGGATAGTAGGCCTTCACGGCCGTCGTGCCGAAGACCACGTCGTGGTTCTTGCCGAGCGAGGACAGCCAGGCGTAGTTGCTGCCAATCTGGTCGTTACCCGTCACACCGTAGCTGGCGCGGATCTTGGCGATGTTCAGCCAGTCCACATCTTTCAGGAATTCCTCTTCAGAGGCATTCCACGCACCGGACACGGACCAGAAGATACCGGCGCGGTTGTCCGGACCGAACTTCGAGGAACGGTCGCGGCGGATGGAGCCGGAGAAGATATACTTGTTGTTGTAGTCGTAGATCAGACGGGCGAACATGGCGTCGAACAGGTACTCGCTGAAGGACGAGGAGCCCGTCCACAGGTTCGCACCGTTGACGTTGGTGATGGCCGTGTTGTTGTAGGCCACCGGGTTGTCGGCGTCGGTGCGGTCATCCTGCTGTACGCTGAAGCCGCTGTTGTACTCGGCGTCGTAGCCCGCCACGAAGTTGAAATGGTGCGCATCCGCGATGTCCCACTTGTAGGTCGCGGTCGTGGACCAGTAGAGGTTGTAGCCGAAGCCGGCGGAGCGGTTTGCGTCGATGACGTTGAGGTACGGGGTGCTCTTGTTGCCCGTATAGGCGCCGCCGAGCATGTAGGCGCTGCGGTAATACTCGCCGCGACGGGAATTGGTCGAGAAGTTCAGCGTGGAGCGGATCGTCAGGCCCTTGATCGGGGTCAGCTCGACGAAACCGCTGTTGACGGTCCGGATGGAGTAGGAGTCGTCGTTGTTCTCGAGCAGGTTCGCCACCGGGTTGCGCCACTGGTTGTTCAGGCCGTACTTCGGATAGTGCTGCTGGGTCTGCGTGTAGTCGCCGTTCGGCTGGTATACCGGCAGGATCGGGGCGCCGGTCAGGGCCTCCGCGATGATACCCGAACGGTCTTCGGTGTTACCGCCGGACGGGGACTGGCTGCGCTGGTAGCCGTAGGTCGGGGAGAAGCTCACGCCGAACTTCAGCCAGTCGGTCAGCTTCGCCTCGAAGCCGCCCTTCACCGTGATCTTCTTGAAGAACGAGTTCAGCAGGATACCGTCCTCGTCCTGGGCACCCACGGAGAAGTTGTACTTGATCGCGTCGGTGCCGCCGGTCACGCTCAGGTTCACGCGGCCGTTGAACGCGTTGCGGAACACTTCCCGCTGCCAGTCGGTATCGGGATAGTTGCCGCTCTTGCGCAGGTCGACCAGGTTCTGGTACTGGCCGATCGTGCCGTTGTTGGTGCGGGCCTCGATGATCATATCCAGGAAATCGTCGGCGTGGAGGACCTCCACGAAGTTCTGGGCCTGGCTGATACCCACCTGGGTGGAGAAGCTCACCTTCGGCTTGCCGGCCTTGCCGTTCTTGGTCGTGATGATGATGACGCCGTTACCCGCCTTCGAACCGTAGATCGCCGAGGACGCCGCATCCTTCATGATCTGGATGTCCTCGATGTCGATCGGGTTGAGGTTGTTGAACAGCTGGGCGTCGGTCGTCGGATAACCGTCGATGACGTAGAGCGGGTCGTTGCCGCTGTTGATGGAACCGTTACCGCGGATGCGGATCGCCGGGGCGGAACCCGGAGCACCGTTGACCTGCTGCAGGGTAACACCCGAGGACATACCGGCGAGGGCCTGGGCCATCGTGGAGTTCGGCATATCGGCGATCTTGTTGCCCTTGACCGTGGAAATGGCCGTCGAGACGGAGCGCTTGGTGATGGAACCGTAGCCCACGGCCACGGCCTCTTCCAGCATCAAGCTGTCATCCTGCAGGACGACGGCGAGGTTGGGGGCCGCAGTCACGCGCTGGGAGACAAAGCCGATACACGAGATTTCGAGTGTGGTACCCGGGGTGACGCGGATCTGGAAGTTGCCGTTCGCGTCCGTCACGACACCATTGGTCGTGCCCGGGACGACGATGGCCGCTCCGATGACCGGTTCGCCGGCGGAGTCTTTGACCGTACCCGAAACCAATTGCTGAGCGAATGCAGACACCGTCCCCAGGAGGAGAAGCAGCGCCACAGCCGCCATTCGGAGATGATTTTTCATCATGATTGGTTTTATTGGTTAAACGTTTTGGTTAATAGGTATGCAAAAATAGCAATTTCTCTCACATTCTGTCCGCTAGAATCCGAAAAAACCCGGCAGGGGCCGGGTTTTTCGGGATTTGCATCCTAGAAGCGGTAGCGGATGCCTAGGGCGATACCCTGCCAGCCGAAGCCGCCATAGTTAAAGTAGAAGACCGGACGCCAGTCCAGCGAAATGTTGAGCGGAACGGACGGAATCTCGAATTCCACGCCGAGCTGGCCCGCCAAACCGGCGTTGAAGCCGCTCTGGTCAGCATGATTGTACATTCCAAGTTGCACACCGGGGCCTGCGTAGAAATTGCAGATGCCGGAGGAGCCGAGGATAAAATCATAGACACCGGTCACATAGAAACCGTTGTTGGCCAGGAAGCCGAGGTCGGCCTCGAGGAAGCCGGCGCCGCCACCGTGCTGATAGGAGATTTCACCACCGAAACCGGCGCGGACACCAAGCGCACGCGGCTGGGCGGAAGCGACGGCCGCGAAAGCGAGGATGGAGACTAAAACAAGAATAAATCTTTTCATAACTTATAAGTATTAAAAGGATTAAACAATTCCGGAAAAACCGAGGAACGCCATCGCCATGATGCCCACGGTGATGAGCGCGATCGGAAGGCCCTTGAAAGCCTTGGGGACATCGCTCTGCGCGAGGTGCTCGCGCAGGCCGGCGAACAGGCACATCGCCAGGCCATAGCCGAGCGACGTGGCGATGGCATAGACCGTCGCCTCGCCGAGATTCAGCATATGGGGGGCGCCGCCCAGGGCGAACTCCTTGGTCACCACGGTGATGGCCACGCCGAGTACGGCGCAGTTGGTGGTGATCAGGGGGAGGAAGATGCCGAGGGCCTGGTAGAGCGAGGGACTGATCTTCTTCAGCACGATCTCCACCATCTGAACGAGGGCGGCGATTACGAGGATGAAGGAGATGGTCTGCAGGAACTCCAGGCCGAAAGGCACGAGCAGATACTTGTTCAGCAAGTAGGTCACCACGGTGGCCAGGGTGATCACGAAGCAGACCGCTCCGGACATGCCCGTGGCCGTGGAAAGCTTGTTCGACACGCCCAGGAAGGGGCAGATGCCGAGGAACTGCGCCAGCAGGATGTTGTTGACGAAGATCGCCGAAACGAAAATAAGGAAATATGCCATAGCGCGTCCTACTTTTTAGCGAGATACTTGTTGAACAGGACCATCAGGTAGCCCAGCACCAGGAAGGCGCCGGGCGCCATCACGAAGGCCAGGATGCCGTCGCCGGCAATGAACTTCCAGCCGAAGATGGATCCGCTGCCGAGGACCTCGCGGACGATGCCGATGGCCGTCAGGGCGGCGGTGAAGCCCAGGCCGATGCCGATGCCGTCCAAGGCGGACTCGCCCACGCCGTGCTTGTTGGCGAAGCCTTCGGCGCGTCCGAGGACGATGCAGTTGACGACGATCAGCGGGATGAACAGGCCGAGGGTCTCATAAGCGGCGGGCGTGAAAGCCTGCATCAGGAGCTGGAGCACCGTCACGAAGGTGGCGATCACGGTGATATAGACCGGGATGCGGACCTTGTCGGGGACCATCGGGGCGATCAGCGAGATCACGATGTTGCTGAGAATCAGCACGAACATCGTAGCGAGGCCCATCTCCAGGCCGTTCAGGGCCGAGGTCGTGGTGGCGAGGGTCGGACACATGCCGAGCACCAGCACGAAAGTGGGGTTGTTCTTGACGAAACCGTCCGTCACGAAATGCCATTTACTCATGCGCCTGTCCTCCCTTGTTTATTTCGTTGAACACTGCCACGGCATTGGACACGGCCAGCGCATAGGCGCGGGATGTAATCGTGGACGCCGTGATGGCATCCAGATCGCCGCCGTCCTTTTTGACGCTGAGGGATTTCACGGCCGGGTCTAAACCCCGGAACTGCGCAATGAAACCCTCGTCGGTCGTACATTTGGCACCCAAGCCCGGGGTCTCGCTATGCGAGAGGACCGTGGTATTGTGGACGGTACCGTCGGAGGCGATGCCGACCATCAACTTCAGCGGCCCGCCGAAGCCGGACGTGGAGGAAACGATGGCGCAGCCGGCGCCTTCGACCTGATAGTAGGTATAGTCCGTGCCGTTCACGGTGATGCTCCCCTCCACCGGCTCGGCGGAGAATTCCGGCAGTACGGCGGCGATGGAAGCGACGGTCTTGGCGCGGGCGGCCTCGGCGATGGGTCCGGCAGTCAGGACATAGGATCCGCCGACCACGGCCGAGCAGACCAGACAGACCGCCCCCAGGCAGAGGGCCATATTCTTGAGTGTGGATGCAGCTGCCATATTATGCCCTCCCGTATTTTTTCTGGTGGAACCACATATTCAGGAGCGGCACCGTGCAGTTCATCAGCAGGATAGCGAACGACATGCCCTCCGGATAGGAACCGAAGTAGCGGATCATCATCGTGATGAGACCGATGCCGATACCGAAGATGATACCGCCCAGGGTGCTCATCGGCGAGGTCACGTAGTCCGTGGCCATGAACAGGGCCCCGAGCATCGCGCCGCCGGTCAGCAGGTTGAACACCGGGCCGGTGTAGATGTCCGGGTTGATCCCGTGGAAGATCGCGGAGATCAGCGCCATCGTGCCCAGCACGGCGAGCGGGATCCATGGCTTGACCACCCGCCGGACGAGCAGGTAGATAAAGCCGATCAGCAGCGCTCCGGCGGAGAGCTCTCCGGCTGATGCGCCGGCGTCCGTCAGCAAGGAAGCCAGGTCATAACCGTGTGCTCCCATGAATTCGGGGATGGTGACGCCGGACTTCAGGGCCTCCTTGAGCGCGCTCAGCGGCGTGGCGCCGGAGATGGCATCCGGAAGCGGGATGAAGCCTTGGGCGGGCGTCCAGTCGGTCATCTGGGCCGGGAAGGAAATCAACAGGAACACGCGGCCGGTGATGGCCGGATTGAACACGTTCTGGCCGATGCCGCCGAAGGACATTTTGGCCACGCAGATGGCGACGACGGCCCCGATGAAAACGATCCACAGGGGGATCGAAGAAGGCAGGTTCATCGCCAGCAGCAGGCCCGTCACGACGGCCGAAAGGTCGCCGATGGTGGAAGGCTTCTTCAGCATCCAGCGGGTCACCGCCCACTCCAGGAGCACGCAGGAAGCCACGCTGACCGCGAGCACGAGCAGTTCGGCCCAGCCGTAGGCAAGCACGGAAACCAGGAGCGCCGGGCACAACGCAATGATGACATCCCGCATGATGGTGGTCGTGGAGATGCCTGCGTGGAGGTGCGGAGAAGGAGATACGATATACTTCTTGTCCATAGTCGTTTACTATTTGGCTGCCTCGGCGGCGGCCTTGGCGGCCGCGGCGCGGGCACGGATGACACCCATCACGGCTCCCTTGGCCTGGCGGAGGTGGTCCAGCAGGGGGATATGGGCCGGGCAAACATACAGGCAGCAGCCGCATTCGATACAATCCTGGGCCGCGTGATGCTCGAGCGCATCGAGATCGGAGGCCTTCCAAAGACGGTTGAGCAGGAACGGTTCCAGCCCCATCGGGCAGGACTCGGCGCATTTACCGCAGCGGATACAGTGTGTCTCGGGATGGCGGCGGGTGGCCTTCTCACTGAGGAAAAGCACGGCCGAAGTTCCCTTGACCGCCGTGGCGTCCAGGTTGCTGACGGCTTTGCCCATCATCGGGCCGCCACTGATGATCTTGGCCGCCGTCTGCGGGATGCCACCGGCCTTCTCCACGACAAAGGAGAGCGGGACGCCGATCCGGAAGAGATAGTTGTGCTGGAGGTTGGCAGGCATATCATCGCCGGTCACGGTCAGGATATTGGTGATCAGGGGCCGGTTCTTCTGGACGGCCTCGTAAACCGCCAGCGCAGTGCCCACGTTCTGCACCACGGCGCCCACGTCGATGGGCAGGCCGCCGGAGCCCACCTGTCGGTGCATGATGGCGTCGATGAGCTGCTTCTCACCGCCCTGCGGATAACGCTTCTTCAGCACCTGGATGCGGATGTCGGGATAGCCCAGTTCGGCGATGGCTTTCTCCATCGCACGGATGGCCTCGGGCTTGTTCTCCTCGATGCCGATTACGCAGGGGCAGCCGCCCAGCACTTTCTGCATCAGGGCGCCGCCGACCACGATCTCCTTCCCCCGTTCGAGCATGATGCGGTAGTCGCTGGTCAGGAAGGGCTCGCACTCCGAGCCGTTGAGAAGCAGGCATTCGGCTACCTTGCCGGGCGGCGGACTGAGTTTGACGTGGGTCGGGAACGTGGCGCCGCCCAGACCCACCACGCCGCAGGCTTTGATGCGGGCGAGAATCTCCGCCTTGTCCTCCGGAATGGCGGTCACGAGGGTCTTGGAGCGATCGATCGAAGGCTCCCACTCATCTCCCTCGACGGCGATCTCCACGTGCATCACGGGGTTGCCGGCGAGGTCCTTGCGGGGTGCGACGGACTTGACGGTGCCGGAGGCCGGCGAATGGATGAAGGCGGAGATGAATCCGCCCGGTTCGGCGATCACCTGGCCGACCTTGACCCGGTCTCCGGGCGCGACCAGCGGCTTCGCCGGGGCGCCGAGATGCTGGGCCATCGAGACATAGACGGTCGGCGGGAGCGGGAGCTCCTCGATGGCGCATTCGCGGGCAAATTTGCTGTCGTGGGGGTGGATACCACCCATCGAGAATGTCAGTTTAGCCATTGGGAACCTCCTTTTTTTCAACGAGTTTCGCAGCCTCGGCCGCCGCTTTGGCTTCGGCTGCGGCCTTGGCTTTGCGGTCGGCGATGCGCTTCTTGACGGCATCTTTGTCGAGCGGCTTCGGGAAATTCACACCGTGGATGGCGCCCATCGGACAGACAGCCTCGCACTCGCGGCAGAGCTTGCACTTGCTGAAGTCGATATAGGAGAGGTTGTCGCTGACCGTGATGGCACCGTGCTGGCAGGTCCTCGCGCAGAGGCCGCAGCCGATACACGCGGTGGCGCAGGCTTTCCGGGCCACGGGGCCCTTCTCCTTGTTGACGCAGCGAGTGTACATCCGCATCCCGCGGGGGCCCTTGGCGCGCAGCTCGATGATGTGTTTGGGACAGGCCTTGACGCAGGCGCCGCAGGCGGTGCACTTCTGCTCGTCCACGACGGGAAGACCCGTCTGCGGATCCATCGACAGGGCACCGAATTGGCAGGCATCCACGCAGTCGCCGCAGCCCAGGCATCCATAGGCACAAGCGGTATCTCCGCTGTACAGAGCGGCCTTGACCCGGCAGGACCGTGCGCCGTCATACTCGTTGGTGCGGGGACGGTTCTCGCAAGTGCCGTTGCAGCGGACGACGGCGATCTGCGGCGCTTTCTTCGCCACGGTGAAGCCGAGGATGGAGGCCACCTTCTGCATCACCTCATCGCCGCCCACCGGACAGTACTGGTGGTCCAGATCGGGGGCTTTGACCGCCGCGTCGGCGAAGGCGTGGCATCCGGCAAAGCCGCAGCCGCCGCAATTGGCGCCCGGCAGAGCCTTCTCCACTTCGTCAATCCTGGGATCCTCCTCGACCCTGAACTTGCGCGCCACCCAGAAGAGGATGAGCGCGAGCAGCAGGCCGAGGACGGTCAGAATCGCGACGGTCCAGATAATTGTTTGTGTCATTATGCTTTAATGTTAAATATGTAGTCTTTTCGGAGGCGGCCGCGGAGCAGCCACAGCACCAGGTACCACAGTCCCACGGCGGCGATGGCCAGCAGCCCGGCGAGCAGTTCGGCTCCTCCGGCGGCGAGCGTGGCGAGCAATACGGCGACCATCACCAGCAGCGGGACCACGTAGCAGAGCCAGACGGCCTTGTGGCCCATCGAAGCGCGCAGGACCACGGAAACCTCGTCCCCGACCCGGTAGTTGTCCCAGCCGCGCGTGGGGAGTTCGATCTCCTTGAGCTTGCTGCCGCCCAGGCTGCACATCCCCTTGGCGTGGCAGGCCGCACAGGCCGTCTCGGAGACGATCTGCACGGTCGTCACTTCCGGGGTGATCGAAATGATCCGCCCGCGATGACTGATCTCGCTATTGGAACTCATGGTTTATCATCGTATTCATGGCGGAGTCGATCTCCATCGATCCCGCACGCATATCGAGTGCATCGTCGATCTCGACGAATTTGACCATCTCGCTCTTGAAGAGCATGTCGATTTCGCCGGTCTCGCCGTTGCGGTGCTTGGCGATGATAATCTGCGTCTTCTCCCGGTCCTCGGGATTCTCGCTCAGGCCCACGGCATCGGGTCTGTGGATGAAAAGTACCATGTCGGCATCCTGCTCGATGGAGCCGGATTCGCGCAGGTCGGACAACTGCGGCTTGCCGCCGCCGCCCTGGCGCTGCACGGCCTGGCGGGACAACTGGGAGAGCGCGATGATGGGCACGTCCAGTTCCTTGGCCGTGGCTTTGAGGGTGCGGGAAATGGCGGCCACTTCCTGCTCGCGCATTCCCTTGAGCTCGGTGGGGCCCTGCATCAACTGGAGGTAATCCACGACGATGAGGCGCACGCCCTTGTTCTTGACGAGGTTCTTGGCCTTGGTGCGGAACTCCATCAGCGGGAGACCCGGGGTGTCGTCGATGTACAGGGGGGCCTTGGTCAGGGCCTTGAGTTTATACTCGAGTTGCTCCCATTCATAGGGCTCGAGTTTGATGCCGCCTTTGATCTTGTCGGCGCTCAGGCCGGACTCGCTGGTGATCAGGCGCTTGACAAGCTGGATGGCGGACATCTCCAGGGAGAAGAAAGCCACGGCCATGTGGTGGTCCACGGCGGCGTTGCGCGCCAGGTTGAGCGAGAAAGCCGTCTTACCCACGGACGGGCGGGCCGCCAGGATGATCAGGTCGGATTTCTGCCAGCCCATCGTCACACGGTCGATGCTCAGGAAACCGGAGGGCACGCCGTTGAGACCGGTGCTGCCCTGCATCTCCTGGATGTCGTTCATCGCCAGGTTGATCAGGCTCCCGATGTCCTGCACTTCGCGCCGGACATTGCTCTGGATGGCATCATAGACCTTGCTCTGGGCCTTGTCGATCAGGTCGTCGACCTTGATCGAGTCGTCGAACGAATCCCGCAGGATATCGTAAGAAGCGGCGATCAGGTCCCGCTGGATGGTCTTCTGCTTGAGGATCTTGATATAGTATTCAATGTGCGCGGCCGAACCGACCTTCTCGGAGAGATTAGCCAGTACGACCGGACCTCCCACCGTCTCCAGGTCGCCGCGGGCCTTGAGCGCATTGCTGACCGTGATGATGTCCACGGAAGTGTGGTCCGTCACCAGGCGGGACATCGCCTCGAAGATCAGGCGGTGCTTGGGGTCGTAGAAGCAAGAGGGGGTAAGCTCCTCCATCGCGAGATCCACGCAGGAGGGCTCCAGCAACATCGCGCCCAGCACGGCTTCCTCGACATCCGGGGCCTGGGGCGGCTTGTTGCCAATCTCCATGCCGAGGTTCTCGAGGCTGACCGCCTGTTCTTTCTTGCGGGGGGAAGCTGAGCGCGTCGCGGCCATCCGGACTAGATATCAGGGTTCACGATGATGCGTCCGCAATGCTCGCAGATGACGAGTTTCTTGCCGGATGCGATGTCGATGATGCGCTGCGGGGTGATGGTGTGGAAGCAGCCGCCGCAGGCGTCGCCGTAGGTCCCGTCCTCGTTCTTGGGGAAGAGGGTCACGACGGCGAGGTGGTTGTGGGCATTGGCGCGGATGCGCTCGTAGGCGCTCAGGGTGCGCTCGTCGATCTTGGCGGCGCAGGCCTCGCGCTTGGCCATCAGGGCCTTCTCCTCCGTGGCGGTGGACTCGACGATGGTGGCAAGTTCGTCTTTCTTGGCCTTGAGGTCTTCCTCGCGGATGAGGATGCGGTCGGCGATGCGCTCGCGGTCGAGCTTGCGCTCCTCGATCGCCTCGCGGGACTCCTTGATGTTCTTCTCGGCGATGGCCCGCAGCAGGCCCTGGTTCTCGAGCTCCTTGTTGATGGAGTCGAACTCACGGCTGTTGGAGATGTTCTCCAGCTGGGTGCGGTATTTCTCGATCTCGGCATCCAGTTCGACGATCTGCTTGTTGGCGGCATCGATATTCTGGTTGTAGCCGTTGATCAGCTCTCCGATGCGGTCGGATTTGGCATGCAGATTGGCGAGTTCCTCCTCGAGGATGGCCACCTCGGCGGGCAATTCGCCGCGCAGGTGGATCAGCTCGTCAATGGCGATGTCGGCCTCCTGAAGTTCATAGAGGACTTTAAGTTTTTCCTGGGTGCTCTGCTCGGACTCTGCGAAGTTCTTCTGCAGAGAGACGAAAGTCTCGCGCTCGTCCATGGGAGTCGCCACTTTCGATGTTTTCTTGGTGGTTGCCATATAGATTCTTGATGTTTATTTTCTGTAAAACGCAATATGAGTACGAATTGCAAAGTTAAGAAATATTTTTCTTAATCTCCATAAGTTGCGCCTTGATTTCCTTCAGGCTTTCGAGCGCCTTGACGCTCCGGTCCACGCTGCGGCGGTCGGCGGCAAGCTGCTGGGCGGCGCCTTCCAGGGTGAGTCCGCGGTCCTTGACCAGGTGGTGGATCTGCTTGAGGGCATCCACGTCCGAGGCCGTGAACTGGCGGTTGCCTTTGGCGTTACGCTGGGGCTTGATGAATTTCGGGAAAGAATTGGACCAGAAACGCACGAGCGAAACGGACTCGCCCAGGATTCCGGCTACTTCGCCGATCGAATAATACAACTTTTCCATATCGTAGCTTAATCCATTGATTGCATTGTGTTTACGGACATGAAGAGCATGTTCGAGAACTCCCCAGGGCTCACCGAGGCGAAGAAATAACTCACCGGATCCACCGCCACCCCGTCTTTGCGGACTTCATAGTGCAGGTGCGGCGCCACGGTCTGGCCGGACATGCCTACCGTACCGATCTGCTGGCCGGCACGAACCTTGGCCCCGGCACGGACGGACATGCTCTCGAGATGGGCATAGACGGTCTCGTAACCGCCGGCGTGGCGCAGGCGGACGGTATTGCCGCCGGTGCGGGAGGAGGAGGCGCTCACCACCGTACCCTCCGCGGTGGCGCGAACGGGCGTACCGCGCTGGACGATCATGTCGATCCCCTCGTGAAGGACGTAGGCTTTGTAAAAGGGCTGGATCTTGCGGCCGGTGGAGGCCCCGATCTGGGGATAGGTGATGTTTTCGATGGGGAGAATCATCGGGGGCAGGATCGTCTCGCTGTCCCCCAAAGTCTTGAAAATGAGCGCGAAGGCAGAGTCCACAGCAGTGCTGCGCCGCAGCAGGCTGTCGGCCTTGAGGGCGGTATGGCGGACGAGTTCCCCGGCGGAAATCGAGTCGGCCACCGAAAGCGCATCGCGGTCCCGCATCGGGTCGATCTCCGGGGCGCTGGCGTGGAAGACCTGGTCGTAGATCTCGTTGTCTTTGTACTGGAGGTTGGCTATGGCCTCGCCCAGTAGCTGTTCTCGTTCTTCCAAGGCGGGGTAGAGCTGCTCGTACATCCGGATCTCCCGGCGCAGCCGCCGCTCGGTGTCAGTGCGGAAGAGCAAGGCGAAGACCAGGTAGGTCAGCACCGCGAGGGTGAGAGTGAGCAGCATATAGACCAGCAGGTGGAGCACCCCGCGCCAGACTTTGCGGGGGGCTTCGCCGAAACGGATGCTGTCGGCGTCGAACACGAACAGTTTGCGCTTAGTCATTGCCTTTCCTCCTTCTGAGCAGTTCCGTCGTCGAGGAGCGCTTGCCCACCGGCGAATCCTCCTTGCGCTTGTCGGTCATCGCGCGGTATTCGTCGAGCGGCATGCTGAAATCCATGAAATGCATGGGATTGACACGGTCATTCTGGTAGACGACCTCGTAGTGCAGGTGGGAACCGGTGACCTTGCCCGTAGCGCCCACGGTGCCGATCTGCTCCCCCCGCCGGATCTTCATTCCCTCGTTGACAATGATGGTATTGAGATGCGCGTAGCGCGTCTTGTAGCCGTAGCCGTGGTCGATGACGACCTCGTTGCCATAGCCGCTGAACTGGAAGCTCGCCGAGACCACGACACCGTCGCCCGTGGCATAGACCGGCGTACCCTTGGCCGTCGCGAAGTCCTGTCCGGCGTGGAACTCGCTCCCGCCGTAGACGGGATCGGTCCGGTAGCCGAAACCGCTGGACAGGTGGACCTTGGCTGCGTCGGGAAGCAGGGGCGGCACGCTCGGCACACAGGAAATCATATCCCCCGCCTCGCGGGAGATCTGCCCCACTTCGTCGAGGGCCAGGCTCTGGATGTAGGCACGTTTAGTGAGATTGTCCAGGCGCCGCACGGACCAGCCCAGCGCCGAATTGGTGCCCAGCGGGTCGAGTTCGGCATAGCGATTGATCCCGCCCAGGCCCGACGACTTGACCTCCTCCGGGATGACTCCCAGGCCGTAGATCGAGCGATACACCTCGTCGTCGCGCTGTTCGATACCTGTCAGCGTGCGTTCATAGAGGTCCAGCCGGCTGTCGAGCACCTCGAGCCGGGCTTCCCAGGCCGCGGCCCGCCGCTTGAGCATCACCGTCCGCGGGAGATCCCAGTGGAACACCGAGGTGTAGAGCCAGAAATAAAGCATCACGAAGCCCGCGGCGATCAGGGTCGCCAGCACGATGCGCAGCGTCCTGAGGTAGCGGGGTGCGTCCCGCACCTCGTAGAGCAGCGTCTCCGGATTGAGCACGAATTTCGGCATGGTGCAAAGATAGCGTTTCCAACTTTAAATAACAAATTCTATCCCATTCAAGGCCATATCTTTAGGCTCTCTCATCGGAAGTTCGCGCCCGCGCGTTTCGTTATTTGCAGGAAAATCACTACTTTTGTGGTTCGTTTATAATGTATTTACTATGACCTCAAAGGAAATCAGACAGAAATTCCTGGACTTTTTCGCATCGAAGGGCCACACCATCGTGCCGTCCGCGCCGATGGTCGTCAAGAACGACCCGACCCTGATGTTCACCAACGCCGGCATGAACCAGTTCAAAGACATCTTCCTGGGCAATGCCAAGGCCCCCGGCCTGCGGGCCGCCGACTCCCAGAAGTGCCTGCGCGTCAGCGGCAAGCACAATGACCTGGAGGAAGTCGGGCACGATACCTACCACCACACGATGTTCGAAATGCTGGGCAACTGGAGTTTCGGCGACTACTTCAAGACCGAAGCCATCGACTGGGCCTGGGAGCTCCTGACCGACGTATACAAGATCGACAAGAACCTCCTCTACGCCACCGTGTTCGAAGGTTCCGCCGAAGACGGCACCACCCTCGACACCGAAGCCCGGGAGGCCTGGCGGAAATACCTCCCGGAGGACCACATCCTCCTGGGCAACAAGCACGACAATTTCTGGGAGATGGGCGAGACCGGCCCCTGCGGTCCCTGCTCCGAGATCCACATCGACATCCGCACCCCCGAAGAGAAGGCCGCGACCGGGCTCTCCGGGCGCGAACTGGTCAATCAGGGCGACCCGCACGTCATCGAGATATGGAACCTCGTCTTCATGCAGTATCAGCGCATGGCGGACGGCCACCTCGAGCCGCTGCCCGCCCGCAACATCGACACCGGAATGGGCTTCGAGCGCCTCTGCGCCGTGCTCCAGGGCAAGAACAGCAACTACGACTCCGACGTCTTCACCGGCATGCTCGCCTGCATCGGCAAGCTCTCCGGCCACCGCTACGGCGAAAGCGACAAGACCGATGTGGCGATGCGCGTGATCGCGGACCACATCCGCGCCATCAGTTTCAGCATCGCCGACGGACAGCTCCCTTCCAACGTGAAAGCCGGCTATGTCATCCGCCGCATCCTGCGCCGCGCCGTCCGATACGGCTACACCTTCCTCGGCCTCTCCGAGCCTTTCCTCTGCCAGCTCGTGCAGCAGCTCGTGGATGATATGGGCGAGGCCTATCCGGAGATCGCCAAGCAGCAGAAGTTCATCGAGAGCGTCATCCGCGAAGAGGAACTCGCCTTCCTGCGCACCCTCGACCGGGGCATCCGCCTGATGGACGAGTGTATGGAGCGCAGCCGCGCCGCCAAGGTCATCGCCGGGGCCGACGCCTTCAAACTCTACGACACCTACGGCTTCCCGATCGACCTCACCGAATTGATCGCCGCCGAGAACGGCTTCACCGTGGACCAGGCCGGCTTCCAGGTCGAGCTCCAGCAGCAGAAAGACCGCGCCCGCAACGCCACCGCCAACACCTTCGGCGACTGGACCGTCTACCACGAGGGCGAGGACGTCTGCTTCGTGGGCTTCGACACCACCGAGGTCGAAGGCGCCCTGCTCCTCAAGAGCCGCACCGTCATCCAGAAGAACAAGGAGATGCTCCAGCTCGTCTTCGACCGCACCCCGTTCTACGGGGAGATGGGAGGCGAAATCGGCGACACGGGCGTCATCCTCTCCGCCGACGGGGAGCAGATCCGCATCCTGAACACCGTCAAGGAAAACAACCTCACCATCCACATCGCCGAACGCCTGCCTCAGAACTGCGAGGGCGCCTTCTGCCTGCGCGTCGATGCGGCGCGCCGCCAGCGGATCGCGAACAACCACAGCTGCACGCACCTGATGCACCGGGCCCTGCGCGAAATCCTCGGCACCCACGTCGAGCAGAAAGGCTCGTTCGTGAGCGACCAGGGCTTCCGCTTCGACTTCTCGCATTTCGAAAAACTCTCCGACGAGCAGATCGCCCAGGTCGAGAAGCGGGTCAACGAACTGATACGCAGCAATTTCCAACTCTCCGAGAAGCGCGACGCCACGATGGAGGAAGCCCGGGAGATGGGAGCTATGGCCCTCTTCGGCGAGAAGTACGGCGACCGCGTCCGCGTGGTCCGCTTCGGCCCGAGCGTGGAGCTCTGCGGCGGCTGCCACACCTCCGCCACCGGCAACATCGGCCTGTTCAAGATCACCGGCGAGTCGGCCATCGCGGCCGGCATCCGCCGTATCGAAGCCGTGACCGGCGAGCAGGCAGAAGACCTCGTCCTCGGCCTGCAGGGCCTGCTGAAGACCGCCCGGTCCTTCTTCAACAACGTCCCGGACCTCGCCGGGGCCATCCGGAAGATGATCGACGACAACGCCACCTTCAAGAAGCAGGCGGAAGAGTTCTCCCGCCAGAAGGCCGCCGCCTTTGCACACGCCCTCTCCGAGCGGGCGGCCGAAGCGGGCGGAATCAAACTCATCACCGTCAACCAGACCCTCGCCGCCGACGCCGACCCGGCGCTGATGCGGAATGCCGCCCTCGCCCTCCAGAAGGAACTCAAGGGCACGGCCCTCGCAGCGGCCTACCTGTCCGACGGCAAACCGCAGCTGATGCTGATGTACTCCGACGACCTCGTCTCCGCCGGCCGCAACGCCGGCAAGGACATCCGGGAGGCCGCCAAGTTCATCCAGGGAGGCGGCGGCGGACAGCCCGGCCTCGCCACCGCAGGCGGCAAGAACGCCGCGGGCCTGGAACAGGCGCTCGAAGCGCTCGTGGACATCGCCACCCGCGCCTAATCTCCGCATCAGGATGAAGAAACTCGACCGTTTCACGCTGAAGGCTTTCATCGGACCTTTCGTCGCGATTCTCTTCGTCGTGGTTTTCATCCTGATGATGCAGACCCTCTGGCTGTATATCGACGAGCTCGTGGGCAAGGGCCTCGGCCTGCGTACCATCCTGGAATTCCTGTTCTGGGGCGTCTGCAGCCTGGCCCTCCCCCTCGCCCTGCCGCTCGCCACGCTGCTCGCCTCCACGATGACCATCGGCCAGCTCTCCGAGAACGGGGAACTGATGGCGATGAAGACCTCCGGCATCTCTTTCGGCCGCATCATCGCCCCGCTGGCCATCGCCGCGGCGCTGATCGCCGGCGGCACCTACGTCGTTTGCTCCCGCCTGGTCCCCTACGCCTTCAACCAGATCTATACCCTGCGCGACGACATCGCCCGCACCAAGGACGAAATCAAAATCCCCCCGGGGACCTTCTACAACGGCATCGAAGGCTACATCCTGCGGGTCGGCGACCAGGACAAGAAGAGCAAGATGCTCTACGACGTCCAGGTCTATGACCATACGGCCCGCAAGGGCAACATCTCCGTAACCCTCGCGGACTCCGCCATCATCAAGATGGCCAAGAACAAGGAATACCTGACCTTCACGCTCTACAACGGGTCCACCTACGTGGAGGACAACACCCTCCGCTTCAACGACACCTCCCTGGTCCTGCGGCACATCGACTTCGTCCGGCAGGACCTGCTGATCCCGCTCAAGAACTACAGTTTCGAGAAGTCGGACTCCGCCCGCTTCGACGACCAGATCAAGACCAAGCAGATGGCCGAGCTCCGCCACCTCAGCGACTCGCTGTCCCACTACATGGATTCGCTGCACAATCTGCACTACGAGCAGATCCGCCGATCCACCATCTTCCTGGAGTTCAAGCAGTTGGACACGGCCACCCGCAATCCGGACCGCCCGATGTTCGACTACCCCGGCTACCTGACCTGGGATAGCCGGGACAGCCGTTCGATGGCCTACAGCACCGCGTCCTCCAATGCCACGCGGCTGAGCAGTGACATCAGCAACATGAAATTCGAGACCTACGACCAGAGCTACAACCTCCGGCAATCCGACCTGAGTTTCCTGGAGAAATTCGCCCAGGGGCTCGCCTGCCTGCTGCTCTTCTTCATCGGGGCGCCGGTGGGCTCGCTCGTCAAAAGCAAGCGCGGCGGCCTGGGCGTGGGACTCATCATCTCGGTGCTGTTCTTCGTCATCTACTACGTCGTCAACATCTCCGGCACCAAGCTGGCGCGCGACGGCGCCGTGCGGACGGACATCGGTGTGTTCATCTCGGCCGTGGTCATGGCTCCGATCGGAGCCTTCCTGACCTGGAAGGCCCTCAAAGACGCAGAATTATTCAATATGGACCAGTTCAAGATCTGGCGGCGCAAGGCCTTCAGCAAGATCGAGCGCCTTTTCCGCCCCACCCGCATCGTCTATATGGGCACGCCCGAATTCGCCGTGAAGCCCCTGGACACCCTCGTCCAGGCCGGCTACAAGGTCGTGGGCGTGGTCACGGTGGCCGACAAGCCCAGCGGCCGGGGCCTCAAGATGAACGAAAGCGCCGTCAAGCAATATGCGCGCGAGCACGGCATCCCGGTCCTGCAGCCCCTCAAGCTCAAGGATCCCGCCTTCCTGGAGGCCCTCGCCGCCTGGAAGGCCGACCTCTTCGTGGTCGTGGCCTTCCGCATGCTGCCCGAGGAGGTCTGGTCGATGCCCCGCCTGGGTACCTTCAACCTCCACGCCGCGCTGCTGCCGCAGTACCGTGGCGCCGCCCCGATCAACTGGGCCGTGATCAACGGAGAGAAAATCTCCGGCGTGACCACCTTCATGATCGACAAGAACATCGACACCGGCGGGATCATCCTGCGCCAGGAATGCCGCATCCGGCCTGACGAGACGGCCGGCGAACTGCACGACGAGCTGATGGAGATCGGCTCCGACCTGGTTCTGCAGACCGTCGAGGGCCTGATCCAGCACAATGTCGAACTGCGTGTGCAGCGTTCCTTCATCCAGGGCTCCGAAGAGCTCAAGCCCGCACCCAAGATCACCCGGGAGCTCTGCCACATCGACTGGAACCAGCCCACCGGCACGGTCTACAACCTCATCCGCGGTCTCTCGCCCTACCCCACGGCTTTCGCCGAGCTGAAATCGGGACAAGAGGTGCAGACCCTGAAGATTTTCCGGACCGAGAAGCGGGCGGACCTGCACGCGGCGCCGGGCACGATCCTCTCCGACGGCAAGACCTACCTGGCCATCGCCACCGCCGACGGCGCCCTGGAACTCACCGAACTCCAGCTCGCCGGCAAGAAACGGATGGGCGCCGAAGAATTCCTCCGCGGCTGGCGCGACCCCGAGGCCTGGAGAGCCGCCTGAGCTCCGCCGCCGATTTCCTTTCGCCTTTTTCCCGGATTTTAGGGCAATTTTCGATAAATCAATTATATTTGCACAAATAAACACACCGTTTTTATCCACTATGTTACGAAAAATCCGCATTGCCCTGGCAGCCGTCTTCTTCGTGGGGATCACCCTGCTGCTGCTGGGCATCGGCCAGCACTGGTGGGGATGGATGGCCAAACTCCAGTTCCTCCCCTCGGCCCTGGCGCTCAATTTCGCCGTGATCGCAGGCGTCCTGCTGCTCACCTTCGTTTTCGGCCGCATCTACTGCTCCGTCATCTGTCCGATGGGCGTGTTCCAGGATGTCGTCCTGTGGATCCGCCGCACCGGCGGGAAGTGCCTGCAGGATGCCCAGACCCGTAAACTGAAGAAGCTCAAGGCGAGCGGTTCGGACAAGAAGCCGAAGGTTAAGCAGTACCTCAAGCGCTTCGACTATGTCAAGGAACACAAATGGGTGCGCTACTGCGTGCTGGTGCTCGCGCTCGTCTCGATCTTCGTCAGCGGCCAGATGCTGATCGCCCTGATCGCACCGTACAGCGCCTACGGACGCGTGGTGCGCAGCGTGGTCGGCCTGGTCTCCGGCCACTTCGTGCCGGCGCTGCTCATCACGGGCCTGGTGACCCTGGCGGTCATCTTCTGCTGCGCGTGGCTCTGGGGCCGCGAGTATTGCAATACCATCTGCCCCGTGGGCACCTTCCTGAGCCTGGTGAGCCGATTCGCGCTCTTCCGCCCGACCATCGAGTTGGACAAGTGCATCAATTGCGCGCGCTGCGGAAAGGGCTGCAAGGCCTCCTGCATCGACACCAAGAACCACTGCATCGACTACTCCCGCTGCGTGGTCTGCTTCGACTGCCTGGACAACTGCTCCGAGAAGGCCCTGAAGTACCGCTTCGTGGGCTTCAAGGGTGCGAAGATCCAGGCGGAGCCCGCTCCCGCAGCCCCGAAGGAGGGTTCCGACGCCGGCCGGCGCGCCTTCCTCGCCACGACGGCCTTCGTGGGTGCCGCCGCCCTGTCCGCCCGGGCGCAGGACCACATGCAAGGCGGCTTCGCCGAGGTCGTCCCCAAGCAGAATCCCCCGCGCGGCGCCCGCCTGGTACCCTTCGGCGCCGGGAGCGCGGAGTCTTTCTACGCCCACTGCACCGCCTGCCAGCTCTGCGTAAGCGCCTGCCCCAACGGGGTGCTCCGTCCCTCGACGGACTTCGCTCACTTCCTCCAGCCCGAGATGGGCTATGAGAACGGTTACTGCCGTCCGGAGTGCAACGCATGCAGCCAGGTCTGCCCGGCCGGCGCCATCCGCCCGCTGAAACAGGGCGAGAAGCAGACGATCCAGATCGGCGTGGCCCACGTCAACCTCGAACTCTGCTTCGCCGCCAAGGGCGAGGCCAGTTGCGGCAACTGCGCCCACCACTGCCCGTCCGGAGCCATCCGGATGGTCAAGATGGACGGGATCCAGTACCAGGTCCCGAGCGTCTCCGAGGAGCAGTGCATCGGCTGCGGCGCCTGCGAGTTCCTGTGCCCGTCCCGCCCGATCAGCGCCATCACCGTGCGCGCCAATTCCGTTCACCACACCAACGCTTAAGCCCTATGGACAGAAGAGAATTTTTGAAATCTGCAGGTATGGGCGCTGCTGCGCTCGGTGTTGCCGCCTGCGCCCCCGGAGCGGCCGAAAAGGTCTCCGGTTCGACCTTCCAAGGCAACAAGGAACTCCAGGGAGAGATGCTCCAGAACTATCCCGGTATCGGCACCCTCGGCTACGGCTGCATGCGCTGGCCGCAGAAGCGGGGCGAAGACGGCCGCAACCACATCGACCAGGAGGAGGTCAACCGCCTGGTGGAATTCGCCTTGGCGCACGGGATCAACTATTTCGACACCTCCCCGGTGTATCTGGGCGGCGACAGCGAACGCGCTACCGCCGAGGCCCTCAACCGCTTCCCGCGCGAGAGCTGGAAGCTCGCGACCAAGCTCTCCATCTTCAACGCGACCTCCCTAGAGGACTGCATCAAGATGTACAAGAAGTCCTTCGAGATCTTCAAGACAGACTACATCGACTACTACTTGCTGCACTCCATCAGCAGCGGTGAGGACTTCCAGAACCGTTTCGAGAACTGCGGCATGGTGGACTACCTCGTGAAAGAGCGCGAGGCCGGGCGCATCAAGCACCTCGGTTTCTCCTTCCACGGACACAAGGAAGGGTTCGACTTCATGATGCAGAAGCACGAGCAGTATCACTGGGACTTTATCCAGATCCAGATGAACTATGTCGACTGGGAGCATCCGTCAGGACGCAACACCCGCGCCGACTACCTCTATGCCGAACTGGACAAGCGCGAGATTCCCATCGTGATCATGGAGCCCCTGCGCGGCGGCGCGCTGGCCAGTATCCCCGCCGACCTCGCCGACCGGCTCAAGGAGCGCGAACCCCAGCGTTCCATCGCCTCCTGGGCCTTCCGCTACGTGGGCAGTTTCCCGCGCGTGATGGTCGCCCTGAGCGGCATGACCTATATGGAGCACCTGCAGGACAACCTGGAGAATTTCCTGGATTTCCAGCCGCTCAAGGACGAGGAGAAACAGTTGCTCTGGGATATCGCCGACCGCATGGAGAACTATCCGCTGGTGCCCTGTACGGGCTGCCAGTACTGCATGCCCTGCCCCTACGGCATCAACATCCCGGGCATCTTCAAGTTCTACAACGACAATGTCGTCGCCGGGACCTATGTGGAGAGCAAGGAGCAGAAGGGCTATGCCCGCGCCCGCCGCAAGTACCTGCTGGCCTACGACGAGGCCATCCCGACGGTACGCCAGGCCGACCATTGCATCGGCTGCCGCAAGTGCGAGCGGGATTGTCCGCAGAACATCCGCATTCCCAACCAGCTGCGGCGCATCGATGCCTACATCGAGAGCCTCAAGCAGGAGACGCTCTAGGATTCTTCTTCAGCGTGGAGTTTCTGCCGGCGGGTTTCGGCAGAATCGTGACCAAAGAGCTGGCGCGGGCCTTCGGACTCGCGCCACTTTTTTGTGTCGAATTCTTCGGGATCGCGGGGGCTGACATAGGGGCCGTCGTGGTCGATCACGAACGACAGGTACGTAATCGGATACCCCTGCTCCAGGAACAGTTGCTCATAAAAAGTCTGGACTTCCCTTACTTCCGGTCGCATAGCTCCCGTAAGCAAGGGAAGCCCTTCGGGTCCCTTCACCCCCTGCACCCCCTCAAGGGGGATGGCCGGATAATCGCTGTCGCGATCCGGCCTATCCTCAGCAACGGTAGTATTTTGCGAGCCTGCTGCGGATCTCCCGTAAAGGTCGGTGGTCTGGCAGAGGATGCGGAGGCCGTTGGCGGCGCAGACGGCGCGGGTGTATTCGTGCAGGAAACGCGAATCGGTCTTGAGATGGACGATTCCGCCGGGCCGCATAAAACTGCGATAGCGCTCCAGGAAAAGCGGCGACGTCAGGCGGGAATTCTCGCTGCGATACTGGGGATCGGAAAAAGTCAGCCAGATCTCGGAAACTTCCCCGGGCGCGAAAAAAGCCGTGATGAACTCGATGCGCGTCCGCAGGAAAGCGACATTGGGAAGCGCATGTTCAGTGGCATATTTTGCTCCCTTCCAAAGACGTGCGCCCTTGATGTCCACCCCGATATAATTCCGCCCCGGATCCCGCTCCGCCAGCGCAATCGTATACTCACCCTTCCCGCAACCCAACTCCAAAATAACCTCTTCGTTCATACTTCTCTCAGCCTGGGTGCCGCTCACCCCGGAAAAACCGTGGCCGCCCGTGGCCTCGTGAACGGGAGGGGCCCAAGCGTCAGCTTGGGAGGGAAGAGCGCGAAGCGCGAAGTTATTCCGGGGTGAGGCGGCACCCGGCAGGGAATCAAAGAAGGCGTTCCAGTGGCCTTTGACGGCGTGGTCGCGGAGGTGGAAGTAGCCGTCGGCGAGGAGCTCCGCAGCCGAGGGCTGGAGCAGACAGGCGAAGGTCTCGTTCTCCGCAAACTTCCTGAGCTTATCGTGTCCCATCCTGTCTCTTGCAAACAACCCCGAACCCGAGCAACTCCTCCCCCGTCCCCACCGGCCGCACACTCAACTGCCACTCCCCCGCCTCCGCCGGCACCATCCCGCTGCGATACAACTCCCGGCTCCCGAGCACATCCACCCGGCGCATATAGACCGTCTCCGAAAAACCCTCGCCCGAAGGAGAAAGCCACTGCACATTGAGCTGGATATCATCCAGGGCGTGCTTCCGGGGCCGGCTGTAAAACCAGAAATCATAGGCGGCCGTCGTGTCCGTCAGCGGAAGTCGATAGATATAGACCCCGTCCCGGGCGGCGGAACGCCGGACGAACAGTTCCACGCCGTCGGGCTCCGAACAGGCGGCGAGCCCCCATCCGCAGACGAGGACCGCAAACAGCGCGAGCAGCGGACGGCGCGCCTTCATTATTCGGAGGCTTTCGGTCCCTTCTGCGGAGCACGTCCGCCCGGACGGCCCTTGCCACGCGGACGACCGCCGCCCTGGGCCCCCTGCTGGCCTTGCGCGGCCTGGGCCTGCTGCCCGCCCTGCGGCTTGGCACCGCGGCCCTTGGAGCGGTTCTTGCCCCGGGACTTCTTGCGCTTGGGTGCATCGAAACGGCTGATGCTGTCGTCGCCCACGGCGGTCACGAACTCGGGCACATACGGCTCCGGCTCCGTTCGCAGGGACTCCGGCTTCTCTCCGGCGCGGTTCATCTCCAGGATGTCCCACACCTCGGCGGCATCGAGCGGAAAGAGTTCCGCATCGGAAGTCTTATCGTAGGAAAAATACATCACCTCGCGCAGGATGTCGGTCTTGCGCAGGTAGGCCAGTCCGTCCTCGAACACCAGCGGCTCGGTGATCTTGGGGATGCGGGATTGGGCATCGAGATAGTTGGCCACCTCGTAGTTGAGGCAGCACTTGAGCTTTCCGCACTGACCGGCGAGTTTCTGCGGATTCAGGGAGAGGTCCTGGCAGCGTGCGGCCGAGGTGGAGATGCTCTGGAACGAAGAAATGTAGTTGGCGCAGCAGAGCTCACGGCCGCAGATGCCCAGTCCGCCGATGAGCCCGGCCTCCTGCCGCGCTCCGATCTGCTTCATTTCGATGCGGATGCGGAACTCCTCGGCGAAGACCTTGATCAGCTGCCGGAAATCCACGCGGCCGTCGGCGATGTAGTAGAAAATGGCCTTGGAACCGTCGCCCTGGAACTCCACGTCCCCGATCTTCATCTCCAGGCCCATCTCCGCCGCGATCCGGCGCGCCTTGATCATCGTATCCTGCTCGCGGGCGATGGCCTCCTGCCATTTCAGGATGTCGAGCTGGCGGGCTTTGCGGTAAATCTTCTTGAACTGGTAGCTCTCCGGATCGATCCCGCGGGTACGCATCTGGCGCCCCACGATCGGTCCCTCCAGGGTCACGATGCCGAGGTCCTGCCCGGTGACGGCTTCGACCACCACCAGGTCGCCCTGCCGGACGTTCTGGGGGGAATCATTGATATAGAAGCCCTTACGGGTATTCTTGAAGCGCACCTCGAAGATGCCCCGGCAGGTGCCGTCTGCGGCCTCCTTGAGCCAGTTGTAGTCGCCGAGCTTGCAGCAGCCCGCCCGGTAGGTGCAGCGGGTCTCGCCCGAGGCGTCCCCGTGCGTGACCACGCAGCCGCGCGAGCAATCGTATTGGATGGATTCGTTCGTCGTCATAACAATAAATACATTCGGTCGGCCAGGTCCGTGAAGAGTATCTTCAGGTTGACATTGCGGCCGATCAGGGTCTGGGCCCGGTCCAGAACCGCAAGGGCCTGACGCGGGAAGGTCTTGGGGCAGGCAGCTGCCCAGCGGCGGACCTCCGGGGAGCTCTCAGCCCCGGCGGAGACTCCCTGCTGGCAGCGGAACAACTCCCGCAGCCGCTCCGCTGCAAAGATACAAAAAGCTTTGGCTTGTTCGCGCGTAAGCGAGCCGGCGATTTGCTCGGAGACATCCAGTGCGGAGAGCAGGTCCTTCTTCAGCAGCGCATCCATCAGTTCGTCCAGCAGATGCGCCTCGGCGAAGTCCACCCCGCCCGCAGCCCCCTCCGGCCGGAGCCGGATGCGCTGGCAGCGAGAAAGGACCGTAGGGAGCACCCGCTCGAGCTGGTGCGAGATCAGCACGAACTGGGTCTGTGCGGGCGGCTCTTCGATCATCTTGAGCAGACGGTTCGCCGCCTCGACGTTCAGGCGCTCCGGCAGGTAGATCAGCACGGCGCGCCAGCCGCCCTCCAGGGCGGTCAGGGAGAGTTTCTCCAGCAGGCGACGTGCCTCGGACACGGCAATGATGGAGTTCTTGCCCTCGATGCCGAGGGCCTCCATCAAGTCCGCCTCGCGGAAGGAAGGATGCTCCGTCGCCAGGCGCCGGAAAGGCTCCAGGTACTGCTCCGAGAGCATGCCTGCGGCGGTCGGGAAAACCAGATGCACATCCGGGTGGATGAGCTTGGAAATCTTGCTGCAGCAGGGACAGCGGCCGCAGGAATCCCCGTCGCGGCGCTCCTTGCAGAAAAGATATTGCAAGAAAGCGAGCGAGAGCGGGAAGGCGCCCCCGCCGTCTTCCTCGTGGAAGAGGATGGCGTGCGGGACGCGGTCCTCGTCCACCATCCCGGCGAGCGCCCGTTTGATCTCGGAATTACCCTGCACCTGCGCGAATGTCATATCTGTCTGCGGATTGTATAGCGTGCGATTTCCAAAAGAGCCGCCTTGGCCGGGCTGTCCGGGAAGGCTCCCAGCGCAGACTCGGCGCGGGCGACCCATTCCTTGAGCCGGCGGGCGGCATACGCGATCCCGTCCCGTTTCAGGACGAAGGCGCGGATGTGCGCACAATACTCCGGATGGGCGGGGATGTCCCGCACCTGCGCACGGACCTGTTCCTCGAGCGGACTGCCCTGCAGGGCGCCGAGCAGCGGGAGGGTGATCTTCTGCTCCCGCAGATCCACCCCGAGCGGCTTGCCCAGGGCGTCCGTCCCGGCATAGTCCAAGATGTCGTCCTGGATCTGGAAAGCGGTGCCGAAGGCCGCGCCGAAGGCCTCGGCGGCGGCTTCCTGCTCCGGCGTCGCATCGGCGGACAGGGCCCCCGTCCGGGCGGCGACGCTGAACAGCGAGGCGGTCTTGCCGTGGATGATCCGCAGGTAATCCGCTTCGGTCGTGTCGCCCGTGGCGGCCTTCTCCAGTTGGAGCATCTCGCCCTCGGCGAGGTCCGAGAAGGTCCGGGAGAAGAGGGCGACGGCGCGGTCCTGGCGCTCCGAACGGACCACCAGGTCCATCGCGCGAGCCAGCCAGAAATCCCCCACCAGCACGGCGGCGGAGGGGCCCAGCAAGGCGACGACAGTCGGCCGGCCGCGGCGTTCCGCACTGTTGTCTGCCACATCGTCGTGCAGGAGGGTGGCATTGTGCAGGAGTTCCGTGGCGGCGGCATACTGGATGCTGTCCTGCGAGCACGTGCCGGCGGCCCTGGCGAAGAGCAGACAGACCATCGGACGCAGGAGCTTGCCGAATTTGGACAGGATCCGGGAATTGGTCTCCTCGAGCAGGGACACGTCGGAGTGCAACTGCTCCCGGATCAGGGCCAGCGTCCGGTCCCAATCCGTCCCGAGGTATTCCAGGATGTCCTGTCTGCTCACAAGATTGCTTTCAATTCTTCTATTGTCGCGGGGAAGAGGGCCTGGGAGCGGAATTCGGGCTCCAGCATCCCCCTCTCCACGAAGAGGTCCAGTTGTGCTTTGAGCGGCTCGTAGAAGCCGTCTTTGTTGAACAAGATGACCCGGCCGGGGTAGCGGCCGAGCTTCGCCAGACAATAGGTCTCGGCGATTTCGTCCAGGGTCCCGATTCCGCCCGGCAGGGCGATCGCCAGGGTCGTGCCCTCGCGCATCGCGTCCTTGCGTTGGGACATCCGGTCCGTCCAGATGACCTCGGTCAGCCGCGGATGCTCGAAACCTTTCATAAAGCGGGGCAGCACTCCGATTACGCCGACGCCGTGCTTCAGGGCCTCGTCGCAGACGTCGCCCATCGTGCCGCGCCAAGACCCGCCGGAGACGATGTCATATCCTGCCAAACAAACTGCGCGGACAACCTGCCGCGCAGTTTCGTTGTAAGACGGATCGATATCCCGGCTGGACGAACAATAAATAACCGCCCGCTTTCCCGGCATCCCCGATCAGAACAGGATGGCCACGGAGGCGGCGATACCGTTGCAGTTGCCCGAATCGGAAATCTTGGCCACGGCGGCGGAAGGATCCGCTTTATAGACCTCGCCCAGGTTCCAGAAGTACTTGAGGGAGACCTGCACATGCTTGATCAGTTCAAGACCGGCACCGAAACTGACACCATACTCGGCCTTGTTCTTGATGTTGTCCCAAGTCTGCTGGGCTGTCTGCGTACCGCTCGTGATCGTATTCGTCACGGCATAGCCGATGAAGGGCTCCGCAAAACCATAGACCCGGAAGATGTTGCCCACCCCCAGGCCGAGCTGGAACTGCACCGGAACCTCGACATAGCCGGTCTTGTACTCGAAGTCATCCGCCGTGGTGGCAGCGCTCAGGGCGCTGAGCTTCGCACCCTTCATGTTGTAGATGATGGACGGCTGGACGGCGAAAATGTTGCCGAAACCGATCTTATAGGTGATACCTGCGTGATATTGGCTGATATTCTTCACTTCGGAGACCGCGGTCTTGAGGTTGGAAGAAGAGGAGGTGATACCAGCGACGACGCCGAACTGGGCGTGCGCACTGACCGCCACCAGAAGGGAGGCCAGGATGATGATCAATTTCTTCATATTCTGTGGTTTGGTTACATAAGTTTCTCGAGACGGGAGATGATTTCCTGCTTGGACACCACGCCCACGGTCCGGTCGGCGAGCTGGCCGTCCTTGAAGAAAAGCAGGGTGGGAATGTTGCGGATGCCATACTGCATGGCAATGTCCTCGCAGTCATCCACGTTGCACTTGGCCACGACGGCCTTGCCGCCGAGTTCGGCGGCGACGTCGTCCAGGGTCGGGGTCAGCATGCGGCAGGGGCCGCACCAGACGGCCCAGAAGTCGATTACGACGGGCACCGGGGAGGCAAGCACCTCACCGATATTGTTGGGATTGATGACAACTTCCATAATGATTCGTGTTATGCCGCAAAAACAGATTGCGGCAACTACAAAGATAAGAAATTAATAGAAAGATTCAATACCCCAGACAAAAGCGCGGAGCCCCAAATCGGGCGCTTCTTCGTCTTTGGCCTTGAGCGCGTCGAGCAGCGGGGCGACTTTCTCGTCCTTCAGAATCACGAGCAGGGCGTGATTCATCTCCGGCCACGCGTGGCTGCCGAAGCGGGGAAAGCCGTTGAATCCGCCCTTGCCCTCCACATTCTCCCAGCGGGTGAAGCCCCGCTGGCCGTGGGCGGCGAGCAGTTCGACGATCTCTTCGTTATAGGCCTGGTTGTAGGCGATGAACATGGCTTTCATTTCTTGTTCCTCCTCTTTTCGGTACGGGTGGTGAATGCACAATAGACCGTCGGGATGAGCACGAGGGTGATGAGCGTGGAGACGGTCAGACCCCAGCACACCGTGACACCCAGCGAGCGCCACATTTCGGAGCCTTCGCCGGTGCCGATCGCCATCGGGAGCATACCCAGCACGGTGGTCAGCGTGGTCATCAAGATCGGGCGCAGACGGCTCTTGGCGGCCGTCGTGGAGGCATCGCGGATGTTCATGCCGCGCTCGCGGCACAGGATCGTGTAGTCGATCAGCACGATACCGTTCTTCACCACGATACCGATCAGGATGATGATGCCGATGATGGACATCACCCCGAGCGCCAGGCCGTTGATGCGCAGACCCAGCAGCACGCCCACCAGGGCGAACGGCACGCTGAACATGATCACGAACGGGGCCATCAGCGACTCGAACTGCGAGGCCATCACCATATAGACGAGCAGGATCATCAGGATAATCAGCACCAGCATCTGGCCGAACATCTCCTGCTGGTCTTCGTAGTCGCCCGCGATCACGGTCGAAAGTTCCGGCGGGATCTGCGTGGCGTCGATCGCCCGGCCGGCCGCTTCGACGGCTTCGCTCAGGGCTGCGCCCTTGGCCACGATGCCCGTGACGGTGATCAGGCGGGAACGGTCCTTGCGCTCGATGGTCGGCGGCACCAGGCCCTCGACCACCTGCCCCAGTTCCTTCATCTGGACGATCGCCCCCGTGGGCGTGGTCACGGGAATGTTCTCCATATCCTCCACGCTGGAGCGGAACTGCGGCGCATAGCGCACGCGGATGTTGTATTCTTCACCGTCTTCGCGGTATAGCGAGGCCACGGTGCCGCTCATCGCGGCGCTGAAGGCGGAAGCCGCCGTGGTGGAGTTGAGCCCGTGCAGGGCCAGCTTGGTGCGGTCGAAGTCCATCTGTAGCTCCGGCGTGTACTCCTCGCGGCTGACGGTCACCTGCGTGAACGAGGGATCCTGCATCATCTTCTGCTGCAGCTCCAGGGCCACGCGGTCGGTCTGGGCGAAGTCGAAGCCGTAGACCTCGACCTCCACCATCGAAGCGCCGCCCATACCCATTCCCTCGGAGACCATCGCGCGACGGATCTCCGGATAGCGTGCGCAGATGCCGCGCAGCACGTCCGAAATCTCGGCCGAGGAACGCTTGCGCGTGCTGGAGGTGCCGATGTTGATGTTCAGCGAAAGGATGTGCGTACCGTTGCTCTGCATGCTGGCGAAGGTATTGTCGGAGTCGGCCTGGCCGAAGGTGGCGTTGAGCACCTGGATCTCCGGGATCTCTGCGCGGATATCCTCGTAGATGCGTTCATAGAAAGAGCGGGTCACATCCTGGGCCGTGCCCATCGGCAGGTTGATCGTGACCGTGAGGCGCTCGGAATCTCCGCGCGGGAAGTACTCGGTCTTCAGACCCGGGGCCAGCAGGACCATCGACAGGACGAACACGGCGAAGAAGCCGAGAATGACCACCCGGCGGCGCTTGGTGGCCCAGTGGATCACGTGGGCGTAGCCGCGGGATATCTTGTCGATGAAGCGGTTGATCGGTATGAAAACGGCGTTGTAGGCCTTGCTGTGGGATTTCTCCCGCTTGAGCCAACGGGAGCAGAGCATCGGCACGAAGGTCAGGGCCGCGGTGGTGGACACGATCATGATGATCGAGACGATCCAGCCCAGCTGGCGGAACATGATGCCGGCCATGCCGTTGATCATCGTCAGCGGGAGGAACACGCAGAGCATCGTCAGCGTGGAGGCGATGACGGAGATGCCCACCTCGCCCGTGCCGTGCACGGCCGCTTCTTTGGGTTTCTCGCCGCGGGCGATGTGCGTGGATATGTTCTCCAGCACCACGATGGCATCGTCCACCACCATGCCGATGGCGATGGCCAAGGCTGACATCGAGATGATATTCAGCGTGTTGCCGGTGGCATAGAGATACATCAGCGAGGCCAGCAGGGCCAGCGGGATGGACAGGACGATGATGATGGTGGACTTCCAGTTCCCGAGGAACAGGAAGACCACGAGCATCACCACCAGGAAGGTGATGATGATGGTCTCGATCAGGGTGTGGATGGTATTGATGATCTCCCGGGAACCGTCCACGATGGTCGTGATCTTAATATCCGCGGGGAGGGTCTTCTCGATCTGGGTCATCTGCTTCTTGATGCCGCGGATGACGTTGACCGTGTTGGCGCCGCTCTGGCGCTGGATCACGATGCGGGCGGCCCGGCTGCCGTTGGTGTAGGACTCCTGTTCGCGTTCCTGCTGGCCGTCGGTCACCGTGGCCACGTCACGCAGGTAGACAGCCCGTCCGTTCGCCGCGCCGACCACCACGTCCAGCAGTTCGGACGGGTCGGAGAACTCCTTCTGCACGCGCAGGGTATAGGTCTCCGAGCCGATGTCGATGTTGCCCGAGGGAAGGTTGCGGTTCTCCGCCGAGATGACGGTCGCGATGGAAGCGATGCTCAGCCCGTATGCCTGGAGTTTGGTGGGGTCGCAATAGACCTGGATCTCGCGGCTGGGGGCGCCGCTCACGGACACCGTACCCACGCCGGCGACGCGCGCCAGGGGCGTGGCCACTTTGTCGTCCAGGATCTTGTCCAGGCCGGCGAGGCTCTCTTCCGCAGTGGCGGAGAGCAGCATGATCGGCATGTCCGAAGCGCTGAACTTGAAGATGACGGGATTGGACACACCGTCCGGAAGCATCGCATTGACCATGTCGAGCTTGTCGCGGACGCTGTTGGTCGCCGCCTCGATGTCCACCCCGTAATTGAAGGTCAGGGTCAGCAGGGAGATATTCTCCTTGGACTGGGAGTTCAGCTCCTTGAGGTCCTCCACGCCGTTGAGCGCGTTTTCGAGGACCTTGGTGAGGTTGGTCTCGATATCCTGTGCATTCGCTCCCTGATAGGAAGCCATCACCATGATCGTGTTGGAGTCGAACTCCGGGAACTGGGCGATGGACGTCCGGCTCAGGGAGAACAAACCCAGGATCGCCAGGGCGATGAAGACCAGGGAGGTCGTGACGGGATGTTCGACCGCAGAACGGTAGATACTCATCGCCGGACCTCCACTTTATCGCCGGACTTGAGGTTGGTGTGGCCGCCGGTGAGCACCTGCTCACCCTCCTCCAGACCGGAAAGGATCTCGTAATTGGTGCCGAAATGGCGGCCCGGGGTCACCACCCGGATGGACACGATGTCCCCCTCGCCCAGCACATAGACGACGCGCTGGCCAGAGCCCTGCTGCTTGAGCACGGCGGCATCCGGGACCACGATACTGTTGCTGGAACCGAAGTCCACCCGCACGCGGGCGTACATGCCGGGACGCAGCTGGCGGTCGGTATTCGGCACGCGCACTTCCGCATTGAAGGTATGCGTGGCCGCGTCCATCGTCGGATAGAGGCGGACGATGCTGCCCGTGAAGGTCTTGCCCGGGAGGGCATCGACGGTCAGGCTGACCTTGTCGCCGCGCTTCACGCGGGTGTAGTCCGTCTCGGAAATGGGCACGAGCAACTTGACCGGGGTGATCTGCTGGACCGTGTAGATGGGCTGCGACATCGCGAACAGGTCGCCGCGGTCATAGTTGCGGGCCGATACGACGCCGCCCGTCGGGGCGCGCAGGATGGTATTCTCCAGGAGGTTGTCGTAGCTGCTCTTGGATACGTTGAAGGCCAGTTCGAGGGCCTCGTAGTCGGACTGGGAGATGCCGCCCTCGCCGAGGAGCTGCTTCACGCGGGCAAGTTCGGTCTCGTCGTTGCGGAGCTTGAGTGCGGCCTGGTCCAGCTGGACCCGGTCCATTTCCGCCAGGACCTGTCCCGCGGACACGAAGTCGCCGACCTCGACATTGAGTTTCTGGATGCGTCCGCTGGAGAGCGGAGCGATGTTGTTGACTGCGTTCGCCTGCACGGTGGAGGAGTACACGGCATCCTGCGGAACCTGCTGCCGCACGGCCGGAGCCACGGACACGATCGGGGTCACCGGACCCATCGGCGGCATTCCGCCGGGGGCCGGCGCGCCGCCCTGATTTTGGCCGCAGGCGGTGGCAAGGAGCGCACCGAGGGCCAATCCCATCAAAACTTGCTTATTCATCATCGATATGTTTTATTCAGTTGGACATCTCCCTCTGCGTCCACGAAATCTGCGCCGAGGGTGTTCTCGAGGTTGGCCTTGGCCACTACGAAGTTATAGACGGCCTGGCAGACGCCGAGCTGCGACTGGGTCAGGGCATGCTGGGCGTCATTGAGGTCGGTGAGGGTGCTGCGGCCTACGTCGTAGGACTTGGCGGCGATGTCGTAGGCCTTGCGGGCCGTCCCGACCGCACTCTCGGCGGAGCCGAAACTCTTCAGGGCCGTCTCCATCTGGTTCAGGTACTGCCGGATGGCGATCTTGAGCTGGCGCTCGGTGTCGGTGCGCTGCATATCCAGCGTCTCGGCCTGCACCTTGGCCTGCCGCACGGCGTTCAGCCGCTGGCCGCCCGAGAAGATGGGGATCGACAGATTCAGGCCGATGAAGGAATACGGAGACCAGCGGTACTCGCTGAAATTGAAGTCGTTGGTCATCGCGTTGATGCTGTAGTTGAAGGACAGCGAGAGGGTCGGCAGATAGGCATATCGCTGGGCGCGGACCGTCGCGGCGAGCTGTTCCGCCTGGATGGCGAGCTGGCGCATCGTGGAGTTGTCCTCGAGCGAGAGCTCTCCGCTCTCGTGCAAGTCATAAAGCATGTGGGCGGAATAATCCGAGAGCGACTCCGACACGTCGATGTTCGCATCCAGATCCACGCCCATCACGGCCTTGAGCCGCCACAGCGCGAGCAGGATCGCACTCTCGGCGTCATACACGCTCGGGATGGCGTTCTCGAGCGTGGTCCTGGCCCGGGTCAGATCCAGTTCCGAGGCGCGCTGGGCATTGAAGCGGCGCTCGATCTGATGATAATTCTCCAGGGCGTTCTCATAGGCCGACTTGTATACCTCGAAAGCTTCCCGGGCGAGCAGACAGGCGAAATAGGCCTGTTTGACCTGATTCACCGCCTCCAGGCGGGAATTGCGGGCCTTTTCGACGGCGAGTTCGACACTCTGGCCGGACACGCGCAGGTTCTCCCAGAGCTGGACGTTGACGATCGGCATGCTGGCGGTGATGCCCGCCGACCAGGTATTCCAGCGGCCCACCTCGAATCCGCCGCCGGAGCCGCCAGATTTACCGGAACCGCCGGAAGAAGAGCCCTCCTCACCGGCCCCCCCCCCGAGGCCGCCCAGGTCGAAGTCCATATACATCACCTGCTTCTTGATGGTGCGCTGGTAAGAGCCCGAGCCGCTCACCTGCGGCAAGAGTGAAGCGTAGGTGCCTTTTCGGGCATAGCCCGTCCGTTCCACCTCCTTGTCCGCCACCTTGACGGACACGTTCTCGCTCAGGGCGACACGGATGGCGTCCTCCAGGGAGAGCAAGGTCGGGGCCGCGGTCGTATCAGCGGCCTGCGCGAAAGCGAGGAGAGGAAAGAATAAAGAAACTACTAACGATATTGATTTTCCCATAATAGTAAATGCGCGCAAAGATATGCAAAATTTACACCATCCGGGCAGTCTGTCAGCATTATTTAGTATATTTGTCCGATTCTAATCGGACGTCTTATGCTCAACTTGCTCTCCATACACTGGAATGTAGACCCCGTTCTCTTCCATCTCGGATCGTTCGAGGTCCGCTGGTACGGCCTGCTCTTCGTCTCCGGCTTCGTGATCGGCTGGTATCTCTTCAAGTGGTTCTTCACCCGCGAAAAGGTGGATACCAAACTGATGGACCCGCTGCTCTACACCCTGCTGATCGGCACGATCGTAGGCGCCCGGCTCGGGCACTGCATCTTCTACCAGCCGGACTACTATTTCGGCTCGTGGTCGGGATTCCTGGAGATCTTCATGGTCTGGAAGGGAGGCCTCGCCAGCCACGGAGGCGCCATCGCCCTGCTCCTGGCGATGTGGTGGTTCGCCGCCCGATACGGCAAGAAGCACGACTTCGATTTCCTCTGGATCATGGACCGCCTGTGCATCGCGGTGGCTTTCGCCGGCTGCATGATACGCCTGGGCAACCTGTTCAACTCCGAGATCTACGGCGACGTGACCTCCCTCCCCTGGGGCTTCATCTTCGACATCCGGGGCGAGACCGAGCCCAAGCACCCCACCCAAATTTACGAGGCACTCTCCTACCTGCTGCTCGGCCTGGCGATGGTCTGGATCTACAAGAACCGCCTGGACAAGGTCCACCGCGGATTCTTCTTCGGCTTCTTCCTGCTCGGCTGCTTCGGCATGCGCTTCCTGATCGAATTCATCAAGGAGCCGCAGGTGGAGTTCGAGAAGACGATGCTCCTGGACATGGGCCAGCTCCTCTCCATCCCCTTCATCATCGCCGGCATCGCCCTGCTCATCTATTCGGCCAAGTCGAAAAAACCGGCCGCGGTCGTCCATCCGCAGCCGGTCAAGAAAGAGCCGACGCATTACGCGCGTCCGCTCAACGATTAGTCGTATTCGATGTGTTCGTCGGCGTCGAGCAGACGGGCATCCCGGAACTCCGTTCCTGACTTGAAATAATCCGCTCCCGTGAGGGTAACCTCATAGGAGAGGCCTACTTCGCGCGCGGTGAAGCGGCCGCTGCGGACCCGTTCGTCCACGCGGAAATCCTCCCCGACGCGCTTGGCGCTGCGTGTTACGCGGAAGTTGAACTTGTCCAGACCGTCGCCGCGTTCCTTCTCGGAGAAAGACCCGCTGCAGGCTTCCTCGAGCACGCCGTCCGGGGCGTAGCGGCTCAGTCCGAAGCGCCAGTCCGGAGAGAGCTCCACCTCGACGGAAGCATCTCCGTCCTGCCCCGTGAACAGGCCATAATCCAGGAAATGGGGGACCTCTTTCCGCTCGCCGCGGGCATCCAAGGCATAGATGGTCACATACTCGAACATCTCCTCCTCCTCACCGCCGCCTCCCTCTTCCAGGCCGGTCACGTCCTTGAAGTCCGGCAGGGCGTCGCTGAGTTCGGGGCTGCCGCTCTGCATCGCATAGAAGATCGTGCATTTCTTCAGTTCTCCGTTGTCCATCACCACGCAGGCCACCGGGTTGTAGTCCTGGCCGATCGTGCCGAGGAAGACCCCTTTGCACAAGCCGTTGACCCCGAGGAAAGCATTGTCCCCGTCGGGCAGGGCGATATCGCTGCGGTCGAATCCGATCCGCATCAGGGGTTCCGCCGAGAAATGCAGCACCGGCCGGCCCGCTTCGAGGCGCAGGGTCAGATTGAAACTGCGGCCGTCGAAGTCCTCCCCGTAATCGGCCTCGGTCAGGCCCTCCAGGGGCTCCGGCAGAGGCAGCGAGATGTCCCGGACAGCGCCGCCTGCGGGCAGCGAAAGCTTGCCGCTGCGGCGGTCCAGGGCGGGCACGAACGCAACTTCACTCCCGTCCTCCAAGCTGCAGACAACCCGGCTGTCAGGACTGGAGAAGTTGTTGTGTATCAGCACGGGAGCGCCCTTCTCGGCGCGGAGCAGGAGCTGCGGGGCTCCCTCCTGCGTCCCGAAGACGGACAGGCTCGAGCCGGCTTCGCGCGGGACAACGAGATACATCTCGCTCCCGGCGCCGGGATCCACCTGGGCGGCCACCACGATCTGCGGGAAAGCTCGGGAAAGGGGGATGAACGAAGGGGCGGCCGAGAAAGCGCCGAAGGAGTCGTAATAGCCCAGGAAGGCCACGGCCAGCTGCTCCCCCTCCTGCCAGTCGATCCCGCGCCCGGGGCGTGGCTTGCAGGCAAAAAGGGCCGGCAGCAGCAAGGCCGCCAGCCCGATACGGAGTAATCTGTTCACTGCGGGAACGTCTTAGCCGCGGATGGCGGCAATACCCGGAAGATCCTTGCCCTCGAGGGCCTCGAGCATCGCACCGCCGCCGGTGGACACATAGCTCACCTTGTCGGCGTAGCCCATCTGGGTCACGGCCGCGACGGAGTCGCCGCCGCCCACGAGCGTGTAGGCACCCGCAGCCGTAGCCTGGGCGAGGTCTTCGGCGATCTGGAGCGTACCCTTGGCGAAGTTGGGCATCTCGAACACGCCCACGGGACCGTTCCAGAGGATGGTCTTGGAGCCGAGGATGACATCCTTCCAGGCCTCCAGGGTCTTCGGACCGACATCCATACCCTCCCAGCCGTCGGGAATCGCGTTGGAGGGAACGATCTGGCTGTTGGCATCGTTGCTGAAAGCATCCGCGATCACAGTCTCGCTCGGGAGATAGATGGCCACGCCCTTTTCCTTGGCCTTGGCCAGGATCTCGAGTGCCTGCGGCATCAGGTCATCCTCGTGCAGGGAATTGCCGATGGTGCCGCCCTGGGCCTTGATGAAGGTATAGCTCATACCGCCGCCGATGATCAGGTTGTCCACGTTCGCGAGCATGTTCTCGAGCACCGCGAGTTTCGAGGAGACCTTGGCGCCGCCGATGATGGCGGTAAAGGGGCGCTGGGCGTTCTTGAGCACATTGTCGATGGCCTTGATCTCGCCTTCCATCAGGTAGCCGAACATCTTGTCCTCCGGGAAATAGTCGGCGATGAGGGCGGTGGAGCCGTGGGCGCGGTGGGCCGTACCGAAAGCGTCGTTGATGTAGCAGTCGGCATAGGAGGCAAGGGTCTTGACGAAGTCCTTCTGGCTCTCCTTGACGGCCTTCTTGGCGGCCTTCTTCTCCTCATCGGTGGCATCCTCGGCGAGTCCGCGGGGCTTGCCTTCCTCTTCGGCGTAGAAGCGGAGGTTCTCGAGCAGCAGGGCCTCGCCCGGCTGCAGGGCGGCCACTTCGGCCTGGGCCTTCTGGCAGTCGGGGGCGAACTTGACCGGGGCGCCGAGGCACTCGGCCACGTGGTCCACGATGTGACGGAGGGAGAACTTGTCAGTCACGCCCTTCGGACGTCCGAGGTGGGACATGATGATGAGGGAACCGCCACCCTCGAGCACTTTCTTGAGGGTAGGCATGGCCCGGCGGATGCGGGTGTCGTCGGTGATCTCGAAATTCTCGTTGAGCGGAACGTTGAAGTCCACGCGCACGATCGCCTTCTTGCCGGCGAAATCGTAGGAATCGATGTGTTGCATATAAAATGGTTTAAACAATTTTTCCGAATTGCAAATTTAACAATTATTTCCGCAACTCCATTGGATTCGGACCTGCAATTGTCATTTGACCCGCCAGACATCGAGGTTGATGCCGCCGGCGGGGCCCATGCCGGGCTGGCAGAGGAAGAGAATCGCTTTTTTCACAACCACGTTTGTGTTCAAAGGTTTTGATGATGTGTCCATTTGCAAAGTCAGTAAATATCCCGGCGCATTATTCCAATCAGAAAAAACCCTATCTTTGCATTTGTTATGGCAGAATTTCCTTCATCCGGCTGGAATGATTATGAACTCCTGGACAGCGGCGCGGGCGAGAAGCTCGAGCGTTTCGGGGCCTATGTCCTCGCGCGGCCCGAGCCCAAGGCCCTCTGGGACAAGTCGATGAGCGAGGCGGAGTGGCACCGGCTCTCGCACACGAGTTTCACCCCGGGCGCCGGATTCGGCAAGGCCGGCAAGGAGGACAGCGGCACCTGGAACCGCCTCCGCAAGATGGACGACCAGTGGTGGATACGCTACGCCAATGAGGATGGATTGAAGATGGATCTCCGGCTGGGCCTGACTTCCTTCAAGCATGTGGGCGTGTTCCCCGAGCAGGCCCCCAACTGGGACTGGATCTACCGCCGCACCCGGACGCTGGCCGCCGGGGGCCGCACCCCGCGCGTGCTGAACCTCTTCGCCTACACCGGAGCGGCCTCCCTCGCCGCCAAGGCCGCCGGTGCCGACGTCACGCACCTGGACTCCGTCCGGCAGGTGGTCACCTGGGCCCGCGGCAACATGGAGCACAGCGGCCTGGACGGCATCCGCTGGGTGGTGGAAGACGCGATGAAATTCGCCCGGCGCGAGGAGCGCCGCGGCAACCGCTACGACGGCATCATCCTCGATCCGCCGGCCTACGGACACGGCCCGGACGGTGAGAAATGGAAACTCGACGAGTGCCTCTTCGAGATGCTCCGCAGCGTGGGACACATCCTCGCGCCCGAGGATGCCTTCCTGGTCCTGAATCTGTATTCCAACGGCTATTCCGCCCTGCTGGGCGAGACGGTCCTCCGCCAGGCCATGTCCTCCGGACAGGTCGAGAGCGGGGAACTGGCCCTGAACGACCGTTTCGGCAAAGCCCTCCCCCTGTCCATCGTCGTGCGGATGACGCGCTAGGAAGCGTCCGCGCTGTCCGAGGCCTCGTCCACCAGGGCCACGAGCGTGTCGGTCATCTTTTTCGCTAGCTCGGCGTCTCCGCCATCTTTCATCACTTCGGCCAGGAAATAGATATACTGGCCCACCAGCTCGAACTCATCCTTGGCCCATTCGTAGTACTCGATGTAGAACTTGGCGCTCTCCAGCAGATCGGCCCCCAGCCGGGCGGCCAGCGCGCGGGCCTTGTCGCTCTGTCCGAGCTTGTAGTAGTCCTCGACCAGGGAGACGACCATGTAGTCGTTGGCCGAGAAGCCCGCCGACACCGATTCGAGCGGATAATGCTGCATCACCTCGCAGCACTTGTCCACCATCTCCAGTGCCCGGTCGTTCTCGCCCGCCTTCATGAAGGCGTCCGCACAGGTCACGAAGAGGGTGCGGATGGACATCACCCCGAGGTGCGTGTAGAGATTCTGGTAATCAATGAAATAGTCATCGCGCGCCAGGGCGTCCCAACTATACACCTGCGTCATCAGGCGGTAGAGTTCGTCGGTATCCACGAATCCCGCCTCGGTGGTGGTGGTCTTGTTCTTGATCGGGACGAACTTGAAGGAATAACCCGTGTATTCAAGGTATTCCTTGATGCCCACGTTCAGGTCGCCGGCCATATTCAGGAAGTACAGCGGGCGGTCCCACTCGTAGCCCGCCAGCAGGTCGAGCAGGAAGAGTTCCGGCTTGCTGATGTAATCCTTGTCCTTGGAGATCGTGAGTGTGATCGAGTCCGGGATCTGAGCGGCATATTTCTCGTCCAGGATGCCGTATTTGATGACATTCTCCCGGTTGACGGGAACCACGATCTTGCGCGAAGCGATGTAGTCGACCTTGCGGCCGCTGGTCATCGCAGCCTTGATCTGCGGGTGCTTGAAGACGGCCATCACATCCCGGATGTTCATCTCGCGCTCCTGGGTATCGTTGATCGGGATCCACTCGTTGGTACCGTAGAGATATTGCTCGGGCCCCACCGTGAGCGGAAGCGGGGCCGACTTGTTGACGGCCCACTTCATCTGGTCGATGTGCCAGTCGGTGCCGAGCAGCGAGGTGTTGCAGATGCGCACGTCCGTGCGGACGTCCTCCACCTCCTGGGCGTACCAGAGCGGGAAGGTATCGTTGTCGCCGTGGGTCACGAGAATGCCGTTCTCGCCCACGGAATTGAGGTAGTTGCGGGCCATCTCCACCGCCGTGTAGCGGTTGGAGCGATCGTGGTCATCCCAGTTCTGCGCAGCCATCAGCACGGGCACGAGCAACAGGACGGCCGTCAGCAGCGACGCGGTCAGTACGCTGCCGCGGCCCTTGCGCGAGGCGTCGATCCAGGAGAAGAGCGCCGCGACGGCGAGTCCCGCCCAGGCGCTGAAGAAATAGAACGAGCCCGCATAGGCATAGTCCCGCTCGCGCACCTGGTAGGGCGGCTGGTTGAGGTAGAGCACGATGGCGATGCCCGTCATGAAGAACATCAGGAAGGTCAGCCAGCAGCCGCGCTTATCGCGGTCGAACTGGAAGAAGAGGCCCAGCAGGCCCAGCAGCAGGGGCAGGAAGAAATAGTGGTTCTTGCCCTTGTCGTTGGCGAGCAGGCCGGGCGCGTCGCTCTGGTCGCCCAGGCGGATATCGTCGATGAACTTCACGCCGCTCTCCCAGTTGCCGTGGAAGATGTCGCCCGGGTTGGGGGCGTGGATCTGGTTCTGCCTCCCTACGAAATTCCACATGAAATAACGCCAGTACATCCAGTTGAGCTGGTAGTTGAAGAAATAGCTGAGATTGGCGCCCATCGTGGGCTTGCGCACCGACGCGCCGGGGATACGGTGTCCCTTGCCGCCGGTATAGGTCTCGTAGAAAGCCTCGTAGCTGCCGTCGGGGCTGGTGCTCCACATACGCGGGAAGAGCATCTTGCCGGAGGCGGAGTAGTCGGCGTCGATCGGGCCCTCGACCTTCTTGTATTTGCCGTCCAGGGGCGCCCAGTAACTCGTGGTCTTGAGCTCGTAGGGGGCTCCGTAATACTGCCCGTAGATGAGGGGCACGGTGCCGTACTGCTCACGGGAAAGGTAGCGGACCAGTGTGAAAGCGTTGTCCGGCTGGTATTCGTTGGTCGGGGTTTTGGCGCAGGAACGGATGATGTCGATGCTGAACACCGAGAAGCCGATCACGATCGTGGTGGCACAGAGCAGGGCCGTGTTGAGGAAGCGTTTCTGCTTCTTCAGCGTGACGAACAGGCCCCAGAAACACAGGGCGAGCAGTGCCAGCAGGAAGAAGGCGGCGCCGCTGTTGTACGGCAGGCCGAGCACATTGACGAAGAACAGGTCGCAGTAAGCCGCCAGCTTGGGCAGGTACGGGATGAATAGGAAGACGAGCAAGGCCAGGATGACCATCCCCACCAGCATCATCTTGACGAGCTCCCAGAAGGTGAAGGGCTGATCCTCGCGCTGCCGATAATAGTACATGAACACGAGGGCCGGGATGGCGAGCAGGTTGAGCAGGTGCACGCCGATGCTCAGGCCCATCACGAAGGCGATCAGCACGATCCAGCGCAGGGCGTGCGGCTCGTCGGCGCGGTCGTACCAGCGGGTCATCAGCCAGAAGACCACGGCGGTGATCAGCGAGGACATCGCATACACCTCACCCTCCACGGCGGAAAACCAGAAAGTGTCGGAGAAGGTATAGACCAGGGCGCCCACGAGGCCGGAGCCGAAGATGGCGATGGTCTGCCCGGTGGTATAGTTCCCGTCGGAAGCGGGCTTGACCAGGCGCTTCGCCAGCCAGACGATGGTCAGGTAGAGGAAGAATATCGTCAGGCCCGAGCACAGGGCGCTCAGCGCGTTGACGAGGACGGCCGCGTGCATATTGTCGCCGAACAAGGTGAAGAAGCGGGCGAAAAGCTGGAAAACCGGGTTTCCCGGCGGGTGGCCTACTTCCAATTTATAGGAAGATGCGATGAACTCGCCGCAATCCCAGAAGGAGGCGGTGGGTTCGAGGGTCAACAGATATGTCAGGGTGGACACTACGAAGGCGACAGCGGCGCAGATCCGGTTCCACAGGGTGAATTTCTTCTCGTTCATAACCTGCAAAGGTACAACTAAAAATCCTTATCTTTGCAAAAATTATCCCAGCGATGGCACAACAGGATTGGAAAAGCCGCCTCGGGGTCGTTTATTCGACGAACCCCGACTTTCAATACGAGACGGAATCCCCCGCCCCCGAGGCGGAGACGCTCCCGCCGCAGAAGCAGCGCCTCGTGGTCCGCATCGACCGTCGTGCACGTGCCGGCAAGCAGGTCACCCTGGTCGAGGGCTTCGTGGGCCGCAGCGAGGATCTCGCCGCCCTGGCCAAGACCCTCAAGACAAAATGCGGGGTGGGCGGCACCGCCAAGGATGGCGAGATCACCATCCAGGGCGATCTGCGCGACAAACTCGTCGCCCTGCTGGGTTCGATGGGCTACAACGCCAAACGGGGGAACTAGCCGATGATTCCGGAGGATGTCTTCAAGAGCGGAACGCTGGAGATGTCCGCCAGCCCCGCAGGCGGCCTGGCGGAAGCCGTGCCGTGGGGAGACCTGCTCACCAACCGCATCCTGACGGTGCTCGCCGTCTTCCTGCTGATCCTCAACCTCTCGGAACTGTTCCGGCTCGCCCCGCACCTGCTCTACAGCATCGACCGCTCGCGGGGCTCGGCCGACCTGGAGCACAGCCTCAGCCTGGCCCGCTCGCGCAACATGACCGCCCTCTTTTTCGCCCTCCCCTTCTGCCTGGTGGCCGACCGCTACGCCCTGTTCCGCCCCGGTTTCTGGTCCGCCATTCCCGCGCAGTGGAGCGCCCCGGCCACCCTCGGGGTCCTGGCCGCGTTCCTGCTCATCCGCGCACTTTGTTTCGCCCTGATGCGTCCGCGGCGGCTCAGCGGCGAGGAGACGGCGACGCTCCGGCACCTGGGTTACAATTACTTCATCCTGATGGCCGCGCTGACCTTGCTCAGCGCCGGGATTTTCTCCATCCTGCACGTTCCGGACGCCCTTTGCAGGACCATCCTGCTCTGGGAAATCGGGCTTGTCTGGCTCTTCACCCTGATCCGCAGCGGACAATTTTTGGACGCCCATGGTATGGGATTCACAACAATTTTGTATCTTTGCGGGCTCGAAATTGTACCGGCAGCCCTGATGGTTGCAGTTGTTTTGTTATTTTGATCATTTTGCGCCAGATGAAGATCTTGATATCCCAGCACGTCCCGTCCAATCTCGCACCTTACGAGGTCCTGCAGAACCAGTGCGGAGCTGAACTCGACTTCCATCCTTTCTTCCTTATCGAACCCCTTTCGGCCAAGGAATTCCGTGCGGAGCACATCAATCTCCCCGACTATACCGCCATCGTCTTCTCCTCCCGCCACGCCATCGACGCTTATTTCAAGCTCTGCGAGGAGATGCGTTTCAAGGTTCCCGAGACGATGAAGTATTTCTGCTCCACAGAAGCCGTGGCGATGTATCTTCAGAAGCACATCGTCTATCGCAAGCGCAAGATTTTCTACGGCACCGGCACCCCGGCGTCCATCGCCGCCCTGGTCACCGCCAAGCACAAAGGCGAGAAATTCCTGATCACCACCACGGAAGGCTCCAACAACACCCCGATCACCACCTTGTTCTCCGCCGCCAAGCTGGACTACACCGTGGGTGTACTGGTCAAGGCCGTCTCCCAGGACCTGCACGATCTGGATCTGGCATCCTATGACCTTGCGGTGATGTGCAATCCCGCCGACGTGGTCTCGCTGCAGGACAATTTCCCTGATTTCCAGCAGGGTACGCTCAAGTTCATCTCCTTCGGCAAGGCCGTGGTCCGCTCCCTGGAAGAGGCTGGCTACGAGATTGCCCTCAAGGCTCCGACCCCGGAAGCGACTTCCATCAGCAAAGCCGTAGAACTCTACCTCAAATCCCGGCAGTAAATGTCTCTCCCGCAGGCCCATACCCTCCCCAAGGAGGAACGGCTGTGCGGCAAGACGACCGTCTCCGCACTCCTTTCCGAAGGGAAATGGGGCTCCACGGAGCATCTGCGTTTCTGCTGGGCGGGCGGGCGCGAGGCTCCGCTCAACCGCCTGATGGTCTCCGTGCCCAAGAAGTATTTCAAGCGCGCCGTCCGGCGCAATCTGCTCAAGCGCCGCCTCCGGGAGGCCTACCGCCTGCAGAAAGAGCGGCTCACACAGCGCGGCATTGACCTGCTGCTGAGTTATTCCCACACGGAAATCGCTGATTTCCGGACACTATTCGCCGAGGTCGGCGAGGTCCTGCAACGCATTGATGCCAAACTCACGGCGCGATGACCTTCGTCCAGATCTGCAAGCGGGTCCTGTCGGCCCCTTTCATCCTGCTGATCAAATTCTATCAGCTGTGCATCTCGCCCCTGAAGCCGCCCAGCTGCCGCTTCACGCCCACTTGCTCGCAATACGCCCTCGAGGCCTTCCGCAAGTGGGGTCCTTTCAAAGGATTCTGGTTATCGCTGAAGCGCATCCTGCGCTGCCACCCCTGGGGCGGCTCGGGCTATGATCCCGTGCCCTAGGCGGCAACCCGCCCGTTCCGCTTGAGCCAGTGCTCCTTGAGCCATTCGCGCACCGGCAGGTCATAGCACTTGAACAGGCCGTAGGCGAGCAGGATCGAGACGGCCACCACCCCCACGTTGACCATGATGTGGATCCAGAGCGGCGCGTCCGGATGGTCCGCCACCCAGCCCATCTGCATATACATAATGGGATAGTGCGTGATGTAGATCGGATAGGAGATGTCCCCCAGCCATTTGCAGACCGCCGTGCTCTTCGGGTCCGTGGTCACGCTGCCGGCCCCGGTCAGCACCACGAGCGGGAAGATCAGCAGGATGCAGGCGGCCTGGTAGAGACCGTCCGGAATGCCCGTGTCGCCCCCGATGCAGGGGATGGAGAAGAGTACGACCAGCAGCAGGGCGCACCACCAGAAGCCGCCCCGCAGGCGGATGGGAGAGCCGCTCGGATTCGCCTCCGTGCGCCGTCCCGCCAGGATGCGGGAGATCAGCAGGCCGCAGAGGAAAGGATACAGCAGGCGGGTGAAACCGATGTAGATCTGCTGACCGGTGAGGCTCCAGCCGCCGATTACGGTATACTGCGGACCCTTCGGGAAGAGGCCGAAGACATCCCAGCCCAGGGTCAGGTCCAGGGTGAAAAACGCACAGCAGGCGCACAGGATGGCCAGGGCGAACTTGGGCAGGTGGCGCAGCACGAAGGCGTAGAGGATGTTGGCAAGGTATTCGAAGGTCAGGGTCCACTGCGGACCGTTGAAGGAATTGACCTCCTGCCAACCGCGGATGTCCAGATTGTTTCCGCAGGGGATCATCAGCAGGCCCATCACCAGGCACAGGGCGAACTGCCAGCCCTTGACTTCGAGGGTCTTGGGGAAGGCGCCCCCGGAGAAGAAAAACAGCGAAGCGCCGACCACCATGCCGGCGATGACCATCGGGTGCAGGCGCGTCAGACGGCGTTTGAAAAAGCCCCAGGTGGTCATCCTGTCCCAGCGGTCGTCATAGGCATAGCCGATCACGAAGCCGGACAGGACGAAGAAGAAATCCACCGCCAGGTAGCCGTGGTTCACGATCTGGGTCCCGATCTGCGGGATGTATGTCTCGAAACAGTGGAAGATGACCACCATCAGCGCGGCCACGCCGCGCAGCCCGTCCAGGATTTCGTAGCGGGGCTTGGATGCCAGGTAAATAGTCTGCTTTGCCATATCTTCACAAATATAAAGGATTTGAAGAGTATCTACAAGAAAAGGGCGGCCCACCCGGGCGGGAATGCCATAATAATTGCTATATTTGTACGATATTGCAATTACTAATTAAACATACACATTATGGCAAATCCTATCAGCGTTCTTAACCACGCAGCAGACAACATCCGCATCCTGGCCGCCGCTTCCGTCGAGAAGGCGAAGTCCGGACATCCGGGCGGCGCGATGGGTGGAGCAGATTTCATCAACGTGCTCTACTCCGAGTATCTCACCTACGACCCCAAGGACCCCGCCTGGGCCGGCCGTGACCGCTTCTTCCTCGATCCGGGCCACATGGCTCCGATGCTCTACAGCCAACTCTGCCTGACCGGCAAGTTCTCCCTCGAGGAGCTCGCCAACCTCCGCCAGTGGGACTCCCCCACCACCGGACATCCTGAACTCAATGTCGCGCGCGGTATCGAGAACACCTCAGGTCCCCTCGGACAGGGCCACGTGCTCGCCATCGGCGCCGCCATCGCCGCCAAATTCCTCGCCGCCCGCACCGGCAACCCGACCTTCGCCAAGGAGACCATCTACGCCTATATCTCCGACGGCGGCATCGAGGAGGAGATCAGCCAGGGAGGCGCCCGCATCGCCTCCGTGCTCGGGCTGGACAACCTCGTCATGTTCTATGACTCCAACGACATCCAGCTCTCCACCGCGACCGACGTGGTGATGAACGAGGACACGGCCGCCAAGTACCGCGCTTTCGGCTGGGAGGTCATCGAGATCGACGGCAACGACGTCACCCAGATCCGCGCGGCGCTGGACGCCGCCAAGAAGGTCCAGGGCAAACCGACACTGATCATCGGCAAGTGTATCATGGGCAAGGGCGCCCTCAAGGCCGACGGCAGCTCTTTCGAGCGCGACTGCAAGACCCACGGCGCTCCGCTCGGCGGCGACGCCTTCCGCAACACCGTGGCCAACCTCGGCGGCGATCCCGACCAGCCTTTCGCCATCTTCGACGACGTCAAGGCCCTCTACGCACAGCGCGATGAGGAACTCGCCGCGATCGTGGCCGGCCGCAAGGCCGAGGAGAAGGCCTGGGCCGACGCCAACCCCGACAAGGCGGCCCAGCTCGCCGACTGGTTCAGCGGCAAAGCCCCGAAGATCGACTGGAGCAAGGTCGTCCAGAAGGACAATGACTCCACCCGTTCCGCTTCCGCGGCCTGCCTGTCCGCCCTCGCGGAGCAGGTGCCCAACATGATCTGCGCCTCCGCCGACCTGTCCAACTCAGACAAGACCGACGGCTTCCTCAAGAAGACCACCGCCTTCAAGAGCGGCGACTTCTCCGGCGCCTTCTTCCAGGCCGGCGTGGCCGAGCTGACGATGGCCTGCTGCTGCATGGGCATGGCCCTGCACGGCGGCGTGATCCCCGCCTGCGGCACCTTCTTCGTGTTCTCCGACTATATGAAGCCGGCCGTCCGCATGGCCGCCCTGATGGAAATTCCCGTCAAGTTCGTCTGGACCCACGACGCGTTCCGCGTGGGTGAGGACGGCCCGACCCACGAGCCCGTGGAGCAGGAAGCCCAGATCCGCCTGATGGAGAAGCTCAAGAACCACCACGGCAAGAACTCCGTGCTGGTGCTGCGTCCCGCCGACGCCAAGGAGACCACCGAGGCCTGGGCGCTCGCGATGGCGAACACCGCCACCCCGACGGCCCTGCTCTTCTCCCGCCAGAACATCGCCAACCTCCCCGAAGGCAACGACTATAGCCAGGTGGCTAGGGGCGGCTACATCGTGGCCGGTTCCGATCCGGATCCCGATGTCATCCTCGTGGCCTCCGGCTCCGAAGTCTCCACCCTGGAGGCCGGTGCGAAGCTGCTCCGCGCCGACGGCAAGAAGGTCCGCGTGGTCAGCGTCCCCTCCGAGGGCCTCTTCCGCCAGCAGAGCCCGGAGTACCAGCAGAGCGTCCTCCCCGCCGGTGTCAAGAAGTTCGGCATGACCGCCGGCCTGCCCGTCACCCTGCAGGGCCTCGTGCCCGCATCGGAAGGCACCATCTGGGGACTGGAGTCCTTCGGTTTCTCCGCCCCTTACAAGGTGCTTGACGAGAAGCTCGGCTACACCGCCCAGAATGTCTACGAGCAGGTAAACAAGCTCTTCTGAGGCAGATGAAACACATTCGGAACTTCTGTATCATAGCCCACATTGACCACGGCAAGAGCACGCTGGCCGACCGCCTGCTGGAGCTCACCCGGACGCTGGGAGCGCGCGACATGGAGAACCAGGTCCTCGACGACATGGATCTGGAGAAGGAGAAAGGCATCACCATCAAGAGCCACGCCATCCAGATGCTGCACCAGTACAAGGGAGAGACCTACAAGCTCAACCTCATCGACACCCCGGGCCACGTGGACTTTTCCTACGAAGTTTCGAGAAGCATTGCATCCTGCGAAGGCGCCCTCCTTGTGGTGGACGCCTCGCAGGGCGTGCAAGCCCAGACCATCTCCAACCTCTACATGGCCATCGACCACGGCCTGGAGATCATCCCGATCCTCAACAAGATCGATATGGACTCCGCCCAGGTGGAGGTGGTGACCGACGAGATCTGCGACCTGCTGGGTTGCGACAGTTCCGAGGTCTTCAAGGTCTCCGCCCGCACGGGCGAAGGGGTCGCCCCCATCCTCGATGCCATCGTGGAGCGGATTCCGGCGCCCGAGGGCGATCCCGAGGGGCCGCTCCAGGCCCTTATCTTCGACTCCGTCTTCAACTCCTTCCGCGGCGTGATCGCCTATTTCAAGGTCCGCAACGGCTCCATCCGCAAGGGCGACAAGGTCAAGTTCTTCGCCACCGGGATGGACTATGAGGTGGAAGAGGTCGGCATCCTGAAGATGAAGCTCGTCCCCGCCCAGGAAATCGGCTGCGGGGATGTCGGCTACGTGATCACGGGCATCAAGAGCGCCGTCGAGGTCAAGGTGGGCGACACGATCACCCACGTGGTGAATCCCTGTGCCGCCGCGATCGCGGGCTTCGAGGAGGTCAAGCCCATGGTCTTCGCGGGTATGTATCCCGTGCAGGCCGATAAGTTCGAGGAACTGCGCGCCGTGCTGGAGAAGTTCCAGCTCAACGACGCCTCCTTCGTCTACGAACCCGAGAGCTCGCTCGCGCTGGGAAGCGGCTTCCGCTGCGGCTTCCTGGGCCTGCTGCACCTCGAGATCGTGCAGGAGCGGCTCTTCCGCGAGTTCGACATGGACGTGATCACCACGGTCCCCAACGTCTCCTACAAGGTCTATACGACCCAAGGTGAGGTCGTGGACGTCCACAACCCCTCCGGACTCCCGCCCCAGACCCTCATCGACCACATCGAAGAGCCCTACATCCGCGCCCAGATCATCTCCAAGTCGGAGTTCTTCGGCCCCATCATGAAGCTCTGCCTGGACCGCCGCGGCACGCTGCGGGGCCAGCACTACATCACGGCCGACCGCGTAGAACTCACCTACGACATGCCCCTGTCCGAGATCGTCTTCGACTTCTACGACAAGCTCAAGACCATTTCCAAGGGCTATGCCTCCTTCGACTACCATATCACGGAGTTCCGTCCGGCGCGGCTCGTCCGCCTGGACATCCTCCTCAACGGCGAGCCCGCCGACGCCCTGTCCACGCTCATCCACGAGGATAATGCCTATGACTTCGGCCGCAAGATGTGCGTCAAACTCAAGGACCTGATCCCGCGCCAGCAGTTCGACATCCCCATCCAGGCGGCCATCGGCGCCAAGATCATCGCGCGCGAGACCGTCAAGCAGGTGCGCAAGGACGTGACCGCCAAGTGCTACGGCGGCGATGTCACGCGCAAGCGAAAGCTCCTTGAGAAACAAAAGGAAGGCAAGAAGCGGATGCGCCAGATCGGCACCGTCCAGGTGCCGCAGAGCGCGTTCATGGCCGTTCTCAAACTGGATTCCTGAGACGATGATACGCTATTTCCGGGTTGCCGGGCTGTATTTCAGCCTCGACCTGCCGGAAGCCTTTCCGGCAGGGGAACAGCTGCACAATTATAATCCTTTCGAACAGGACGGGGCCCCCGAAGAGCTCCTCTTCGACCTGGTCCTGACCTCCGTTCCCCCGACCGGGGAGCGGGAGGAACTGTATGTCGGCCACCAGGAGAAGGGCGAGCCCGTGGTCAATCTCTACCGGACGCCGGAGGGATTCCTCGCGGAATTCGCCCCCTCACCCCGGTTCCCGGTCTGCGGACAATTGACGATGAGCTCCGATTTCCGCCACGGGCGGCTCTTCCTCACGCCTGAAAGCCCGGCACAGGCCTTCGCCATCAACAACGCCCTGATGCTGCTGTTCGCCTTCCGCTCCGCGAAGAAGTCCGCCCTCGAAATGCACGCCTCGGTGGTGATGCACGGGGGCCGCGGATTCCTGTTCCTGGGACGCAGCGGGACGGGCAAGAGCACCCACAGCCAGCTCTGGCTCAAGTACATAGACGGCACGGAACTGCTCAATGACGACAATCCCGTGCTGCGTGTCGTGGACGGATGCGTCCGGGTGTACGGCACCCCCTGGAGCGGCAAGACGCCCTGCTACAAAGCCCAGGATGTCCCCGTGGGAGCCATCGTCCGCCTGAGCCAGGCGAAAGAGAATTGCATCACCCGCCTCGGCACCGTGGGCGCCTATGCCTCCGTCATGTCCTCCTGCTCGGGTTTCCGCCCGTTCCGGGAGATTACCGACGCCCAGCACGAGACACTTTCCGCAATCGCCATGGGCGTGCCTTGTTATCAGTTGGACTGCCTGCCGGACGAAGCGGCCGCGCGGCTTTGTCAAAGTACGGTCGATGGATAAGCGCACCCTGCCCAACGACATCCTCCTGGGGGAGGTGGCGGCCGTCCTGCGCGAAGGCCGCGAGGCGGTCATCACGCCCACGGGGAACAGCATGCTCCCTTTTATCCGCGGCGGACGGGACCGCGTGGTGCTGCGCAAGCAGGATGAAATCGCCGTCGGGGATATCGTCCTGATACACATCGGCGGCCGCTATATCCTGCACCGCGTCATCGGGATCAACGGAGAGCAGATTACCCTGATGGGAGACGGTAACCTCAAGAGCGTCGAACACGGCACCCGCGCGGAGATCATCGGCACCGTTACGGAGATCATCCGGCCCGACGGCCGCAGCGTCAAGCCGGGGACGGGCCGCTTCTGGCGGTTCCTCAAGCCTTTCCGGCGTTATATTTTGTTTATTTACAGAAGATTGATATGAAACTGCTTGATGGACTGACCCTGCGGAAACTCGGCCGGGAATACATTGTCACGGGAGACGGTCCCTCCCGGATTGATTTCAGCAAAGTGGTGTCGATGAACGGCACCGCGGCTTATCTGTTCGAGCAACTCGCCGGGCGCGATTTCTCCCTGGAGGATATGGTCGCCCTGCTGACCGAGCGCTATGACGTCTCCGAACAGACCGCCCGCGACGATGCGGCGCGTCTGCTCGAAAACTGGGCCGGCGCCGGCCTGCTCGGATAATGATTCCGATCCGCCAGATCCTCTCCGGACTTGCTCCGATGGCCCGCCCTTCCCGCGGAAGGGGGTTGGTCAGCGTGTTCATCGGTCTGGTACGCGTCGCAGCCTCCCTGGGTTTCGTGTGGTGCTGCAAGCGCCTGGTGGACATCGCCACGGGCCACTCCGACGCACCGCTCCCCCTGTACATCGGCATCTTGCTCGGCATCATGCTATTGCAGCTGATCTGCTCGGTGAGCGCTTCCGCGTGGGAGAGTTACAACCTCGTCCGAACCGGCAACGAACTCCGCGAGAGCACGTTCTCCACCGTGCTCCGCAGCACCTGGACCGGCCGGGAGCGTTTTCGCAGCGGGGATGCCGTCAACCGCCTCGAGGAAGATGTACGCGTGGTCACGGACCTGGTCTGTTCCCGTTTCCCCGAGACGCTCATCACCCTGATCCAGCTGTTAGCCGCCTCCGTGTACTTGCTCTGCATGGCCCCCACCCTGCTCTGGGTTCTGGTGATTCTGATGGTCGCCGCCGTCCTGGGCTCCCGGATGTTCTTCCGCAAGCTCCGAGAACTGACCGCCATCATCCGGAAGCAGGATGCCGAGGTACAGCAGCTGATGCAGGAGAACCTCCAGAAACGCATCGTGGTGCTGACCCTGATCGGCACCCGCAGGGTGCTGGAACGCCTGGGCTGGCTGCAGAAAGACATCCTCGGCCACACGGTCCTGCGCCTGAAATACAACTCCGTCGCCCGTGCCTTCATGCATTTCGGCTTCATGAGCGGATATGCCGCCGCCTTCCTCTGGGGCGTGTTCGGCATCCGCAGCGGGGTGGTCACCTATGGTATGATGACCGCTTTCCTCCAGCTCGTGGGACAGGTCCAGCGGCCGATTTTCGATCTGGCCCGGCAGATTCCCGCCTTCATCCACGCCACCACCTCGGTGGAGCGGCTGATGGAGCTCCAGGCCCTCGAGCAGGAACCGGAGGAGGCGCCCGTCCGCCTGGACGGCGCACCCGGCATCCGGGTCACGGACGTGGACTTCTCCTATCCCGGCCGCCCCGAGCGCATCCTGGATCATTTCTGTTGGGATTTCACCCCCGGCAGCACCACCGTGGTGATGGGTCCCACGGGCGCCGGCAAGAGTACGCTGAGCCGGCTGGTGCTGGGCCTGCTCCGTCCAGACGGCGGATCCGTGGAGATCTATGGCCCGGAAGGCAGTTTCCCGGCCGGACCCGCCGTCCGCGGCAACTTCCTCTACGTCCCCCAGGGCAATTCCCTGCTCAGCGGCACCATCCGCCAGAACCTGCTGCTCGCCAGGCCCGACGCCGATGAGGAGCAGCTCCGGGAAGCGCTTCACACGGCGGTCGCCGACTTCGTCTTCGAGCTGCCCGACGAGCTGGATACGCCCTGCGGCGAGGAAGGTACCGGCCTGAGCGAAGGCCAGTGCCAGCGCATCGCCATCGCCCGCGCCCTGCTGCGCGAAGGCGGAATCCTGATTCTCGACGAGGCCACCTCCGCCCTTGACGCCGAGACCGAAGAACTCCTGCTGGAGCGCATTTTCGCGCGGCACCACGGCAAGAAGACCCTGCTGTTCATCTCCCACCGCGACGCCGTTTCGGCCCGGGCCGACCAAGTCCTGCACCTCGACTGATGGAGTGGTTGGAGAGCCTCGGCCTGCTGGGCTTGTTTCTCGGGAGCGCGCTGGCCGCATCGATATTCCCTTTCAGTTCCGATGTCCTGTACATCGCCGTCCTGGCCACCACCGGCAAGGGGGTCGGCTGTTTCCTCGCGGCCACGAGCGGCAGTTGGGTGGGCAGCCTGTTCACCTACTGGCTCGGCTGGCTCGGGAAAATGGAATGGATCGAAAAATGGCTCAAGGTTTCGCGCGAGAAACTCGACAAGCAGCAGGCCAAGGTGCAGAAATACGGGGTCTGGCTGGCTCTGCTGAGCGGAGTCCCGGTCATCGGGGACATCCTGGTGCTCGCGCTGGGCTTCTATAAGACCGCCCCCGGATGGACCTTCCTGATGCTGCTGATCGGCAAGATCCTCCGTTTCCTGTTCTGGAACCTGATCGTGGGGCTGTTCTAGATGTACGCGATGATGTAGTAGAGCATCACGGCCGAGGAGATCAGTTTGATCCCCGTGCCGGAGAGGAAGCCCAGGAAGGCGCCCAGCGAAGATTTGAGGGAGGCGCCCGCCGCCTTGCCGCCCAGCAGCAGTTCCGCAAGGAACGCGCCCGCGATCGAGGTGAGGATCATTCCGCCGGGCAGCGGAAAGATCAATCCGGCGAGCAGGCCGATGATGGCACCCCAGGAGGCATATTTGCTGCCGCCGGTCAGCTTAGTGAACCAGGCCGGCACGATGTAGTCCAGCACGGTGACCACGATGGTGACGGCGAGCAGCACGAAGAGCAGGGTCGCGCTCATCGGGTCTCCGCCGAAGAAATAGATCAGCAGGATGCCCAGCCAGCTGAGCGGCGGTCCCGGGATGCCGGGCACGATGCTGCCGACGATCCCCGCGAGACCGAGGATGACGGCAAGGATGATCATCACGATATTCATGCTGTAAAGATACGAACTTTCACGCAATTGTTGCAGTTCCGCGTTTTTTTGTAAATTTGTGCAGGAAACCCATTAATTTAATTATACACACTATGAGCGAAGAACCCAAAAAGAAAGCCATGGACCTCAACGGTGATGGCAAAGTGACCTTCGACGAGGCCGTCCAGTACACCAAAGAAAAAGCCGCTGAATTTGCCGACAAGGCGAAGGTGAAAGCCGTGGAGTTCAGCGAAGAGGCCAAGGTCAAGCTCGGCGAACTGAAGGTCGAGGCCGCCGAAGTGGCCGCCAAGGCCAAGGTGAAAGCCGCAGAGATCAGCGAGGAAGTCAAAGACATCTACGACGACACCAAGGAGAAAGTCAAAGACTACGTCGCCAGCAAGAAAGCCTGACGTCTCTCCTCCCTGCACACGAAGACGGATGACTGCCGGCCGGCAGTCATCCGTCTTTTTATCGCAGTTGGGCAGGGCCTAGAACATGAAGGCTACGCCAACGGTGAAGGTATTGTTGTGGACTTCGTGCTCGCGGACCAGACGGGTCAGGCCGAGCGCATAGCCGATGCGGAGCTGGACCGCTTCGGAGAAGGCGGCGGTGGCGCCGAAGCCCCACTGGATATTCATTGTCGCGAACTTATGCATTGCATCGGAAATGTCGGTATTGGTGATGAATTTGTCTTTGGAATAGACGTTGCCGCCGGTGCCGATGTTGAGCGCCGGACCGGTGTACAGGCCGATCATCATCTCGGACGAAGCGTCAAAATTGTACTTGATGTTGAGCGGGATGTTCAGGTAGGTCATTTTGATGAACTTGGGATCGTTCATGCCGCTCTTGCCGGACAGGTAATAGAAATACACACCCGGTTCGAAGGTCAGTCCGGCCATCGTGGAGAAGTAAAGTTCCTTGCCGAGGCCGAAATACACGCCGCCCAGGTTGTGCTCCTGGAGGTAGGTCGAGCAATCATCGCCATTGAAACTGGTGGAGGCATAGCCGACACCGGCGCGCCATTCGGTAGACTGGGCGGAAGCATTCACGCAGACGAGGAGCGCGGCTGCGGAGAGAAGGATGACGAAAAACTTTTTCACGGTATTCATTTTTATGGTTTCAATGCAAGGTTAAACATACAAAAATAAGAAAAAAAAGAAGATCTGCCACATTTTCGTATTTTTGCGTTATGAATTCCTTCACGCAGACCCTCCTCGCCTGGTACGAAGCCAACGGACGGGACCTCCCCTGGCGCCGCACCCGCGACCCCTATGCGATCTGGATCAGCGAGATCATCCTCCAGCAGACGCGCATCGCCCAGGGGCAGGCTTATTGGGAGCGCTTCCTGGACGCCTTTCCGGATGTGGGGCGGCTCGCCGCCGCCTCGGAAGACGAGGTGCTGCGCCTCTGGCAGGGCCTGGGCTACTACAGCCGCGCCCGCAACCTGCACGCCGCCGCCCGGCAGATCGCCGCCGCCGGCCGTTTCCCCGATACTCTTGAAGGCATCCGCGCGCTCAAGGGCGTGGGCGACTACACCGCCGCGGCCATCGGCTCCATCGCCTTCGGCCTGCCGGAAGCCGTGGTGGACGGCAATGTCTACCGGGTGCTCGCGCGCCACTTCGGCATCGCCACCCCCGTCGGCACCCCGGCCGCCAAGAAGGAATTCAGCGCCCTGGCCCGGACCCTGCTCCCGCCGGAGCGCCCGGGGGACTTCAACCAGGCGATGATGGACTTCGGCGCCATCCAGTGCACGAGCGCCGCGCCCGCCTGCCTGCTCTGCCCCCTGCAGGAAAGTTGTGTGGCGCTTGCCAAAGGAACGGTGGATGCCCTGCCCGTGCGGCAGAAAGCCGCCGCCGTGCAGGTCCGCCGCTTCATTTATGTCTATTTGCGTTTCCGGGGACGCACGGCCATCCGCCGCCGCGGCCCCGGCGACATCTGGCAGGGCCTGTACGAGCCGCTGGTCTGCGACCGGCCCCCCGAAGGAGCGCGCCTGCTGCAAAAAGACTTCCGGCACCAGCTGACCCACCGCACGCTGCTGGTGGATTTCTATCTATGGGAGCCGGAGCGGGAGCCTTCCCTGGAGGAGGGCTATCGCTGGATTGAAGAAGCGGAACTCGACCGCTTCGCCAAGCCCCGCCTCTTCGAACTGCTGCTCGAATCTCTCTAAAGTGGTCCGAATTGGGTCTGGCCGCCCTGCTGGGGCATCGGCGGCCGCTGCGGAGCGCGGCGCGGCTCGACCGGGCAGCTGAACTCCTGCAGGGTCGGGTGCGGATCCTTGGGATTGAAGTCCGGGGTCTCCGGGAGCAGATAATCCTTCAGGGGCAGACCGCTTTCACGCAGGCCCTTGACGATGCACAGGGAGAACAGGTAGGCGCCGAAGTTGTCGGTGTGGGTGCCGTCGGCATAGGCCGGAAGGGCATCCTGACCGAGGGCCGAGACAATCTCGCGGCTCATTCCCCAGAGGTCGATGTAGGCGCATTCGCCCAACTCCGCGCCGCGGCGGGCATTGATCCCGTAGGGGGTCATCAGTTCCGTGGACATAGCGGTACGGCGGTCGATCTTGGTCATCGGCGAGACGATCACCGGGATCATCCCGTGGCGCTTGGCCTCCAGGGCCATCGTGGCGAGGCCCCAGACGTAATCCTTCTCCGGATCGGCGTGGGTGCGCACCCAGTCCCCGGCCAGGTCTTCCTGGGGCCACATCGCATCGTGTCCGCTGCTTTTCTCGTCATTGGTCCCCAGCTGGATGAGCAGGTAGTCGCCGGGACGGCAGCTTTCCATGATCTTGTCCCAGCGGCGCATGAAGCGGAAGCCTTTGATGGTCATCCCGCTCTCGGCGTGGTTGGAGACGGCTACGTGCTCATCGAACCAGCGGGGCAGGTACTGTCCCCAGGTGCCGCCGCTCGGCTGGTCGGTCACGGTGGAGTCGCCGATGATGAACACGGTCACGACATCCTCCGCCGCCGGCTCGATCTCAAGGGCGCACACGGCAGGGGCGCTGTCGTAGAACTGCAGGGTCAGCTTGTCGTCCCAGGTGAAGGTCTTCACGGTCCCGGTTTCCGCATCCCACTCGCGTGAGTTCAGCTTGATCGAATTGCCGCTGGAGAGCTGCGGGGTGCGGATATTGACGTTGAAGGAAAGCTTTTTCACCTCGTTCCGGGCCGTCTCGACGCTTTCCAGCATCAGGCGGCGCACCTCCGACTTGACGGTGGTACGGGACTTCCCCCGGATGTCGCCCAGGGTGAGCGTGACCTTGTAATTTCCTTCCGGAAGACGGACCGAGAAGCGGAAAGGCTCGGCGCCGGTGACGAAGTCCCGGGTGAGTGCATCCCGACCCGCGCGGTCGACGTCAGCGGGGGCTGCTCCGGGTTCGAACCCGTAGCCGAGGGCCTCGGAGTAATGGGTTCCGGCGGTGACGGCGGTATAGCCCGCCGCGGCCGAAGCGGAGCCGAAGTCGAAACGGAAGGACTGTGCCTGCGCCGGGAAGAGCGTCAGCGCGGCCAGGGCCGCAAGCAGGATTTTGCTGGTTTTCATATGGTTATCGTATTGTATCAAGCTTGGATGAAGCGCCCGTCGCGCATCACCAGGGTGCGGTCGCACAGGGCGGCCAGTTCCGGATCGTGGGTCACGATGACGACGGTCTGGCCCAGGCGCTCGCGCAGGTCGAACAGCAGGCGGTGGATCTCCTGTTTGGTAGCGGAATCAAGGTTGCCCGTGGGCTCGTCGGCGAAGAGCACGGCCGGCTCGTTGACCAGGGCGCGGGCGATAGCCACGCGCTGCTGCTCCCCGCCCGAGAGTTCGGAGGGTTTGTGGTCCAGGCGGGCCGTCAGGCCCACCTCGCCCAACAGCCGCTCCGCACGCGCGAGGGCCGTCTTTTTCGACTCCCCGGCGATCAGCGCCGGGATCATCACGTTCTCCAGGGCGGAGAACTCGGGCAGGAGGTGGTGCGCCTGGAAGACGAACCCGACGCGCCGTCCGCGGAAGGCAGAGAGCGCATCGCCCTTGAGGCGGAGTACGTCCCGGCCTTCGATCTGCAGGCTGCCGCTGTCCGGGGTGGACAGGGTGCCGAGAATCTGCAGGAGGGTGGATTTGCCGGCGCCGGAGGCGCCCATGATGGCCACGACTTCGCCCTTCCCGGCGCTGAAGTCGATGCCCTTCAGGACTTCCAGGGTCCCGAAACTTTTGTGGATATCGTGGGCTTCGATGATCATAACAAGGGATATAGTGTTTAAAGATAAGCATTTTTCGGGAGATTTCACTAACTTTGCGCTCCCCCGGGGTGTGGCGCAGTTGGCTAGCGCATCTGGTTTGGGACCAGAGGGTCGTGTGTTCGAGTCACATCACCCCGACCAACACGCAGAAGGCGGCCGGGAAGTTTGCCGGCCGCCTTCTGCTATTATCTTCTGTCAGAATGTCTTAGCGAATGAACTCTTTCAGGAGTTTATGCACCAGTTCATTGACATCCCTGTTCTCGGTGGGGTGGGAGGCCAGGGTCGGGGTCTCGTTGACGAAATGGACGACCTCGTCAGTCTGGCTGTCGACGACCGCGCAGTAAAGGATGTTGCCGTAGGGGTCGCTCACATAGTAATTCTTCGAAGGGTTGGTCAGGCCCGAGATGCCGGTGAGTTTCTCGATTGCCGAATCCAGCACCTTGGAAGCGGCCTTCTCGACCTTCTCGCGCTGATAGCCGGCCTTGGTCTGGATGTAGCCGTAGGAATAGATCACGATACCGTAGCGGTTGCCGCTGTCGGCAATCAGTTTATGCAGGGATTTCGGGACCCTCATCCGGCCGATTTTGCTCGGATCGACATCCGGGAAGTTCCCCATCCACTTCGCAATGTCGGAGTTGGCGTCCTTGTAGTCAGCCGGGATGACATCGGAGAAGGGGAAGCGCTCCATGCTGATGATGTTGGTAATGATGTTCGTCGCCCTGTCGGAAGACTCCTCTTCGTAGTAACCCTTGTTCTCGTCATTATAGACGACTATATAGGAGTAAGGCTGGATGAATGCGAATTCGTCCACGGTGGACAGATTCACATTGGAAGTGGTGTAGCGGGTAGGACCACAGGAGGCAAACCCCAGCGCCATTGCTACCAGCAAAAAGAATTTGATGTATTTCATATCTTATAGGTTTGGATTGAGTTTGTGCCATTCTTCCACCGGCGGGATGATGCCCAGACTAATGGTCTCGTCACGCATCTCGCAGAGGTGCTGGTAGGATGCCCAGAGCTCGGCAAGTTCACCGGCCGTGCCATCAGGTTTGAAGTAATGCGCCCCGTGCGCATCGATCACGGACGGCATAGCCATCATCACGTGCTGGTAGTCGTCGTTGTTGACATAGCAGCCGGAAGGCCAGGTGAATTTCTCGCCGCCCATCGCGGCTTCGATCATCTTGACGGCGTTGTAGGCCGGACTCTGGAAGGAGGTGCGGCCGCGGAGGCGCAGGATGTTGGTACCGCCCTGGACCGTCCGGAACTTGATCTCCGCCATTTGTTCAGGGGTGACAGACTTCTTGGTGAAGGGCACGCCGTCGATGACGGCCTTGGACACGAAGACGGCCATCACCTCGCCGTGGCCGCCGTAGGTATAGGCGCCGGACACCTTGCACTGCTGCACACCGAACTCCTGGGCGAGCGCCTCCTGGAGGCGGGTGGAGTCGAGGGCGGACAGGGTGGTCACGCACTCGGGCCGCACGCCGGAGTGGAGCAGGACCACCAGACCGGTCAGGTCAGCCGGGTTGAAGATGACGACGATATGCTTGACATCCGGGCAATAGGCCCTGACATTCTTGCCGAACTCCTCGGCGATCTGGCAGTTGCCCTTGAGCAGGTCCTCACGGGTCATACCTTCCTTTCGGGGAGCACCGCCGGAAGACAGGATGTACTTGGCATCCTTGAATGCGACGGCGGGATCGGTGGACCAGGTCACATTGGCACCTTCGAAGGCGCAGTGGTCGATCTCGGCGAGAACGCCGCGCAGACCAGGTTCATACACATCATATAAGCAAACATTCGGAGTAAGTCTCAACATCAATGCTGTCTGGGCCATATTTGAACCGATCATACCGGCGGCACCGACAATCACCAATTTCTCGTTTGTAAGATAGTTCATATTGCGATTATTGACTTTGCACAAAAAACACGCAAATATACAAAATTTCATTATCTTTGCGTCGTTAAAAGTTTATATGGCCCTATATCTCATCAAAGATCTCGACGACGACTATCACTCGCGGATAGGTGTCTGGCAGATCACGGAGACCGAGGAAGAACTTCGCTCGCTCTCATCCATTCCCTCCGACGAACTGGAGGAAATTTCCTACATCAAAAGTGAATCCCTGCGCAAGCAGAAACTGGCCGTCAGGGCCCTTCTGGACGCGCTTTTCGAGGAGAAGGTGTACCTGAGCCACCACGACAACGGCAAGCCCTACATCGAGAACTCCGCGATGAATATCAGCATCACCCACACTCCCCGCTACGTGGCCGTGATCCTCAATCCCACCGATGAGGTGGGCATCGACTGCGAGTCGCTCGACCGTGACTTCTCCGCCGTCAAGAAAAAGGCCCTCTCCGAGGACGAGATCGAAGAGGTCGAGGACCTGGACGAGGACGAACGCAACGAGCAGCTGGCCATCTATTGGTGCGCCAAGGAAGCCGTTTATAAGAAAATGTCGCAATACAAGGTGGATTTCGCCGAGCAGATCGAGATCGAGGATTTCCGGATGCGCGGCGAGGGCGAACTGGAAGCCACCTTCACGGACAAGGATGGTTACGAAGAAGAGCTCTCCCTGGAGTACATCATCTTCGACCGCCACGTCCTGGTCTGGGTCGTCGGCTAGGGCCGCGGCCGCAGCCAAGTTTCCGGATTCTCCGGCGTCTTCTCTTTCCAGACTTCAAAATGCAACTGGGTCTGGCCGTCGATTACGTCCACGCGGCCCAGGACCTGGCCGGTGCTGACCTTGTCGCCGGCCTTGACATTCACCTGCCCCAATTTGCAATAGAAAGTAAAATAGGTGCCGTGCTGAACCAGCACGCAGCGCCCGTAGCCGGGCATCACGATCACGCGTTTGACCTCCCCGTCATAGACGGCAGAAACGGCCGCGTCGCGGCTCAGACCGATGTTGACGCCGTTGTTGGCCGGCATCACGAGGGTGGTATAGACGGGGTGATTGTGTTTGCCGAAGCGCTCCACCACGGGTCCGTCCGCCGGCCAGGGCAGCTTGCCCTTGTTGGCGGCGAACTCGCCGGATAGCTTGATATCCACGGCCTGGGCCTGGGTCTGGGCAGCCGTCTGCTTCCCACCCTTCTTGGCCGCCTCTTCCTTCTTCCGGGCTTCTTCGATGGCCTGCGCGATGATGCGCTGGATTTCACGGTTGAGCGCTTCCACCTGCTTGCGCTTGGACTCCAGCTGGCGCTGGTAGAGGTTCTTGTCCTTCTTGAGGCTGGCGACCAGCCGGTCCGAACGGAGTTCCTCCCGGCGGAGCCCCTGCAGCTCCTGCTCGTGGGCGGCGCGGATCGCTTCGGCCTCCTGCCGGAGGGTGTCCAGACGCCGGAGATCCTCGTCCAGTTCGGCGCGCATCTGTTTCATCTTGCGCGCCTGGGAATTCATCTCCCCGGACAGCCCGCGCAGGTAGGCGTAGCGGCGGGAGGCCTGGCCGAGGTCCTTGCTGGACAGCAGGTAGCTGTACCACACGCGCGCGTCGCGATTCTTATAGGCATTGCGGACCAGGCGGTGGAAGTACTGCTCCAGGGTGGAGATGCGCTCCTGGAGGCGGTCCGCCTCGGCCTGTCGCAGGGCGATGGTATCCTTGATGCGCTGCACCTCGGCCGCGCTCTCCTCCACCAGGCTGCGCCGTGAACTGATCTGGCGGCGGACCAGGGTCAGTTCGTTGAGGGCGTTGGTGCTCTTGGAAGAATTCTCCTTGATCTGCTGCTCGAGCTGGGCGATCTCCTTCTGCAGGGCGGCGCGGCGCGACTCCTGTTCGGAGGTGTTCTGGGCGCGCAGCGCGTGGGCGCCGAGCATCAGGACGGAGAGGGCCGCAAGGATGCGAAGGAGTCTGCTCATTGATTCTTCTGTTCCGCGAGATTCTTGTAATAGGTAGCGAGTTCCTGCTCGCCCAGGGCCTCGAGGACCTTGGAATAATGCTCCAGGACGGTGGCGCTGTCCCGGCCGCCGTAGAGCATCGCATGCTTGAAATAAGGTTTGGCCTCCTTGGGCCTGTGCAGCAGGTACAGCAGCCAGCCGTAGGTGTCGAGATAGGTGGCATTGTCGGGCTCGAGTTCGATGGTCCGGCGGCTCATCTTGAGGGCTTTCCGGAGGGACTTGCCTTCCAGGGAGAGGTAGTAGGCGTAGTTGTTGAGCACCGAGGTGCGGTCGGGATCGACCTTGAGGGCCTCCTCGTAGGACTCGTAGGCCTTCTTCTTGTCGCCCATCTCCTGGTACCAGACGTCCCCGGCGATGGAGAGCGCCTCGCCCAGGTGCTCGTTATTCCCCTCCTCGCGCGCCAGCGCGGCCATCGCATCGCACTGCGCGAGCACGGCGGGCCAGTCCTCCTTGATATAACACATCCGGAGCTTGAGCAGCTGGATATTGTAGTCCTCGGGGTGCATCTCGAGATCCAGGTCCACCAGGCGGTTGATCGTCTCGCCCCAGACCCAGTAGAAGGGCGAGTCGATGTTGTCCATCACGGCCGTGAGGTAGTTGCTCTTGACCGCGGGGCGGACATCCTCGTTGCGGATGAAATCCTCCAGGCTCGAGAAGAAGGGGACATACTTGCCCATCCTGCGGTACAACTCCGTCCGCCCGAGCTGCGCGGGGGCGTAACCCGGGTCCATCTCCAGGGCCTGGGCATAGTAGCGGAGGGCCAGGGAATCCTGCCGCGCCGCCACCTTGGCGTCCGCCACCATCGAGAGGGTGTTGGCATTGTTGTAGAGCGCGGGGTTCATCTTGATGAGCTTCTCCAGGCAGTCCCCCGCCCGGACCTGGTCCCCGCGGGCGTCATAGAGCGTGGCCAGGGCATAGACGTACCAGGTGTTGAGGGAATCTTTCTGAACGGCGGCGAGGAGGTGCTCCTCGGCCGGTTCGAGATCCTGGAGGGCGAGTTCACAGAGGCCGAGATAGTAGTTGACAGCATCGTCTCCGGGGTCTTGCGCGTGCAGCAGCTGGAGGGTCTGGCGCGCCTGTGCGTAATGCCCTTCGGCATACTCCGCCGTGGCTCTCAGGAAGAGGTCCGTGCCTCCGTCGGGCACCTGCGCGAGCAGGATGCCACAGAGCGACAACAGGGCCAACAGGAGAACGGTCTTACGCATAGTGAACACAAAATTATGTATTTTTATGAGAAAAATTGGCTATTTTAGCACGAAAAATTTTTTCGGGCAGCAAGATGCAACTTTTCGGCAACAAAAAGCATCTTAACACTCGGGAAACAGAATGGATCGAAGGGGCGAAGCGCGGCGACCGCCGCAGCCAGAAAGCCATCTACGACCTCCTGTCCGCCAAAATGTTTGCAGTTTGCCTGCGCTACATGGGCGACCGGGATGTCGCGGAGGATATTCTCCAGGATGGTTTCGTGACCCTTTTCTCCAAACTGGACAGCTACTCGGGAGACGGTTCTTTCGAAGGCTGGGCCCGCAAGATCTTTGTGAACACTGCACTGATGAGCCTCAGAAAGAAGGATGCGCTCAAGAACTCGGAAGATGTCGACATCGCGTGGAACATCACCAGCGACGATCCCACCGCCATCCAGCGGATCGGCTACAACGATCTGTTGAAGATGATCGCTTCCCTCCCGCCGGGCTTCCGGACGGTCTTCAACATGTATGTGATCGAAGGGTATTCACACAAGGAGATCGCCGAGTCGCTCGGGATTTCCGAGACCACGTCCCGCTCCCAGCTCCAGCGGGCCCGCGTGCTATTGCAAACAAAGATTAAAGAAAGGTATTAAGATGCAAGATAACCATTCCAAGGATTTCGATCTCCAGTTGAGATCGATGCTTGAAGATGCGGAGGTGAAGCCTTCACCCCGCGTCTGGAGAGGTGTATCTGCACGCCTCGACGCCGACAAGGCGCCCGCAGCCGCCCCCTGGGCCTGGATGAAATGGGCCGGTATGGCCCTGGCCGCAGCGGCCGCCATCGCCCTGGGTGTCTTCTTTTCCACCACTCGCACCTCAATTCCAACCATTCATCATAACCAGGAGCAAGCATTGCTTGCAGAGGCCGGTGATTCTGCCGGGGATCTGACGGAGGTCACATCCCCGGAGGTCTCCGTGCCCGGGGACGCGGTGGCACAGACCGCAGAGGAGCGTCCCACACGCCGGAGCACCGCCGCGAGGCGGGCCGCCGGACTACCGGTCGAAAGCGCGGAAGCGGCCGTCCCTGCGGACGAGCCGGCTTCCGCATCGACCGACGTGCAGCAGGAGCCTGCCCCGCAAGCCGCCCCCGTGCAGGAGCGGAAAGTCGAGCAGCAGCGCAGCCGCCCGGCCACGACCGAGCCTTTCACCGATCCTTTCGCTGAGACCCCGGTCAAGCGCGCCGCCCGGCCCCGCATCGCCCTCTACGCCCAGGGCGCACTCGGGAGCAACGATTCCGATTTCCATTCCGCACCCGCCGCCTGGATGGCCCCGGGCGCCGAGACCGGTTTCTCCGAGCTCAGCAGTTCGACCTACGGCGTGCCCTTCACCATCGGTTTGGGCGCCCGCTTCTACCTGCAGCCCCGCCTGTCCATCGCCACGGGTCTGGATTATTCTCTGCTGACCCGCAGCTTCACCGGCAGTTTCAACAACGAGTCCGGAAGCGTTTCCCACTCGCTCCAATACCTGGGCGTGCCCCTCAACCTCTATTACGACATCGTCTCCGCAGACCGCATCAAGTTCTATGTCTATGGCGGCGGCGAGGCCGAGTGGTGCATCTCCAACAAGTACCGCCTGTTCGGCAATCCCGACATCATCCGCCGCTATCCGGTGGAGGGCCTGCAATTCTCCGTGGGCGGCGGCCTGGGTGTCGAATTCCGGCTCACCAACCTGCTTGGCATCTATGTAGATCCCGGCGTGAAATACTATTTCCCCGGCAACCAGCCGCGCAGCATCCGCACCGACAAGCCGCTGCTGCTCAACTTCGACGCCGGCTTACGCTTCAATTTCTGACATCAAAAAGGTCAAAAACCGAAAGAATCGTATTTTTTGTGATATGGCTCCGCGAAAAGAGATAATTCTTATCGCGGAGTTTTACTTTTTTGTGCTCTTTTGCAGGAAACGAACCTGCTATGAGAACACCTTCTTTCCTGCCATGGATCCCGGCCCTGCTCCTCCTGGGCGGCTGTGTGCTGCTCGAAGAGCCCTTCCCCGGACGCCGGACCCGCCTCGAATGCCACCGGGAGAATCCTGTCCGGGCCGGGACCGATTCCGCCGGCCACGCCTCCGCCGCCACGGCCGACACCACCCTCCTCTTCTCCGCCGTCCGTTTCCCGGACGACTATGACTGGCAGCGCGACACCGCCTACGGCACCGTCCCCTACGAACTCCTGCTCTACCGGGACTTCCAGCCCGTGTTGAACCTCCGCTCCGGCCCCGGCTGCTGTTTCACCCCCGACCCGGACCGGCACCACCTCCTCTCCGGACACCTCTACACCGAACGGACGCTCGCCACCCAGACCCTCGTCGGCCGGGATGGGGCGGAATTGTTCCGTTTCGCGGGTCGCGAACTGCTCGTGGGGCTGCTGGAGGACGGCGAGGACCTCTACACCCTCAGCCGGAAAGACGGCGGCCTGGGCTTCAGCTTCCGCCGCAACGGCCGCCTGCTGCTCGAGCGGGAAGAGGGGTCCCCTTACGGAGGCCTGTCCGACCCCTCCTACGGCCCCGGCGGCGCCTTATACCGGGATCAGGACCATATCATCTTCTGCTACCATAGCGGAAAGGCGGGATCGCAGGCCCACTACCTGGTCCGGGACGGGGAGGAGATCCGCCTGAGCCAGATCCTTCCCGGCGCCTGGATCCTGGACCTGAAATACCTGAACGGGGCGGCCATCCCGTTGCAGGGCAGGGTGTTCACCCACACGCTGAGCGAGGGCCGGATCTGGCCCGAAAGCAGCGGCTATTCCGTCACCGGACTGTTTCCCGACCCGGAGGGGCGCCCCGTTTCGGGCTGCCTGCCATCCCGCTCGCTGAGCACCCTGGAGCCGATCTGCGAAGGAGAGGCGTTCCTCTACCACAGCTCCCAGGCCACCTATGCCGTCGTAGAAGAGGAGGACGGCACGCTCTGCTGGTATGGACCTGACGGCGGGGGCCGGAGCGAGGGTCCCGCCCGTTTCCTCTCGGCGGACTGCGCGCGGGCCCTCGGAGCGCAACTGATCCTCGCCTATACGCCCCGGGACGGGAGAGAGCCCCCGCGCATCCGTTTCGGAGGACAGGTCAGGAAAGTTGACTTGAATGGCTATGTCAGCGGGGTGGGTGTGGTGCTCAGTCCTGCTCCCACTGGATGATGCGAGCCTGGTCCGGGGCCACGTCGATCCGGACCCGGAGGGTTTCTTCGGGCAGCAGCGGCTCGATATTCTCCGGCCATTCCATCAGGCAGAGCGCCCCGCTGTCCAGGTAGTCGTAGAGACCGATGTCCAGCGCCTCCTCCAGTTTGGTAATCCGGTAGAAATCAAAATGATAGATCGGCTCCCCGGAAGCCGTCCGGTATTCGTTGATAATGGCGAAAGTGGGCGAACTGACCGCATCCGAGCGGACGCCCAGGCAGCGGCATAGGGCGGTGGTGAAGGTGGTCTTGCCGGCACCCATCGGCGCAAAGAATGCAACCAGGCGCCGGTCCCCGATCCGCCGGAGGAATTCCCGGGCGGCATTGTCGATCTCCGACAGGGAGGGGATGATGATCTGCTGCAACATAACCCTGCAAAGATACGAAAAACTATGATACTGCTATGCTGACACACATCCACGGTGCAAAATGCATCGGGATCGACGCCGTCGAAGTGACGGTGGAGATCGACATCGACCGGGGCATCGGCATCCACCTGGTCGGACTGGCCGACGTGGCCGTCAAAGAGAGCCTGCTGCGGACCACCACGGCCCTCGAGGCCCTGGGTTTCCGGATTCCCGGGAAACGGATCGTCATCAACCTCGCCCCGGCCGATCTGCGCAAGAACGGCAGCGGCTACGACCTGCCCATCGCCATCGGGATCATCGCCGCTTCCGGACAGCGGGAACTTCCCCTCTCCGGCCGCTTCATTCTGATGGGCGAATTGGGCCTGGACGGGAGCCTGCGTCCCATCCCCGGTGCCCTTCCTTTTGCCGAAATGGCCCGCGTGGCGGGCTACGAGGGCATCATCCTGCCCGTGGACGCCGCCCTCGAGGCCGCCGAGCTCAAGCCCCTCCGGGTCTATGGCGCGGAAGGGCTGGGCGAGGTGGTGCGCATCCTCGAAGGGCAGGAAGACTGCGAAGAACTGCTTATCTGGAACACGCGTCGCTTCCGCCAGCTCCATCGCGCCCGTATGTCCTCCCCCGCAGGGCGTCCCGCCGTGGATCTCCGGGACATCATCGGGCAGGAAGGCGCCAAACGGGGCATCGAGATCGCCGCCGCCGGAGGCCACAATATCATCATGGTCGGAGCCCCGGGCGCCGGCAAGAGTTCGCTGGCCAAGGCGATGGCGGGCATCCTGCCGCCGATGACGATGGAGGAGGCCCTCATCACGAGCAAAATCTACTCCGTGGCCGGCAAGAGCAGCCCGCAGGACGGGCTCATCCGCCGCCGGCCTTTCCGCGCCCCGCACCACTCCGCCTCCCTGGCCGCCATCGTGGGCGGGGGCGGCGGCGAGGGCATCCTGCCCGGAGAGGTCTCGCTCGCCAACAACGGCGTCCTGTTCCTGGACGAGGTCGGGCAGATGCCCAAATCGATCATCGAAGCCCTCCGGGGACCGATCGAGGACCGCCGGGTCTGCATCTCGCGGCTCAAGGCGAAGGTGGAATTCCCGGCCTCCTTCATGCTGGTGGCCGCGTCCAACCCCTGTCCCTGCGGCTACTGGGGTGAGGGAGACCGCTGCACCTGTACCCCCACCCAGCGGCAGAACTACCTCTCGAAGCTCTCGGGGCCCATCCTGGACCGCATCGACCTGCACGTCTGGATGCACCCCGTGCCCGCCGACCGCATCCTGCGCGCCCGGAAAGCCGAGCCGAGCGAGACGGTGGCTGCGCGCGTGCTCAAGGCCCGCATCGCCCAGAAACATCGCTTCGCAGCCGAGCCGATCGGCACCAACGCCGAGATGGACCTCAAACTGATCGAGCGCTGCTGCCCGCTCAGCGAGGCCTGCCGGACGACCCTGGAGGGGCTGATGACCAAAATGGGATTCTCGATGCGGGCCTATTTCCGCATCATCAAGGTCGCGCGGACCATCGCCGACCTCGAGGGAGCGGACGACATCCGTCCCTCCCACCTGCTCGAAGCGGCCTCCTACCGCTTCCTGGACCGTGCGGACAAACTGCAGCTCTAGCGGCAGACGGCGCGCAGGTTGTTCTTGAGCTGCTCGACGCTGCTGGCCCCGACGATGACGGAACTCACTTCGGGACGGCGGAGGATCCAGCGGAGGGCGTACTGCGCCAGGCTGTAGCCCTCGGCCTTGGCCGCCTCGTTCCAGGCCCGGAGTTTCGTGAGCAATTCCTCCGTCAGGACGCTCTCGTTGAGGAACTGGCTGTGGCGCATCCGGGAGTCCTCCGGGATGCCGTTCAGATAACGGTCGGTCAGCAGGCCCTGCGCCAGGGGCGAGAAGGCCACGTAGCCGACGCCCTCGGCAGCCGCCTGCGGGAGGATCTCCTCCTCGGGACCCCGTTCCAGCATATTGTACCGGCCCTGGTACACCAGGCAGGGGACGTGCGCCTCGCGCAGGTAGGCGTAGGCGCGTGCAGCCATCTCGGGCGGATATTTGGAGATGCCCACATAGAGGGCCTTGCCGCTGCGGACAATGTCCACGAGGGCCTGCATCGTCTCCTCGAGCGGGGTCCGCGGATCGGGGCGGTGGGAATAGAAAATGTCCACGTAGTCGAGCTGGAGCCGGCGCAGGCTCTGGTCCAGCGAGGCGATCAGGTTCTTGCGGGAACCCCATTCGCCGTAGGGTCCCGGCCACATATCGTGCCCGGCCTTGGTGGCCACGAGGATCTCGTCACGGTGGGGCTTGAGGGAGCGGGTGAAAATGCGGCCGAACATCTCCTCGGCGGAGCCGTAGGGCGGGCCGTAATTGTTGGCGAGGTCGAAATAGGTGATTCCGTTGTCGAAGGCGGTCTCCACGATCGCACGGCATTTGTCCGGGTCGGCCGCTTCGCCGAAATTGTGCCAGAAACCCAGCGAAATCTCGGGCAGCAGCAGTCCGCTGCGGCCGCAGCGGCGGTAGGGCATCGACTCGTAACGAGGCTCGGTCAGTTGGTAATTCTCCATATATTATCTCTCATCTTTGTTCCACCCGGCAGGAGGCCACCCGGCTCGGTTTCCATCCTCGCTTCCCGCTCCGCGGGAACCGGATCCGGCGCCACGGATCCTGCTGCGGCTGAGCCTACGCCAAGGTGGCCTCCTGCCGGACAAGGACAAAGATACGGAAAAATAATCTGAAAAATATTCAAAAAAATTTGGTGCTTTCAAAAAAGTGGTTTACCTTTGCAGTCCCTTTCCGAGAGGACTGGGAAGATCATTGAAAATACTGGAAGATAAGTACAAGCAAGTACCGAGAAACTAAGAATCGAGAGCGTTGATTTCTTTGGAAATTGATAGAGTGTCAGGAGAGAACTGAGTAGTATAAGAATATACAAAGAAGAGTTTGATCCTGGCTCAGGATGAACGCTAGCGGCAGGCTTAACACATGCAAGTCGAGGGGCAGCGGGGAGTAGCAATACTCTGCCGGCGACCGGCAAAAGGGTGCGTAACGCGTGAGCAACTTGCCCGTATCCGGGGCATAAGCGGTGGAAACGCCGTCTAATTTCCCATAACAACAGAGGCCGCCTGACCTTTGTTTGAAAGATTCGTCGGATACGGATAGGCTCGCGAGACATTAGCTAGTCGGCGTGGTAACGGCACACCGAGGCGACGATGTCTAGGGGTTCTGAGAGGAAGGTCCCCCACACTGGAACTGAGACACGGTCCAGACTCCTACGGGAGGCAGCAGTGAGGAATATTGGTCAATGGGCGCAAGCCTGAACCAGCCATGCCGCGTGCAGGAATGAGGCCCTATGGGTCGTAAACTGCTTTTGCTGCGGAGCAATAAGTGCCACGTGTGACACGATGAGAGTACGCAGCGAATAAGCATCGGCTAACTCCGTGCCAGCAGCCGCGGTAATACGGAGGATGCGAG
>JAEEGH010000785.1_pt1 | contig 99461 bp, 87 predicted proteins | sample 9134181 | NCBI WGS metagenome assembly JAEEGH01 (sample SAMN16246544, study PRJNA631951) | gut metagenome | biome: gut microbiome; feature: rumen; material: DP-attached | host: Bos | place: Iran: Karaj | collected 2018-10
CAATTGTTCTGTCTTTATATATTCAAGGTCACAAGCGGTTTGCAATTCGCAAAAGACCTCGGTCATAGAACCAAAGGCTATTTCAATAAAACGTATCTTTTCTTTCAGCGACTGTCGTCCGCCACCTTCTGCAAGATTAGCAGTTATCGAGGTTGCAGCTCTGCGTATCTGGTCACCTAATGCGTAACGCTCTTCTTTTGGAAAAGTATTCTGCAACAGGTAAACATCCTTCACCAGTTACCTTGCCAATTGGTAAACCTTCAAGTTTTCGAAAGAGAACATCGTCTTTAACCGTTATTCATCTTTAATCTTTAACCTTTAACCGTTAACCTTTACAACTCTTTCCTCCAAACCATTTTGTTTACAACTCCCACATAAGACTGAATGATACGCACCACCTTGGTACTTACATTCTCATCCACATAGTCGGGCACAGGAATTCCCTGATGACCGTCCTTAATCAGACTTACAGCCACATCAACGCTCTGCAGGAGACCGACTGTGTCGATGCCGCTCAACACAAAGCAACCTTTATCAAGAGCTTCGGGACGCTCGGTAGAGGTGCGGATGCAAACAGCAGGGAACGGATGTCCCACAGAGGTGAAGAAGCTGCTCTCTTCGGGCAGCGTACCGCTGTCGCTCACCACTGCAAAGGCGTTCATCTGGAGGCAGTTGTAGTCGTGGAAGCCCAGTGGCTCATGCTGGATGACGCGCTTGTCCAGCTGGAAGCCGGAAGCCTCCAGACGTTTGCGACTACGAGGATGGCAACTGTAGAGAATAGGCATGTCGTACTTCTCGGCCATCTTATTGATAGCATTGAACAGCGAAAGGAAGTTCTTCTCGGTATCAATGTTCTCTTCTCTATGTGCACTCAGAAGAATATACTTACCCTTCTCCAAGCCCAGACGTTTATGAATATCACTGGCCTCAATCTCTGCTAAGTTATTGTGCAGAACTTCCGCCATAGGCGAACCCGTTACGTAAGTACGCTCCTTGGGCAGACCAGTGTCAGCCAGATACCTGCGAGCGTGCTCACTGTAGGCCATATTCACGTCGCTGATGATGTCCACAATACGGCGGTTGGTCTCCTCCGGCAGACACTCATCCTTGCAGCGGTTGCCGGCTTCCATATGGAAGATGGGGATATGCAGGCGCTTGGCACCGATGACACTGAGGCAGCTGTTGGTATCACCCAACACCAGCACGGCGTCGGGCTTCACCTCCACCATCAGTTGGTAGCTCTTGGCAATGATATTGCCCATAGTTTCACCAAGGTCATTGCCCACGGCTTCCATATACACGTCAGGATCTGCCAACTTCAAATCCTTAAAGAACACACCATTCAGGTTGTAGTCATAGTTCTGACCGGTATGTGCCAGCAACGTATCAAAATACTTGCGGCACTCGTTGATGACCGCAGCGAGGCGGATAATCTCCGGCCTTGTGCCTACTATGATAAGAAGCTTTAACTTACCATTATCTTTAAACTTTGCCATAATTATTCTTTATTTATTTTAGTTCATAATTTCATCCTCTTCCAGTGGATGATAAGGCCCGTCTTTCGCCTCAAACAAAACAGAACCGGACTCTAAACACTCCAGCGAGTGCCAACGGCCTTTCTCTACATTGAGCATCCTAACATCTCCGTCGCTCCATAATTCCGTAGATTCGGTTATCCGGCCTTGCTCATCATAAAACAGCCATCTTATCCTACCTCGTATGATAACGACTGTTTCTGATGAAGCCAAGTGCCTGTGGATCGGCATCACCGTTCCTGGCTCCAAAGCATTCAACATCCGCTGCGAGTTGTCTTCCTCTGAATTGCGCAGATCCATATTGCAACGCAAACGAGGTGACCTCTTCGCCTTCTCGGTCAACTCATCAAGTATCTTCTTATCTACAACCATTCTTTATCTCCTTTAATCCAGCCCCAACCTCTTCAAGTGAGACCGCCCCTCCCACACACATACTATAAACATACTGTGGTGTAACATAACCAAAAAACCTAGAACAAGAACGAGCCTCATTATTCATAAACTAATTATTCGAGGTTCCCAAATGGTGTTCATAGTATTTTAAATCACCATTGTCATAATAGACAATGGTTAAATAACAGATTTTAAACATATTGCCTCATACCTTTCCGAGCAGATATTTGGCAGATACTTTCATTTTACTCAACAACCACACTAGTGTCCATGATAACAGCAATGCTAAAATAAAAGAAACTAAAATAGCCTGTGAATTACTCAACTCTAAAAGCATGATACCTTTCACTATTATACTAATTAAGATAATATGTGTTGTGTAAATACCCAATGAGATGGTACCCAAATTGATTAAAGTTTTATTTATAACATTTTCCTTATTAAGAATTATTGGTGATACCGCTAATAGAACATATATCGCTATTGTAGCAGTAATAAATCTATATGCATATTGCATTATTGAATATGGTATAGGAAAATGTTGCAACCAAGTAGGTAAATCGTGCATCTTCCAAAACCATGCGAGGAACAACCAGCACAATGATAAAGCAATAATTACCAACAATTTACGAGCAATAACTTTATTTTCGTACTTATGTAAGAAATACCCCACCGAGTAAAACAACAAATAATATGATATAAATTTGAAGCCAAACATTCTTGGCTCAAATACCACCATTACCCCAACTAATAGAAAACAAACTATAAGTATTATCAATTCTTGTCTAATTTTATAATAATCAGATAGTAAATTACCGAAAGCAAAAATACCGCTGATGAAAAACAGAACCCATAAAAACCAAAATCCTCCATTATCTGGATACAAAAAAATTTTTTCAGCCGAATTAAGTGATAAGTTATTCTTGATTAAAAGAAGAACAAAAGACCACAACAGGAATGGTATAATAAGTTGTTTGAACCTTCTGGTAAGAAACTTAACGATATTCTGCCCCCCCCTATTATTGGGACGAAAAGCCAAATACCCACTAACAGCCATAAAAGCAGGCATATGAAATGAATAGATAATATTCCATAAATGATTATTCTCGCATTGATTGCCTAATACATTTTGTATAGCATGTCCAAGAACGACAAAAATCATAAGCCATCCTTTTAAAGAATCTGCCCACAAAAGTCTATTCTCTACCATATGAAACTTTATATTGTTATTCAGAAATGATTACCCAGAAAGTTTTGAAGATAAGAGATATATCATAGAAGAAAGAGTTCTTCTCCACATACTCTAGGTACAACTTGATTTTCTGTTGCATGATGACCTCTATATAGTATTTCTCTGGATCCTCCGCCTTTTCCATCAGTTCATTTTCATTGCGGAACTTAATTGAAGCAGGGTCGGTGATGCCGGGACGCACATCCAGCACGTGCATTTGTTCTGGTGTCCAATAATCCACGTAGTGGCGCACCTCTGGACGAGGACCAACCAAACTCATATCACCGATAAACACGTTGATCAACTGCGGTAGTTCATCAAGTTTGAACTTGCGAATCCAATATCCCGAACGGGTAACTCTTGGGTCACGTCCACCAATTGTCACAAGGCTTCCCTTGTCAGAGCCCAGCCGCATTGAGCGAAACTTGAAGATTTGGAAATCCTTATTGTTCTTACCAACTCGCACTTGGCGGTAAAATACCGGTCCTTTTGAATCCAGCTTAATCCAAACAGCCAGTATCAAAAACAGCGGACTCAAGACCACAAGCCCAAGCCCGCTCGCTATAACGTCGAAAATCCTTTTCACGAATTCTTGATAATATCTACAAAATTACTTGTAATGTACTCAACATCCTCATCGGTCAATTTGGTATGCAGAGGCAGCGTGATTTCATTCTCAAAGAGATGGAATGCATTGGGATAGTTCTTAATGTCAAAACCAAGAGCCTTATATGCTGTCATCATAGGCAGCGGCTTGTAGTGCACGTTGCAAGCAATACCGCGTTCAGCCATCATTTCAATCACCCTGTTGGTTTCCTCACGTGTTCTGCCCAACAAACGCACAAGATACAAATGGTGTGAGCTGCAATGGTCAGCATCCTTATGATTCAGAACAGCCACGGGCAGATCCTTCAACGTCTCGTTGAACTTCGCCACGATCTCCTGACGACGTTTCAGCAAGCCCTCATACCGCTCCATCTGAACCAGACCAAGAGCTGCCATGATGTCCGTCATATTGCACTTGTACCAAGGGCCGATAATATCATATTCCCAAGCCCCAAGTTTAGTCTTAGCCAAAGCATCCTTGTTCTGACCATGCAGTGAAAACAACTGGGACAAGCGATAAAGCAACTCATTCCAAGTCTCGCCCTCCTTTTTAGGGACAGTCGGGAAGTAATCTTGAACCTTAAACCCTGAACCTTGAACCGGCTCCAACCCGAAGGGAAGGTTCCATGTCATAGCGCCACCTTCTGCGGTAGTGAAGTTCTTCACCGCATGGAAGCTGAACGACGAGAAATCCGCAATCTCACCCGCCATCTCCTTCACTTTGTTATCATTAACGTTAGCGTCAAGGTTCGTTTTGCGCCATGCTCCAAACGAATGCGCGCAATCCCCCGAAACTACAATCCGTCCTATCTTGGCTTGCAGGGCATTGGCTGGATGGAACAAAGCCTTCTTGCGCTCCACAATATCAAACACACGGTCATAGTCAGCCACGATACCCGCCAGGTCCACAGGCACAATCACTTTGGTTTTATCAGTGATAGCCTCTTCCAGTTTATCATAGTCCATCTCCAAGCAATCCTTCTGGCTATCAACCATCACCAACCTCGCTCCCACATGAGTAACAACAGATGCAGTAGCAGTATAGGTATAGGCAGGGACAATCACCTCATCGCCTGTGCCAACACCCAACAGGTGTAGCACCATCTCCATAGCTGCTGTTGCAGAGTTCAGGCATACCGTTTTGTCTGTATGCAAGAACTCACTTATTTGTTGCTCCAGTTTTTTAGTTCTGGGGCCAGTAGTAATCCAACCAGAAAGAATGGCTTCACGAACTTCTTTAGCCTCTGCTTCCGTCATATCCGGCGGAGAAAAAGGAATATTTCTAATCTTCATATTCATTGTTTTTACAGTTTAATTATGTTTTTTCAGTTTTAAACAAGTAACCAGTTGTATAGTACCACAACTGCTTCCAAACACTATCTTTATATATCTCTTCGTATTTCCAACGGTAACGAAAAAGATTCTTCACTATATACCACTTCTCTTTCCAGCCGCCTTCCCTCTCATTATAAATGTAATCATCATCATAAAGAATACTATTCAGCATCTTTTCTGTGAAGGCATCATTTTTCCTAATGTTTGAGTTTGAAATCTCAACTCCTAAGTAATCACAACAGATTGAGGTAATCGTCTCAGAGAAAGTTTTCAGATGATACCTCTCAGAAAACGCATAGAAGGCACACCAGTCAACATCATTCTGATGAGCCATTAAAAATGCAGCCCAGTCAAGAACTTGTTTCAATCTCAAACCTTCAGTTAGGAAATGAGCGCAGGCATGATAGGTAAGAAACATTGCAGTCCATTGAACTGGTGGCATAACAGTAGAAGGTGTTAGTTGTTTAAATTCATCTTCATCTACTTTCAAAGCCTCTTCCAGCTCTTTTTCCAACTGTTTACTTCTTTTGCCTTCTCGAGTATGAACAAAGTATTGATGGTTTTCAAAGGTTTCGCCTTTATAACTAATTACCGAATGTTTATACCAACTCTCGTCAACTATGCCGCCCTCTTGTCTCGCTATATTATTTCCATCCGAGTAGTGCTCAAAAAGATAACAGTCTATGTCTCCAGGATTTCTATGCCCGGGTTTTGGATAAAGTGTCGCATTGGTCTGTCCTTTCATCACCATCACGCGATAACCGTTATTCCTCCATTTTGTGGCAAGGTCATTCATAACTGCTATCTGCTGGAGATTTCTCTGCTCTATTTGCAGCACCTCACCAATCCACTCCAGTTTCTGGTTAACTTTTAATTCTCTGGTTGCGCCAAAAGGTGTAGACTCTAATCTTTCCACACCATCTAACATGATACCCAAAACACCTTGTTCTCGTGCCAAATTCCCCAATGCTTCCCACTTCTTAGCCGGCAGCATAATATAATCAGACAGATTCCCATCTTCTGCCGAACCATATCCCAATCCTAATCTTAACAGTGGTAAAAGCACATTTCTCATTTTATCTCACAGTAATCAGCAAATCTCTCACATAGACAATTAATATCATATCTTTTGGCGACCTCTTTCACGCGATTACACATTGCCTCATACTCATTCTTAGGCATGTCATAGATGCTTTTGATAGCTTGGGCGTATTCTTCTGGATTATTAAATACCTTGTCAACTCCCAGATTGTGACGGTTTATTTCCGAGTATGGCAAATCTGCATTGCAAACCATCGGTTTGCCACTTGCAAATGCCATCATCATCTTATTCATAGATCCACCGTAAGGTGCCCAATTCTTACCATAGTTCAATATATGCAGATCTGCACATGAAAGAACATACGGAACGTATTTCAATTCAGTCCATCTAGCCTTGAACTTAACGTTATCAATATGTTCTTTCTCACATCTTTCTTCTAACTTCTCTCGCTCAGGGCCATCGCCATAAATCATTATTTTGATTTTGGGCTCTTCTTGAAGGTATTTTGCGACATCTAGAAGTTGGTCGAGATTGTTAGCAAGCCTGATACTACCAAGATAAATAACTTTGAACGAATCTTTATCCGTCAACTCGTCATCATGAACAGTATAGTTCTCAGCATTGTATTTGAACTCTTCTAAACTAATACCATTATTAACATAATGAACACGGTTTATGTCTATAGGGCCTCCCTGTTCTTTATCCCATTTCCTCTCTCTTACATAGTCTTGGCCGCCCTCCATAGAGATTACGACATGTTCTCCTTTCGAATAGATATAACGTTGAAGCCTATAGAATAGTTTAAGTATCGGATTATTCTTTGATATTACCCCAACTTGCTCGAACTCAAACGGCCACAAATCCTCAATATCAACAATATATCGGGCTTTGTATTTCTTGGCAAGTCTCATACAGAGAATATCAAAGGGCGTTTTTGATTCGTGGACAATGATGTCTGGCTTGCTATCCATTTTTATTCTCAACATATTAATCGAGAATACAATGAATGATAAGACCCTCTTCACGAAACTCTCGCCGTATTCTGGGCACTTTACAAACACCAAAGGGACATTATCGTGAATCTCCTCTTGGCAAATACCTTCGAACTTATGAACTATCTTTGAATTGTGTACAACAGCGGAGCAAAACACCTTTACCTCATAGCCTTTATCCTGAAAGAACTTCGCTTGTCGCAAGGTCCTCATGTGAGTGGCAAATTCAGCGGATGGTGCAGCCTCTTTGTTGACAAACCAAATAACCATTTACTTGAATTGATTTATTAATTTAACCACTTCTGCTACTTCTTCAATTGTTATTGCAGGTCCAATTGGCAGACTCAATTCCTCATCTGCAATCTTTTCAGTAATAGGCAGGCTTAATTGAGGGATATTCCACTCCTCTTTAGCATAGCATTCTTGCTTATGAGGCGCAATGGGATAATGGCAAACAGTACCCACTCCATTCTGCTCCAGATAATCATGCAAAGCATCGCGCTTGCCATCAGTAACCAGAATCGGAAACAGGTGATAGGCATTCTGCTCGTCAGGGAGTCTGTCTGGCATTGATACCAGAGGATTCTTGATATTATCGTAATAGTAGTTGGCTACCATCTTACGATGTGCATTATCCTCAACAAGATATTTCAACTTCACATCCAGCACAGCGGCTTGAATCTCATCCAAACGACTATTACGACCGGTGTACTTGAAAACATACTTTTTCTGAGAACCATAGTTAGCTAAAACACGAACAGCAGCAGCCAGTTCTGGGTCGTTTGTTGTAACAGCACCACCATCACCAAGTGCACCAAGATTCTTGCCAGGATAGAAGCTATGACCAGCCGCATCACCAATACTGCCAGTAACTCGACCATCTGTGTACTTGCACCCATGTGCCTGAGCATTATCTTCAACTAATTTCAGATTGTACTTCTTGCACAAAGCACCAATCATGTCGGCATAAGCATTGCGACCATAAAGATGCACAATGGCAATGGCCTTTGTTTTGGGAGTAATCGCAGCTTCGATGAGGTCATCATTAATCTCCAATGTATTGAGTTTAGGCTCCACAAGAACAGGCTTCAAACCATTCTCTGTAATAGATAGGATGGTGGCAATATAGGTGTTGGCCGGAACAATCACCTCGTCGCCAGGCTGCATCACGCCCAGTTCGATGTAGGCACGGAAAATCCAAGTGAGCGCATCTAGACCGTTGGCACATCCAATGCAATACTTAGAACCTATAAACTTGGCATAATTAGCCTCAAACTTCTCGTTCTCCTTGCCTTGCAAGTACCAGCCGCCGTTGACTACACGAATTACGGCTTCATTAATCTCAGCTCCATGAAGAGCCGTTACGTCTTTAAGACTTAAAAAAGGAATATTCATAACTTTCAACTTTCAATTATCAACTTTCAACTATTAGAAGTCCACTTTCTTATAAAACTTCGCAGGACTACCCATCCAGAGTTCTCCTGCAGGTACGTCCTTCGTCACAACACTTCCTGCCGCTATAAAAGCATTTTCACCTATAGTGATGCCTGGAAGAATAACGGCCCCTGCGCCTATGGTAGCACCTTTACAAACTCTTGTTTTAAGTAATGTCCAGTCCTTGTTCTTTGAACGAGGGTACATGTCATTAGTGAAGGTTACATTAGCCCCTACCATTACGTTATCTTCCAACGTAATGCCGTCCCAAACCTGCACATTGCATTTGATAGTGACATTATTACCAATCACCACCTCATTTTCAATCAGGCAGTGAGAGCATATATTACAATTCTCCCCTATCCGACAATTAGGAAAAACCACACAGAATTGCCACACTTTCGTGCTCTCCGGCACGCTCTTATTCATACAATCTGCTAACGGATGAATCATATTTCCTCCCTGAATTTTAAGAATTCTTCATAATCGCGGATATAATCCTCCTTCTGATAAACCTCAGAAGCCAATACCATACAGACAGCACCGGAAGAAAAATCCTCCAAATCACGCCACATCCCAGGTTTCACATACAACCCCTGATACGGCCTGTTCAAGAAGAATGAGCGCTTGCATTTTCCATCATCAAGAGTAACACTAAACGATCCAGATGCAGCAATAATCAACTGCTCCAAATCTTTGTGCGCATGTGCACCACGGCTCTCTCCACCAGGCACATCATACAGGTAATACACTCGCTTCACATCAAATGGCAAAGTCTCACCATTCTGCACCACCGTCAGGTTTCCTTTGCGGTCGCTATGGTGCTTATCCAGCTCTACCATTGAGCAGTCGAACACACTATATTTTGCCATCCTTCTTCAGTTTTAAGAATTCATCGTAATCACGGATATAGTCCTCCGCAGAATACTTTACCGATCCAAACTCCAGTGCAAACGAGTTGGTAGAGAAATTCTCCATCGTGCGCCACAGACCAGCAGGAATATACAGGCCATAGTAAGAGCGGTTCAGTTCAAATTTCTTCTGGTGTACACCATCATCCACCACAACATCAAACGCTCCTGAGAGAGCTATTACCACTTCTTGATTCTCTTTGAAAGCGTGTCCGCCTCGGTCTTCGCCTCCTGGCACATCGTATATCCAATAAGTTCTTTTTATAACAAAAGGAACCTGTGCATTATTTTCCGCAAAGGACAGATTTCCTCTTGGATCAAAAAAACGCGGCAACTCAATGATAGAACAATTTTCTATGGTCATAAATATAATTATTTGTCCTTTATAGGTTTATCTTTAACAATCTGATTATTTTTATCACTGCCCATACTGGCAATCTGAGGAAACGGTTTCTTGGAGAATGACTCCATAACCAGAACGTTAGATTCCCCTGCTCTTTCCTTGTTTTAACTAAATCATAAAATCCATTCTCCTTTAGAAATTTTACGCCGCTTTTTGTCCACATCCCTCGCTGTATAGCATTTCCGGGGATAGTAGATATTCCTTTTGTTTCTAATACACTAGAGTGAATAATCCGAGAATCAAAAGATATTCCGTTTTCCTTTATGTACGGTATTATTTTTCGTTCAAAATCCCATCCTGTAAAATTATCAACGCAGAGTTTTACCAAAAGCTCTTTCCTCCAAATAGCAACGGCTGTATCTATAGAATAGCGTACATTAGGTTCATTCCAGCAATAATCAGAGTTACCAATTCTGCTGCCATCCCTAAACATACGGTCATCTGAAATCTTCAAATAATCAACATTGTTGTCTACGCAATATTGAATGTGACTTTCGATAGCATCATTGTTGACAGGACACCCCAAAAAATAATCTTCCTGGAAGTAAATAAGGAAGTCGCAGTCTATACTTTTTAGAGCTTTCTTTGTATCATTGGCCCAGCCTTTATGATCACCAACTTTAACAAAGACTGTGTTAGGCAACTCTTCTGATTCATGATTGGATACAATATACTTTGTATATTTACAATCAGGCCAATACTTATCAAAAGAGTAAATAATTGGTTTCCAGCACTCTTTATAATAATCACATGAACATATTAAAATACCTACCTTATTCATTGTTATGCATTTTCAACTTGTTGAATATATGATTTAGCCACATTATAATCTGATAATTCACGTGCAGTCTTGATTGCATTCTGAGAGATACGCTTTTTCTCACAAGCTGGCAACGTGTTGATTTTCCTTATTATTGTCTCAAGTTCCTTTTCATTTCCAGCCTCACATAAGAAACCATTCTCCCCATCAACTATTATACCGTCCATTCCTTCATCACGTGCAGCAATCGTAAGGCAGCCCCTAGACATTGCTTCCAAATACACAAGACCGAAAACTTCATATTTACTAATCATAATAAAGCATTCCGAATTATCATAAAGAGGAATAATCTCATCACGTGGTATTTGTCCTGTAAAAGTGACTTTTCCATCTAATCCATTAGCTTTTGTATACTGTGCCATTTCAGGATAACACATATACTTCTTTCCAACAAATGTAAGAGAGAAATTACCATCATTACCATATACATTCTTTACTGCTTTTATGGTTTCTAACGGATACTTTCTTTGGATAAACTGTCCGACAAAGATAAACTTTGTAAGTGCGCCATCACTATATATCCGCTCAATAGGCTCTACTTCCAAAAAATCTTTAGCCGTACCCGAGAAGCAAAGAAGTCCCTTATAGCTATTCCCATATATCGCCTCAAAACCACGCTTAATGGGGACTGAACGATAACCTATAATATCAAACGACTTTAGTAAACGCTCATAATTTCTAGGATATGTTTTTTTTATTGTATCCAAGTACCATTCATGAAGAGACAAACATGTCTTAGCATTGGGATACATTTCTTTCAATTGCGGAATAATAACCATCTGAGGATTGTAAAAATGCCCAATGATAATGTCAGGGGCATATTTACGCTCTTCCAGTATGTCTTTAATTTTTTTCACCTGTTTACTTATCTCTCTATCTCTATAAGCACCATGCGGGAAATACTTAAAAATCGGAATACTATAAACAGGAATTCCATCCACCTCATGTTGAATAACATCCATATTAGTATCCATTTCAACATGATTACCAATATATTTTTCAGCCAACTTTGGGAATAGTCTCGCCATATCCGTATAAATACGCGGAAACATAGAACGATAATTAATCACTAGAACTTTATACCCCATAGCCACCCACTGGGTCGCAAAATAGTGGCAGACTTTAGTTGCAGGCCTCAAAGGGTCTGGGTACATAGTGGTAAGTAAAAGTATTCTCTTCATATTAACAATTCTGTGATGCGAGGATAGACTTCCGTGTATGCTTATGAGGTGTTAGATCATAGCATACAACATATGAAACAATAAACCAAAACAAACCAAACATTACATAAGATGCTGAAAAAAGTAACTCAACGGCTGGCCATAAGGCCATTGCTAAGACCAACAAATTGTCATTGTCATACTTTATGATTCGCTTAAATTTTCTTATAATATATAGGAGGAACACAATAAAAAACATTAAAAACACAAGCCCTCCTTGTAACAAGATCTCTAAGAAAATATTGTGGGGATAATAGTGTAAACTGTCAACGTAATCAAAAAAGCCATAGCCGAATACGGGTTTTTGCTCAAACAGGGCTATCGCTGATGCATATACTTCATCCCTTCCTGACGTTTCAGTCATATTGATATAACCACCAGAAACATACGAAAATGTTCTTCTACTTCCAGATGACATGGCATCAAAAAAATAAGATGGGGCTATAACAAAAAACAATGCTATCACAACTGGTATTAACAACCAAAGTGATATCCTTTTTTTCGTAGCTGAATTTTTATTAAAAAGATATAAGAAAACCGCTAATGAAAGAATTACTAATAGGAAACCTCCACGCCCTCCAGATATCAATGAAGCTCCTGCCTGAAGAAAAAGTAGCCCAATTGAAAAAAAGAAATAAAACCTACTTTTAAAAAATCGGAAACGCTCATATTTATTTCCAAACAGTAAAAAGAAAAAATTTATACAAAAAGCGAAGCCTGCATAATATGAATATGACTGGTACTCAAAATCCAACTCTCGTGCAAACATCGCCATAGGAAGAGTAATTGCAATTGCCGCTGTCACAACAATCATAAACAACTCAATCCATTTCGCCAAATACCCAATACTTTTCTTTAATGCAATATCTATAGCCACTATAGCACAAGGTATCGAAAATGCAATAAAATTATTTATTAGCAAATTGCTTGAAGTATTGCTTACAAGATATAGCATCAATATTATGCCCAAAGCAAAAGGTATTAAGAATGATCCTGCACCTTTGTTTTTCTGAGAGGAAAAACCATGAACGAAAAACAATGCAGCAATAGCATCTACGACAGCAACCATACCGATATACTCGTTTGTTTCCACATCAATAGAAAACCCATTCCTTCCGAAAAGAGTTATCAAAGAGAAATACAGCATTGAACTGTATAGAACTATTGAGTAAAAAAAATATCTTAGTTTTGTCATTAGCAGTCTTTACTGTTGATTTTTTTTAGGGCACGTTGAAGAGCTTCAATATATCCTTTCCCATAGGTCAAATCCGGTTCCATATAGTTACCCTCACCCCATTCGTTCCATGATTTAAGAATAACCACTTTATCGTCATCCGCTTTATCCTTTATTAAGTCAAGAACATCCTCCACAAATTTTTGAAAGAACTCTGGCTTTGCATTATGTAGGATATATGCCCCGGCCCCCCTTCGCGGTGTTACATCCCAGTTGGGAACTAATACAGGATACACTTTTTCACTCTTGAATGCATCGCTAATGAAATGTTTATAGACATCCTTGTAGTTATATAAATCCATAGGTCGCTTAAATAATTCTGCCACAACCGTTTTAACGCGTCTTTGTAAAACGCCCATACGAGAAGAGGTTGAAGCAAAGCTGATGGGCTTGTGTAACAAACATAGTGAGTTTGCATCAAATAGAGTATAAGGTTCCCTCTCTAAAGCCTCCTCGTGGTAAGAGTAGCCTATATAATAGAACCCTGGCAATCCTTCTCTATTAGCCAAATCATTCCAAATATCCATCATTTCTTTAACATTTGGCACCTCTTCAGGACTATAGATAACAAAGACTAACTTATTATGTAATTTACAATACCTACTGTCTTTAAAGGCCGGTAATAAGAAATAAAAGTGATCTATAATATCCTGCTTGCCTGGATAGAGCTGTGGCATCAACATTTCTTTGTTTAATATACCGGCTTTAGCATCCCAATTCTTTCTTTGCCAATCATGATTTGCCCAACAAACGCAAAACGGGAAATCAGGTTTTTTCATTCTAACCACTTCCTTTAATGGCATATCCAGCAACACCTTACCATTACCAAACCAATAATGGTAATACAAGAACGCATCAACACCCGCTTCTCTTGCTAATTGAGCCTGTGCTTCCCTGACCTCAGATAATCTAAGATCATAATAACCCAAATCAGCAGGCACTCTGGGTTGATCATGCCCCCTGAACAACGGTTTGGTTTTGCCAACATTTGTCCATTCTGTAAAACCCTCACCGAACCATTCATTATTTTCCTTAATTGGGTAAAACTGTGGCAAATAATGCGCCAAAACTATAGGTTTCATATTAATATTCTGATTTTAAGTGTCTAATAATTATCGCAGGATTCCCGCCCACTACACAGAAAGCAGGAATATCCTTCGTTACAACAGCATTAGCTCCGATAATACAACCATCCCCAATTGTTACGTTAGGAAGAATTGTGGCCTTGTCACCAATCCATACATTATCACCTATTACAACACCTCCTTTAGAGAAAGTAGGTCGTTCTGCTGGAGGTATGTTTAATTGGCGACAAATACAAGGATTACCATGTGAATTATCCGTGATTGTCACAAATTTACCAGTCAACACGCCATTGCCTATGACAATTGAGTTTATGGCAGTTATATGATTATAATTACCAAACTTGCAATTTTGCCCAATCATTATGGTTGGTTTGGCTTTGCCATCTTCATTGGAATGCCATGCTGTAAGTTGTAAATTCTTACCAAAATAGGTGTTGTCACCAACGCGAATTAGCCTCTTCCCCTCAATCATATCGGCGATAGGACGAATATGACTCTTTTCCCCAAAAGAATTAAATCCACGTCGAATGAGGAATGTGTACAAGCGCGTAGTTATATCAACAAATAAATCAATAAACATATTCAATACAACAAAACTTTAAAATGGTAAAATACCTTTATAGGTAGATATTTTTTTTAAAGATTCTCTCATTTGCAATTTTCTTGAGATACGACATTTAAAATCATATATTCTTCTATAGTTAACTATCACGGGAAATAAAATAGACTTGTATCTTTTATTTAATCTACAATACATTTCTATTCTTTTTCTAAACCATACTCGATGTAACATCCATTCATTAGTAAAAATGGCCTCTAAAAAATCAACATCGTCATAGAATTTATCTATAAAGAAAAATAAATTGTCATCCAATTCTACTTTCATTTTCTTCTTTTGACTTCTTGGTATACTATCGTAGAGTTTTTTTATGAAATAGAGATGACTCTTTTTATGAGCATCCGATATAATGTTTTTTGATATGCTACCTGAGGCCTGGTTTATTCTCCAGAAATAATCCACGAGGGTCCCCTTAGAATAATCATACCGCATACCTTTAAGTAAGGATTGGATATTAAAATCCGAGTCTTGCAGAGAGAGAACTTTTTCGTCCCACACCAGTTTTTTCTCTAATACAGAATCTCTTCTATATATATTCGTCCATACCGCGAAAGGTATCGGACGGCGTATGAAACGTTTTAAATCATTAATAGAAGAATATTCAAATCCATAAAGGCTATCTATTTTGTTTGAACCATCATAAAATGATATTGCTTTAAATACACTGAAATCCAATTCGGGGTGATTATCCATATATGTCACCCTTTGTTCAAAACAATATGGAGCTATAATATCATCACTATCAAACCATATTATATATTCTGCACCCTTAGACATTTCTATTCCTAAATTCCTACATGTCTGAGCTCCTTTGGGTTCACGACATCTCTCCACATACTTAATTCTGTTGTCTTTATTTGAATAATTTTTTATTACAGACGCAGTTCTATCAGTTGATTTATCATCTATACAAAAGACCTTCCAATCATGAAACGACTGCCGCATAATCGAATCCAACATCTCTGCAACGACTTTTCCACAATTCCAACAAGGTATTATTACAGCAAGTTTGTAATTATACATTTCTCTCTTAATTGATGAGTTTATTAATAATTCTACTTTCTAACGGTTTACAAATAAACGGCTCGGCATATTTCTTCATCAAATACGAAAGCATCGTTACCAACGCAAAGGTCAAAAGGAAATTAAGCCAATTCAAATAATTGTATTCAAGAGATGAGCACTTCAACCACATCCAACTTGAGAAAGAACAAACAACAACATAATGAATAAGATAAAACTCAAAGGATATACTACCCATAAATGCCATTGGTTTTGAAGCTAATAATTTTTGAATAATTTTAGACATCAACATACAAACTATCAAAGATATTGACCCTAATAAATGTGCAATCTGTGTCAAAATTGATACACCTGCCGCTCCCTGCCTTCTAAATGAAACAGAAATATAGTAAGCGATGACCAAAAATAATATGATTAATACTCGACGGAATGGCACATCGGTAAAATTGTCATTCCGCTTATGCCATACAATAAAAATCAGCATTCCTGCAATAACATCAGCTAGATATATGCTTTCGAGAAAAGATAGCAACAAAAAGAACAATAAGACAAATACGGTATTTTTAAACTTTAGTGATTTGATTGCAAAATTCAATATTATTATGACAAAAGTACCTTCGAATATGTATTTCATCATCCATATGGGCGAATTAAGTGCATTATATCCCATCGGGGCTAACAGAAGCGTTGCGAGGTAATGACGTACACTTAAATCCTTATATTCCATACTGCCATTTGTCTGATTTAGAATTGTTGCAACATCACTAGCAAAATACCATTTCATTATATAACCCCAATAAGCTATAGTAGTCACAATCGCCATCGGTAGAGCAAAACGCAAATATCTTCCAAGAATCATTCTCTGCACCTTTTCCTGAGAATCATTTTTACTTAATGACATAGCAATAGAGAAGCCACTTAGCATCAGAAAGAAAGAGACAGCAAACTCCCCATTAGGGAAAGCCAAATAAGGTGGCAAACAGGTTAGATGAAGGAGGCCATTATAATGGCAAAAAAATACCATTATTGCTCCTATTGCTTTTAATCCATCTATATAATATAAACGCATATGGATATCTTTTTATAAATTAAGCATTCCAAACCTCTTCCCACATTTTCATTGTCTGCGCCTTGATTTTTAGGACTGCCCCCTCTAATTGTTCCCTTATTCTTTTGTTATTATTTTCATCTAACAATACTCTGACACTGTATACTGCTGCATCCAAATTATCTAGTGGCAGTACATAGTTGTCAAGACCATAGTCTTTATATAGCTCCTCATATTTATGACTCCAACTCGTAGCCAAACTTGGCACATGGCAATTTAATGATGAAGCTAAACCATGGAACCTTGATGTTACTACTAAATAAGCAGATGCAATAAGACCCTTTACTTCTAAAGCATTTAGATTTGTGACAACTTCAATGTTCTTTTTTAGACTATCCTTACACTTATAACACAACTTAGCATCACCAGTTCCCTCATGATTAAGCAAATAGACAGGATGACCACTTTTCTCTCCTTCTTGAACAAAAGATTTCAATAATTGAATATAATCCTCATACGAGATTTTACCATTTTTAATCATCCTTATATTGGGGATAATACATATTCCATTTCGCAAACGTTTATACTGCTCAGGAAACACGCCGTCAACCAATGAAGTAAAATCCGGGAAGATCTTTACCTTATTCATATTTACGATTCCTGTTTGTTTCAAGTATTCATAAGAAACTTGTTCTCGAGCCATAATAATATCGGAATACTGGCTCAATACGGATGCTGTTTGTTTCACATAGTCCAAGTCGAAAGGTCCAAAGGCTTGTGGTAAAAAAACAACTTTAGCTCCGTTGCTTTTTTGAAACTTCAGCTTTCTCTCCCACCACTGCGGCGTGGTTCCCCATAATTTGGTTTGATCTGAAAATAAGAAACCACTACCGTCAAAAAAATAATCTGCCTTTATAAAATTCATACATTCGATAGAAGGTATGCCTAGTTTATACAACACTTCGTTTATATACATTTTTTCTATAATTCTCTCAAAAGGGAAATTATGTAAACGAAGTTTTGTTTTAATATAAGCCAACCCCTGAGGTACCCGTGAACGCGCTATAAATACATCGGCATCTGGCCATTTCCTTTCAACCTCCTGCAAGATTGCATAGAGCATCAGCTCAGCTCCCTTATTATTGGTTTCTACACCTGATAAAATTATCTTCATTGCTTATACTTAAATGGTTAATTCTCAAATATAGAAAGAAACTTATATCTTAAGAAGTCTATTCTTTGATGGAAAGAAAATCTTGTTCTTGGGTTATATCGAATTCTTTTCCCTTTTTCCAAAGAATTAATCGCTTCAATTTCTTCTTTAGTCAAAAAAAAGTCAAATACTTCATAGTTCTCTGCGATATGCTTTTCCGATGATGATGCAGGTATAGGGATACAACCGGTATCAATATCCCATCGAAGAATTACCTGACTGACTGTCTTCCCATACTTAGCAGATATTTCCTTCAATATAGAATTCTCATGTAAACGCTTATCCATCCTAGCTACTGGTGAATAAGCCATTACTGTTATTTCATTCCCCTGGCAGTAATCTACAAGTTCTTGTTGCTGAAACATTGGATGACGCTCGATCTGGTTGATGGCTGGCTTAACCTTACAAAAAGCCAACAGCTCTTTCATATAGCCAAGATCAAAGTTACATACACCTATGGCTTCGCATTTTCCGGTCAGATAAAGATTCTCCATTTTGCGCCACTGCTTCTTCCACAGATATGGATATGGCCAATGCAGAAGGTAGATATTAATAGTTCCAAGGTTATTCTTGCTTTCCTCAAAACACTTTCCCAGTTCGTTTGTCCTTAGTGGCTGCGAGAATTTAGATATTACAGTTACTTTAGACAAATCTACCTGAGCAAGCCCTTTTCCTACATATTCTTCATTTTGATAATTATCGGACGTATCTATTAATCTCACACCATTACCTTCTATAGCTTTGGGTAAACATTTTATCAATGGCTCTTTATAGGGAAATGTACCAAAGCCAATTTCTGGAATCCTATAACCGTTATTTAATAATATATCCATATTTACATCGACTTCTGAAAAAAAGTCCTAGATTCAATATTTCTCTTGTAGTATTTTCACCGTTGTCTCAGGCACATATTCCTTGATTGTCTCAAAATCCCGCTCCTTAAGCAATCGCCTCACTTCTGTTGCGTTGATTACACGTTTCTCATCAAGTGCCAGCCTTGGTATTTCGCAGAACTCCATACCATATTTGGGCAGAATTCTGCGCATATTCTCATTATAGTTGAGCGTCACAGGATCAAATGGCTCTTCGCCTGCAAAGCGCTTCTTTATACCCAGAGGAGGCGCTATATGCTTGCAAAAGGTCTCAACATCCATAGACACATCGAAATTCTTCTCTTTAACGTAATCCTTCATAAAATATTCAGGAAATGTAAGTGAGGATATGATAAACTTTCCACTTGACACGACAACAACATTCTTCAAGTCTGCAGTTCCTTGTTTCACCATCTCAAATCTATCTTCGTATTTAAAGAAGGATTTATCTTCCTTAACCACGAAAATATACAGACGGTCAACCTGTTTGGCTGCATACTCTATAAGATACCGATGACCTTTGGTAAATGGGTTGCAGTTCATTACGATTGAGCCGCACTCCTTTATTTCATCATTTAGAGGATATTCCATCAAGATGGATGAGGTATATTCATTAATCTCCTTATAGAAGTCAGAGTTGTTGTTTTTCTTCAGGTAAGCCTTTAGATGTTCTGAGTTAAAGGAGGAATACATACCTTCATCAACTGGTTTTGCTGCAAAATTCTGCTTTATTAAATCTGCCACAATTATTTCCGCCACGTGCTGATAGCCAATATGGTTCATGTGGCCAGGCTTGTCATAGAAGCACCACTTAGCTTCTGGATACTCATGCCATTCGTGAGTGATTTCTTTGTATTTTACGCCAGCTTCTTCCCAATGTCTAAGAAGCCGTTTATCGATGTGCATCATATAGAAGAGAATAATGTCACCTTCCTTATATCCCACACAATCGTTCAGGAAGTTATGCTCCAGATATTCATCTTCGCCTCCCCAGAGTCCGTGATTCACTACTCGGACATCCGTAATGCCATGATTCTTTAACTGCAACTGAATCTGACTTGGCAGGCTGTTCTTATCCTCAACAGCATAGCCAAATGCCCCACAGCGTCCATAAACATGAATTGTACGCTTATAAGTTTCAGGCTGATAGCACACCACTCTCTGCCCTTCTATCACATTAACATATTTACTGGCAAAATCCTCATGGCAATAAGTATCCCCTTTAGCTATAACCTGCGGTATCTTCCCAAGTTCCTTAATATAATCTTTGCTATACAGGTCGCCAAACAATTCCTTCAAGTCACTTTCATATTCATCGACATGATCAAGTAAGAATGGAAAATTTATCGTATTAGCCATTCTTTTTTTTGCTGACTCTGAATAAACAAATCCGGTTTTCTCTATACCTATTCGGTTATAGTAATAGACCGGCACGTTTTTCTTTGCCAACAGCAGGAGAGCATCCTTCATTGCAAAATACTGTTCTGCCGCCATATTCACCTTTGATGTATTGGCAGTTCTTATTCTCAAACGTGACACAATCCCTCTGACATAGCGGTTATTAGATACGACTACAGCATTCTTATTTCCCAACAACTTAAGTACTTCAAACAGCCCCCATATAGAGTTTATGCACACCGGTTTTGAGTCCATCTCTCTGTAGTATGCATCTAGCAGAGATTTATTGACATCTTGTTCTTTATACATAAATTATAATAATTATTCTAACCTATTTCCTATACCGAAGATGCACTTCGAATCCAGTCAAAGTAGCTTATACGACCTTCATGACTCATTTGTCCGTTTGTTATCATCATTTGATGAAAATTCTTCGTATTTTTCGAACCACCCTTTTAACCAGGTTTGTATTACTGGCTGTAATATATTTCCTTGCAGCGGCATAGTAACCAACCTCGTTAAACAACTTGAAGAAGTTTGCCCTATCGGGATTTTCTGATGGGTGTTCATCCAAGTGTCGGCAGCTTGCAATGGCTTTTTTTTGCTCAGTTAATTCGATGGCAAGATATTTGGTTGAATCGTCTAATAGCCTTTGCCCTCTATTAGAATTTACCGTTATCAAAGAAACCCCCAAATCATTTCCCGGCTGTCTAAATCGACCTTGATACTGCCAATAGTCAGCCAATGTTACATCAGCCACGCGTGGCAATGAGGCAAATCTACATACTCCACATGATGGTCTATAGAACAAACCTTGTAGATATCCTGCATGAAAAAGCTGTTGTGTACTCGCCTCCTTTTCGACACTTCCATCCTGATAGGTAATTTTGTATTGATTATGACTCCACCCAGCAGACTTATCGCGGAATACGAGATCTTTAATAATTTTACCTTCTCTCTCCTCTTTTTCCTTCCTGTATGCTTTCCACACTTTTCTTGATGGTACGCCATGGCAAACAACATCACAAGTAATAAGATTGTCACATTCTTTACCCAAATATGCCTTTAGACCTGCTATTTGGCATCCAGTACCACTATAAAGAACACTTCTCCCTTCTTTCAAATCAGCTTTTACTTGTGCAAAAGTTTGCCTTGTATCACTTTGGAAGTATTTGGAGCGGCGAATGGCCTTGATTTCTTCTAAGGTTTCAGTTCTCTGATGATATATACTGTCGACATCCGTCTGAACAGCGCCATATACGATACCTCCATTATTAATAATAGTCTTGGAGAAAGCCCAAAATGCGCCCCCAGAAGACACTTCCATCAAATCATCTTTGTCCTTTAATTGACCAGCGTAAAATACAGGGTAATTATCGCAACTTTTGCAAACATCCTTTCGCTCCTTGAGCATAGGGCAACTCTTCTCACAAAGATGGCACTCGATGCAATCCTCAACTTTCACTTTTGGATATATGAAGCCATCGCTATCCTCCTCCATAGTAATAATATGCTTTGGACATGCATTGATGCAAGATCCACACCCTGTACATGCTCTTTTATCTTTAATCTCAATCATTTCTTTTTTAATTTGCTTTTAACAGCATTCAAAAGCTTAATGCGCATATCCTTAGTCAAACCTACAGTCCATACGACTACAGAAACAGAAAGGATACTGGCAGTGACAATGATAATGAAATACCCTATTTCGCTAAGTTCGGAATTGTCCATATAATAGCTGACCAATATAGGTATTGGTAAAGATAACACAACAACCCTTAAACACGGCCATACCACAGCCCATATATCCTTCCATGTATAATCGACAATTTTTATGAGAAGTAAAGGTTTAACCACAAGACCAATGACAGCATAACAAACTGCCGTAGTCCAAGAGAGTGCGACTGGCGAGAATCCTAGTTTGAAAAGAATGTAGACAATTAAGAAATTAATGAACAAACAAGTGGGTGAAAGAAGTGCATTCTCCTTCAATTGTCCTTTAGCATACAAAGCCTTATAGAAAGATGTGTCAAACACCTGAAACAGGCTCTGAATGATGATAATCTGTAAAAAAACAACTGTGTATGGAGGCACAACACCTAACCAAAGGGACAACAGTTGCTCTGAAGAGAAATAAATAGGCACCGCTAATAAAAGCATTAAGTAGAAACTATACTTGGTCATTTCTAAAAGCAATGCTTTTGAACCAGAATAGTCATGCTGAGCGTATCGTTTTACAATCTGCGGGACTGTTGCCGTTTGAAAATTTGTCATAAACTGATAGGCAGCCATCTCCACCTGGATAGATATACTTCGAGCTGCCACCACTGCTGGTGCGAAAAACACATTAAGAAGAAGCAGAACACCTTGATTATTGAGAGCTATTGCAGAATTAGCGAATAGACTCCAACCAGAGAATCCGGCTATCTCCTTGAAAATGCCTTTGTCGATTCCCCATTTGAAGTGTGTTTCCTCGTACCGTTTGGTGCAATATATTCTGTAGAATACAACAATTGATATTTGCAAAACACACTGAAGAATAGCATAAAGTACAAGCTTGTCAATCTGACCTATTAACAGCATATACACTATCAGTAGTTTCATAACGGCCTCAATGATACTTACGTAAGCAAATATCTTCATATTCTCATGAGCAATGATACACGCGTTATAGGGAACCTGCGTAAGTGTAAAGAACACCGTTAGTATTGAAAGATGGAAAACCCATACTGCAGCATCTAATCGTTCTGGTGGTATAATCAGCTTATGGTGTAGGAACCAATAGCCTAGTGACTCTGTAACAACTATAATTATTAATGCCAATAATATATGGCTTGTAAGAGTTGTGTTGAAGACCTTTTTTAATTTGTCACTATTGCCTTCACCAAGACCATATGTAATAAAACGAGACGATCCAGAACTAAGAGCGCTATTTATAAAACTCAGAAATCCAACAATACCACCTACCGCCTGATATATTCCATAGTCATCGACACCGAGCACCTGTAATATCACACGTGATGTATACAATGAAATAACCATTGTAATCATCATGCGGAAATACAAGAACATCGTATTCTTGGCTATGCGTTTATTACTTGCACCTCTTTCCACTATAATTATCGGTGTATCAAAGGGTTAAATCTTAATTTATTAAAAAGTGATCCTTTATTTTTTTAAATACTGATTCTCATAATACTGCTGATAGTCACCACTAGTAACATTATCTAACCATTCCTGGTTATCGAGGTACCAGCGGACGGTCTTCTCTATGCCTTCCTCGAACTGGAGGCTGGGCTCCCAGCCAAGCTCGCGCTGCAGCTTACTGCTGTCGATGGCGTAGCGAAGGTCGTGGCCAGCGCGGTCGGTGACGTAGGTGATTAGGTCCATGTCCTGACCCTCGGGACGGCCCAGCAGGCGATCCACGGTGTTGATGACTACCTTGATGATGTCGATGTTCTTCCACTCGTTGAAGCCGCCGATGTTGTAGGTCTCGGCGATGGTTCCCTTGTGGAAGATGAGGTCGATGGCGCGGGCGTGGTCTTCGACATAGAGCCAGTCGCGCACATTCTCCCCCTTGCCGTAGACGGGCAGCGGCTTGCGGTGGCGTATATTATTAATGAAGAGCGGTATCAGCTTCTCGGGGAACTGGTAGGGGCCGTAGTTGTTCGAGCAGTTGGTGACGATGGTGGGCATGCCGTAGGTGTCGTGGAAGGCGCGCACGAAGTGGTCGCTCGAGGCCTTGGCGGCGCTGTAGGGACTGTGGGGCTGGTATTTGAGGTCCTCGGTGAAGAATTTCTCGCCGTAGGCCAAATGATGCTTGCCGCTGCTGGCTTTGGTGGTGAAGGGCGGCTTGATGCCCTCGGGGTGCGTCATCTCCAAGGCGCCATACACCTCGTCGGTCGAGATGTGGTAGAAGCGCTTGCCTTCCCACTTCTCCGGCAGGCTCTCCCAGTACAGCTTGGCGGCCTGCAGCATGCTCAGCGTGCCCATCACGTTGGTCTGCGCGAAGGTGAAGGGGTCTTTGATTGAGCGGTCAACATGGCTCTCGGCGGCCAGGTGGATAATGCCATCTACATTTTCATCCTGCATTAACTTCAATACGCCATTAAAGTCGCAAATATCCATCTTGACAAACTTGTAATTGGGTTTATCCTCAATATCTCTCAAGTTTGCAAGGTTCCCAGCATAAGTAAGTTTATCCAGATTGATAATCTTATAATCCGGATATTTGTTCACAAATAAGCGAACTACGTGGCTACCAATAAAGCCAGCACCTCCGGTTATGATAAGTGTTCTTTTATAACTCATACTTATTGATTTTTCAAATTATTAATGCTATTCCCAAGTGATTCAGTCCAGTAAGGGACAGCAATTCCAAAGGAATCTTTTACTTTAGCTTTATCAAGCACAGAATACGCAGGTCTTTTAACAGAACTCTGGAATTCATCGCTATGGCAAGGCTGAATATCACAATCTGTATTACCACTATACTCTGCTATCATCTTCGTGAAATCATACCATGAACATACACCCTCATTCGAAAAGTGATATACGCCACTTTTCGAATAGTTCAAAGTCCCATGTTCCAAGTTCAAAGATTGTTTATAGTCATCAAGTATGTTGATGATTGCTTTGGCGAGGTCGTAAGCATAAGTTGGGGTACCTACTTGGTCAAAGACAACTTTTAACTGGGGTTTAGTTGCTGTAAGGTTCAGCATGGTTTTCACGAAGTTCTTTCCGAATTCGCTGTAGAGCCATGCTGTACGGATGATGATATGATTGCAACCTACCCTTTGAATATTCTGCTCACCATGTAATTTGGTCAAGCCATAAACTCCTGTAGGTGTTCCCTTCTGGTCTTCTTTGCAAGGAGTGTTGTATGGATCTCCTCCAAACACATAGTCCGTGCTAATGTGAACCAGCAAACCGCCAACTTCCTTCATGGCAATGGCTAAATTTTCAGGAGCCTTAGCATTCAGCAATTCAACTAAACCGTATTTCTCTGGATCTTCTGCCCCATCAACATTCGTCCAAGCAGCACAGTTTACAACCACCTTAACATCATTCTCCTTTACCATCTTACGGATAGCATCAAGGTTGGTAATGTCAAGTTTGGTTGTGAATGTATCTACATCTTTCCCTGCCAACTTATGGAGCATCTCTATAGACTCAGGATGTTCTTCACAAACGTCCGTGAAAATGTATTTATCCATAGAGTCTTTGGCCACAATACGCATTTCATTCCCTAGCTGTCCGTTGGCTCCTGTTACAAGAATAGTCATTTCTCAGATTGATAATTGAAAGTTGAAAAGTGAGAATTAATATAGCGAGACATTGATGTCGAAAGGCGAATCGAAGTCCTTTAGGAGTGAATGCTTTGTATCTTTCTCAGACAGTAGTGCTTTATCAGTAGAAATACGCCAATCAATGCCCAGACTATCATCTATTATGCTGATGCCACCATCTGCTTCAGGATGGTAGAATTCATCACATTTATACTGGAAGACGGCCGTTTCGCTCAATACTGCAAAACCGTGTGCAAAGCCTCTGGGAACGAAGAACTGGCGGTGGTTACCCTCGGTCAGTTCTACCGCAACATGCTGCCCATAAGTATGGCTACCTTTACGAATATCTACAGCAACATCTAGCACTGCACCCTTGACGCAACGAACTAGTTTGCTCTGGGTATAAGGAGTGCGCTGGAAATGCAACCCACGCATCACCCCATAGGAGGACATCGACTCGTTATCCTGCACAAAGTTGATAGTATGTCCCAGAATTGGAGCGACCTTCTCATCAAATTCTCGTTGCGAGAAACTTTCGAAGAAGTACCCCCGACTATCACCGAATACTTTCGGTTCAATGATGAGGACTCCATCAATATTTGTCTTAATAACCTCCATACTATACGTGCTGAAGTGTGTTAGAATTGATATTTTCTTTCATTTCGTCAATCACCTTCAGTAGGTACTGACCATATTGGTTTTTTAGCATGGGCTTGGCCAGCTCGCGCATTTTTTCCTCGGTAATCCACCCATTTCGGTAGGCGATGCCCTCCAAACAAGCAACCTTCAAACCTTGACGTTTCTCAATCACTTCAACAAAGGTTGATGCTTCTGAGAGACTATCATGCGTGCCGGTATCGAGCCAGGCAAAACCACGACCGAAAACTTGCACTTTCAGTTCACCATCTTTCAAGAACTCCTGGTTCACGGTAGTAATCTCCAATTCGCCCCTTGCACTCGGCTTAATGGTTTTGGCCACATTCACCACCTTGTTGGGGTAGAAATAAAGTCCCACCACAGCATAGTTGCTCTTTGGTTCTTTCGGCTTTTCTTCTATGCTCAGGCAATTACCGTTCTTATCAAATTCAGCCACGCCGTAACGTTCGGGGTCGCTCACCCAGTAGCCGAAGACGGTGGCTTTCTTGTTCTCCTCGGCATCCTTTACGGCATTGCGAAGAAGGGAAGTAAAACCTGCACCATAGAAGATATTATCGCCAAGCACAAGGCAAGCAGAATCGTCACCAATGAACTTTTCACCAATGATGAAAGCCTGTGCCAATCCATCCGGACTGGGCTGCTCTGCATACTCAAAATGTACACCATAGTCAGAGCCATCACCAAGCAGACGCTTGAAGCCTGGCAGGTCATAAGGAGTAGAGATAATGAGAATATCTCTAATCCCTGCCAGCATTAAAGCACTGATGGGATAATACACCATCGGCTTGTCGTAGATGGGCAATAATTGTTTGCTAACACCCTTAGTAATAGGGTACAATCTGGTGCCGGAGCCTCCGGCTAATACGATACCTTTCATAATTAATCTCTTTTAAATATATCGCGGGTATAGACTTTGTCATTCACATCATCAAGGCAGTCGTCATATCGGTTCGCCACGATTGCCTGCGACATTTTCTTAAATTTCTTTAAGTCGTTGACGACGAGGCTGCCAAAGAAGGTGCTTCCATCTTCCAATGTCGGCTCATAGATGATGACTTCCGCACCCTTCGCCTTGATTCGTTTCATGATACCCTGAATGGCGCTCTGGCGGAAGTTGTCAGAGTTCGACTTCATGGTGAGACGGAATACGCCAATGACGCACCGATGCTCTTTGCCAGCCTCATAACTGCTGCTGGCCTCATAATACCCGGCTTTGCGAAGCACAGCATCGGCTATATAATCTTTTCTCGTGCGATTGCTTTCGACAATAGCAGACATCATGTTCTGCGGGACGTCCTCGTAGTTGGCCAGGAGCTGCTTGGTGTCCTTGGGGAGGCAGTAGCCGCCGTAGCCGAAGCTGGGGTTGTTGTAGTGGGTGCCAATTCTGGGGTCGAGACCGATGCCATCGATGATGGCCTGGGTGTCGAGGCCTTTCATCTCGGCGTAGGTGTCGAGTTCGTTGAAGTAGCTAACGCGCAGGGCCAGATAGGTGTTGGCAAAGAGCTTCACTGCCTCGGCTTCTTTCATGCCTATGAAAAGCGTTGGTGCATCCTGCTTGATGGCTGCTTCTTTGAGTAGGCCCGCAAAGACATGTGCTCTCTCGGTTAGCCAGTCAAGATTGGTGAGTGCCTTAATGGCCTCGTTTTCCTCCTTGAACTCCTCACCCATCATCTTTGGGATACCGACAATGATACGGCTCGGATAGAGGTTATCATATAGGGCCTTGCTTTCACGCAAGAACTCAGGACTGAAGAGAAGATTAAATTTCTTAACCCCTTTCTGCTGGTACTTGACATAAAGGGTGCGAGTATAGCCAACAGGGATGGTACTCTTGATGACCATCACCGCATCGGGGTTCACTTTCAACACTGCATCAATGACTGCTTCTACGGCACTGGTATCAAAGAAGTTCTTTTGCGTGTCATAGTTTGTCGGGGCGGCAATCACCACAAACTCGGCATCCTTGTAACCAACTTCTTGGTCAAGAGTGGCTTTAAGGTTAAGAGGCTTGGTAGCTAAGTATTGCTCGATGTAATCATCTTGGATAGGTGACTTTTTGTTGTTCACCATATCCACACGCTCGGGAACCACATCGACTGCGGTCACTTCGTTGTGTTGTGCCAGAAGGGTGGCAATACTCATGCCAACATAGCCGGTGCCAGCTACTGAAATATTCATATTACAAAGTATTATTGTTCTTTTAATCGTTTTGAGAAACAGGAGCGGACCCGCTGGGAATTGAACCATTTGTTGAGAGACCAGCGGGTCACCCTGCTATAATCGGGGCATTCGGGCTGTGTGGATGACCCTTTTACCCCTCAGCGACCACCGGCTGCGCGTAAAGACCGGGTGTGCCGCATTCTTCTATTTCATCTTTTAGAATTATTCATTTGCATTATAAATGTCGTATCTCTCATCCAGTTGTGACGTAACGTCTATATTGGTTATTAACGTATCAAAATGGGTCAGCAGGGTTGCCACTAAACGGCCATGCATTATACCATAAAGGTCTTTTACTAATGGGTATTTTCTTGATTCAACTATACCAAATGCAACGGATTCATTATCTATAGGATGGTAACGCATCCAAGCATGATTGCGCCACGTTTCTCTTTTAATCGTAAAATCACCATCGTCGTCAACCACCCATGTGGTGATACGCAACTCTCTAATACTGTCAACAAAAGCATCATGGAGTTGTTCGGGATCATTCGTTTTGATGATTATTGCCATAACTATTTGCCTTCGTTCGATGTATTTGACTTTGGTAATATTACTGACTTAACGTTCACTTCGGTAAGCTCTTCTATTTCATCCTTCAATGGTAAGAATGGTGTGTACAAATTGACATAGGCTCTGCCAATAGCACCCCTAAATAGGAGCATCTTGGGTCGGTTTACACCCGATTCAAGGATATGGAGCCTGGAAATTCCAGGATACGAATCGATATAATATATTTCCCTTATACCTAATTGGTATGCCTTTTTTGAGCACAACTCGCAGCAACTTGCAGTAGTAAACAGTTTTCCTCCTTTTATTCCCTGAGTACCATATTTCGCCAACTGAAGAAATGCATTCTCCTCGGCATGGAGGCTACGGGTATGAACCTGATTGTTGCGCTGCTTTTCCTTGCTTGATGTATATGCATCCTTGAAACAATACGACAAGTTCAAACCGCACAACTTTTGCTTAACAGGGTCGTAAGCCTGTATTAGTTTTTGCTTCTCTAAATTAAAATCTTCATCAAACCTTTCAAAGTCGCTAAAAGCCCCTACATCTTCATCTTTGCATAAATCAAACAGATTTCGCAATGAACAGGGTGTTTGTCCTTCGGCCACAGTATTCCATCCAATGGACTGTACGCTATAATATTCGTTTGTAACCGCTGCTCCAACTTGCCTCGAAAGACACCCGGAATTCAATTTGGCCGTAAAAGCAACTTGCATACAACGCTCCAAGGGAGAAGGTGGAATCAAACCTGGGTGAAATATCAAAGCCACATAGGTGAATATCTGGTTGACCAAGTCACGATTATGGTCTTTATCCTTCCCATCATGCACCAAGTGAATATCGGCCAGTTCAATGCACTTGTCAATATCTATTTTCTGATATGAATCATGAAACTTTGATTTCTCGTCTTCCTCCTTATCCAGTTTCTTGATTTCATCGATTCGGAAACCTTTTTTAAAGAGCGCATCCTTGCGTATCTTCTCTTCGGTGTGGACGGCCATCAGATAGAAGGCAGAATAACGTTCTCTAAAATAAAGAACCTCAAATGGGTTGCGAAGGGCATCGACAACTATTAAAGTCTTCCTGCCGTTCTCCTTGTCATAAGCACGGCACGCTTTGATAATCTGGTTTATCTTTCTGGCCAGACATGACGGAGACTTATAATAGGTTTCATCCTGCTTTTTGATTGAGTTGTACTTACGAACATTATTGCCCCAGGTTTGAAGCTCGCTTGCAATGACTTTCTTGATGGATTTGGTTAAAATACTCTCGAGTTGGCCTCTGAATGCTTTGATGTCACTAAACACAACCTCTCGAAGCAATTCAAGTTGTTCTATATCTGTATAATTTGGTTTGTCCAAAAACGCTTCACACTTGTTTACTTTTTCGTGAAGAGCGTTGAATGAATCCTTCAATTTGTCTAGTTCACTCCTGAAAACAGGGTCAATTTCTGGTTTTGATTGTTCGTACTTGCTTACTTCGTCTGGTTCAATATTTACTTTTGCAAGAGAGTCAGCAAAATCATCAAATGATTCTTTTAAGGCATAGTAAAAGATAATATCACTGCCGCTAATTACGTCAAAAGGTTGTGTCCAATGCCTTTTTAAAAACCTGTGGACAATACGGTTTTTTCGAACCTCATTGTCAATCGGCCCCGGGTTGACATCTTGGTAATTGGATTTCAAATCGTACCATTCCTTAGTTGATAGTTTTTCAGCCACAGTAGTACAACCGCTACCCGTTCTGCCTGTCAAGCCAATAATAACAAAGTTTTGCCGAAGCTTAAATACTCTATCAACAACAGTATTTGACTGTTCCTGCGAATCATCTTTTTTCAAAGACTCAGACACAACACCAGATTGTTCCGGTGACACAGGTGTTTCGCTTTTTGCTTTAAGCATTTTGGGTAAATCACTAATAGTGCTCATAGCTTAATTATTCATCCAACAAACAAACTGTTGTAAAGTTAAAGAATTGTGATGCCGCATTATTCAACCCTATCTTGAGTGAAATCATCATCGAGAAATTCTATTGCTCCTACTGAAATGACTCTGGTTGTCGGGTGATTGAATGAATTGGCACCATCTATGTTGTATTCAGGGGCATGGTGGTAAATAAGTGCATTTTCAACCCTTTCCCTATCTGTTTCACTTGCAATTTCAGCTGTTGCATATATCACCCTACCATTCTCCAAGTTCTCAACTTCACTGTCAAAATCGTCTTGATGTTCGTGTCCATCCGTGTGGCGTTTTTTTATATTTTCTGCTTCACCGATATAAATCAATTCATCAAGGTCTACTTTATCGGTTTGAGGATTATAGCTACCTTTATAAACCAAGTAAATACCGCCATAAGTAGGCAAGGAATTCATGTCAATGTAGTAACCTTCAAAATCCAATTCAAATTCTCTCATATTTTACAATTTTATTGTTTTTATTTTTCCTTTGGCAAAGTGTTGGCAAGGGAACGATGTAAGATGTTAGGTGTCTGAAATATGTTATTATTTCTTCTCACCCTTTAGCTGCTCGTCAATTATCTTACATCTATTATATCACGAATCAGATCTTCCTTGTTTGCCTCAATATTAGGCGCAAAAAATAATCGGTCTAAAAAAACGCTATCTGCAATAAACTTATCTAAGTTGAACATATATTGTTTTCTATATTATTCTCCAAGTTTAACTTTAATGACCACTTTCTTTACTTTCATCGGCATATTAACACTCAGCTGAGGCATGTGGCCGTCTTGCGGAAAAAGAATTGCGAAATAACCATTACCTAACAGTAATTCCTGAGGTTTCACTTTCACTTCTTCATAGAAAGCAGCATCGATTTCTTTGTTATATGGTTTAATCTCTTTCAGATACTCCAAAGGCAGCGAGTTGATTATCTCTTTTCCACTGATGAGATACTGGATGTCAATGTAATCACGATGTGCCTCATATCCAAATTCGTTTACTATTTTAGTTTCATATTCAGAAACAATGGCTTTAACGCGTGGATTAATTTGATAACTTCCCACCGCAATATCCATCCTCACCTCTCGCAGATACTCAAGCCCCACCCTAATATCCTCCGAGATAGCAGCGTAAGTTTCTATGTTATTTATCTTATCGTAAATCATTGTCATTAAATACTTACGGTTATCTTACGGGCCTGCTGCTATGCGGAAGACTACACCTACCTGCCTCCATGAAAGAACTTTAGCCTGCACATTGAGAGCAGAAAGTCCTATAGCCGCAAATTATTCAATCATCTTCGTATTTTGAAAAAATATCCTTAAACAAGGCAATTACCAATGGTATAAGAATGGCAGAAAGAACCAAACCCAAACCAATTCTTGCCACATGTTGATGGGTATTACTCAAAGTCTCAATCCATTTCAAGAACGCCCCCATCCAACTGTCAGAATTCACTGTAGAACAGAAAAACCAGACTATTGCTCCAATCGTCAACAATAATCCAACAATCTCCCAAGCGATTCTACAGCGACGACGTTTCTCAAACTTGGATTTCCCTTTCTCATAAGCCAATTGTGATTCAAGACTCTTTATCTTTTCATCTTTTTGACCTTCATTTACAGAAGCGCTGTTACGCGTTTTCTCTAAATCATCATTCAGACCTTGAACATTAGTCGTAAGCTGGTTTATCTTTGCACTAGCCTCTGACAATTGCTGGTCTTTTGCGGCCATCTCTTTTCTCGTATCTGCCCTATGCTGGTCAAACTCCTGCTGGATACATGTCAACGAGTTTTGCAACTCTTTATGTGCAGCCCTCATCTCATCCAGTTCATTCTGAAGCATACGTTCGGATTCATTCCTTGCGATGGCACGCAACTGGTCATTAGTCTTACCGCCTGCGCCATCCTTGAACTCACGTTCAATAATGGTTTCCAAGAAATGACGTTGCTGCTCTACATTATCCGTCATCTCGGTAATGCCCAACAAGATGGCATTAATCTGCTCTGCGGAAAGGACACCCTCTTTATCCTGAATATTCAAGAAGCATACAAAGCTGCGAAAGTCGTCATTGCTGCGAGCCACATAACGCAGCAACAAACTGAGCCACTGACTGGGCATCACAACAATAGGCGTGTCCTTGGAATGATACTTAGCGTCCCACATGTAAAGACCATGGTCGGAAGAGATTAAAAACGTTTTGGTTGAAAAGAGTGTCTTTTCACCAGCTTTCCTGCTAAACTCTACCCACGCTATATTGCAGGCATCATTCATGGCAGTATCGAACAGTTTTCCTTTTCCAAAGCCCATTATCTGGGCGGCCATATCATTCAACTGTTCTTTCTGTTTCTCGGGGCTGTAAGGTGTAAAGGTCACTATCTCTATATCAAAGTCTTCTATCAAAGACTTCATGGATGCTTTCATCCAATCAACAAAGAGATCAATGGTAGCATTACTGCGCTTGGAAGCCCAAAGGTGATAATATCTATAAATATCATCGTAACTGATATACTCCGTATATACTTTTGAACGGATGGCAGGGGTCTCGGAGCGGCGAAGCCGCTTGACATAACTTTTCAGGGAACCCTCAAACTCATCCCATGTAACCTTGCTGATTTTGATGTCATCTTCCGACTCTTTAAGTTTGCGGAAGAATGAAAGGGTGCGGAGCTTACGGTCTTCGCCATTGATACCAATGGCGCGATAGAGAATGTTGGTATCCAGATAGAAAGTCTTATGCTTCAAGGATTCCAACTTAAGGCTTGAGTCTTTCTTGCTGGTCAACAAACAGAATTCCAAGGCGTAGCTGGCGAGATTGAATATGGCAATATTCTTCTGCTCGTTCTCCCAATCAAGGAAACCATTGATTAAATCTACATCCTGTTCCTGCGGGGTATGGTGTTCGGTCAGTGCCTTAATGTTATTTGCCTCAAGCATTCGCTTGAAGGTATCAACGTTCGTTGTAAAGACACCGTACAGATACTGATATATTGAGTCTGCCTTTTCTGTTGGCAGTTCTTTCAGAGCGAGGTACTCGCTAATAAAGTCGCTAAGGGTCTTTGTGGTGCGATTATCAAGTTGCTCACGACGCTCCTTATTCAGAAAGTACTTGTTGTCCGTATTGGCAGAACTGTTCCATTTAAAATAATCGCTGTACTTGGGGTCGTGCAGCACCTTATTCAATTCAGCTTCATCAAAGTTAATGAAATACTCCTTCTCTATGTAATCTGCAAGCGCACCGAGGGTGATTCCCTCGTCGTCGTTCAAGACATATAGGGCATCTTCTACCACCTTCCTGTGCAGTTGCACGGGGGAAATCTGGTAGTTGTTGTTAGCGAACAATGTCGCTGACATTCTAAAGACATTCGCTTGCTGTTGAAAATCCATAAATAATAATTAAGATACTAATCCGGACACCAATCTTTTCGTTCTCTTTACTCCTTTTCTCCTATCTTTTTCAAGACATACTCATTATACCATACAGGAATATACTCAACTATCGTGTTTAATTTTCCATCTTCTTTTTGCGCTATCATCTTGTGCGTAGAGCCACTGTTGTCAAAAATATATGCACTATCTGCAATTTTAATTGCAGCGAAAAGTTGGTCCATTGCCCGATAGTACCGTGCCTTTATCTTATCTACACTTACATCATGACCTCTTTGTTGGACTCTTGCCTTTACTCTCAACACATTAAGCTCGGGATCGTGAAGTGAAACAAAATAAAGATACACCTTAAACCCACAGGCTTTAGCCTGCTTCATAAAATCGAGTTTCGAATGATGAGACATTACCGTCTCAAACGTAAAGCAATTTGCCTGTTCAAGCAATGATGATCTGATAAACTCTGCCAGATGAGTAACAAAATAGTCTTCCAGTTTTGTTAAATCATGGAAAGAGACGCCATTGTTTTCAAATTTCCAATAGATGTCTTCCCGAGATATCTTGTATGTTGTTTTATCTAGAGCCTCATAGAAGGCTTTGTCATCAATAACTAAACTGTAATCTGAGAAATCAATTCGTCCAGTGCCCAGAATCTTCACCTTTATTTCGTCAGCATTAACATAAACACCCAAATGGACCTTTTCTTTAACAATGTCTGTCAATGTCGACTTACCAGAACCGTTAGGACCTGCTATTACTCGCAATCTTTTTCTCGCCATGTTTAATCTATCACTATGACTTTCTCATTTCCCTTTACACGAACTTTAACTTGTCCTATATTGACCACAACAACACTGTCATTGGAATCCGTCCGAACAATAGCATTGCCACGAATGGTATAAGCAATGCCATACTCTTTTGCGCGCAGATACGCAGACCTGCCGTCGCGAGATATGCATTCGTCTATTATTGCTGCTTCTTGTTTATGTGTCATATTATATGATATTGTGTGGTTTAACTGAACATTTTATTACATTTATCGTATTGTATTTTGTAAACTTATCGCCCCTAACGAAGTCGCATAACATAAATGATTTATTCCTCGACTATAACACATCTCCCTTCTAGAATATCATCTTCAACCAACTTAAACTTCATTTCCTTAAGAATTCCCGTATCCACATACTTAACTCTCACTCTATCATTTCTTTCATACGATTTTGATGAACGAACAGGTTCTCGTCTTTTAAAGATTTGAAGTGCTTGCAGAGCATTCTCTTTTACTCGTTGAAGGCTTGTCCTATTTTTATCATTCGCTTTATCAATAACATTATCCACATACGACAGTATCTGATTTGCAATTGCCACCATGGATCCACTCTCCCGATTTGAAAAATATGACATTAATAAAGAATACTCCAAAAACGCCCTAGTAACCATATCTTGATGAGTGAACTGGGTAGGATACTTTTTTAGAATCCAATCTAATTCTTCGGAAATAATAGTTGCCCTGTTCTCTTCAAGGAGTGACCATGCGTATGTACGAACCACGGTAAGCCCAATGGAATCTATGCTATCCCCCGATGCTCTCAAGGTGTCAATATACTCCTTCGCATTCTCCTTTGTATATGAAAGGAAAGCATTGAACTTGCACACATGAAGAACTGAAGACTGTGATAATCCATAATTAGATGTCGAAATATTGTCATGGAGTTCTTTTATTAAACGCTGGGCTCCTTCTCCCCAAATATCCGATGCCAACACCGACTGAAGAAATACTTTAAAAAGGATATCCCCATACGAGTCCTTTAAAATGGTAATCTTCCCTTTTACTATAGGCCACTTGTCATAAGCATAATAATAAATGAGATATAAAGCCCTTTCAAAAACAGTTTCATCTGTTTCCAGTGAGTTATCCGGATCAATAGTTCCTGAAATCTTCTCTATTCCAATAACTAAAGAAACAACATCATTTAAAATCTCATCATGTTGTTCGTCAGGAACAGTAAAATATTTGTCGACAACTATCCTAAGTTTAGCTGTATCTTTTGCATATAACAAAGCAATATTAAAATATTTATCTGCTTCATTTTTTTCATCTTTTGACAAGTACAATGTTGCAAGTTGATAAGATGTATACAACTTTATCTCCTCACTAGCGATTCCTTCTGGCAAAGCGAGAATACTCTTATACTCACCAATAATCATATTCTGATTATCCACATCTGCACTTTCAATGTGTTGCAATGCTGTCAGAGAATTCAATTTGGCAGAAAAGTATAAATCATCCCTTTCTTCACCATCTTTCACTTTCTCAAAACAAATTTGCGCATCCTGATAGCGTCCAAGTTTTAAATAGTCCGCCCCTTTATAAAAAGACACTTGTCGATAATCCACATATGGAACTTGAGGCTCAAATGGAATTTTTTTCAAATATTCTAATGAGCGGTCATAATTATTCAAATGATAATAGCAAGATCCAATGTAATAATAATAAACGTATGAACTTGTTTCTGGAAAATCATTATTTTTAAGATAGTATTCAAACTTTTCAATACTATCTTTATACAAACCTTTCGCATGAAGTTCTACAGCATAGGCCAGCAAACCTTTATCCTCTTCCTCAACCTTCTGTAGCCATGTCATGGATAGAGCGTTATTAATAATCCTATTTTTTATCCTTATCTCATTATCGTTATAATTAACAATACCAGCAAGATACAGCTTATTTTTTATCTTATCTGACAATGCATCCCCCCTATCATAGGCTAGCTGTACAATTGCATCACGTAAATCTCGGTCTTCTTTGACCAATGTGCGTATAGTGTCAATAGGAGCCTTGTCATATGATGTCAAATACATTTCTTTGACAAGTGCATCTACTTTTTCCGGAGTTTGGTCTTTACTATGTTGTAATTCATAACAGATATCCCAAGTTATACGAGGATTACCTGCTGCCCAGTAAAAAACACGCTCTATTACATCCTTTTCAAGCCAATTCAACTCTGCCTTATTGATAAAGGTAAGGTACTCTTCTTGTGTAAAATCGTCAAGATGAATCTTCTCTCCTATATTGAATGGGGAAATCTTAGGATTCTTGATAATCTCTGTTGGTTCTACTACACCAGAGAGGACATATGTTAGTTTTTCAAGTACAGGATAGTTAACACGGCTGAAATATGTGCTTCTAATTTGGGAGAAAACATTATCGGAGAAAGATGTTCTGGTAAGAGAGTCTATCTCATCCAAAATAAAAACCAACTTACCTTTTATGCTTTTCAAAAGAAATCGTAATTCCTCGTTATGTGCCTGAACAGGGCTCTTGATAATATTTTTTCTTCGTAAAATTTCTATTTTCTCCCTTAATCCACCAAGCAAATTCTCATGAGTATCTATTGCTGTATCAATTAGTGACTCAAAACAATCCTTCTCTGTTTCATTAATATTGGACATATCAATGTAAACATACAAATCATCGTCATTTTCCCACTTGCGTTTTGCCCTTAGAAGTAAATTGGTTTTACCCATTTGCCTTGAGACAAGAACATAGCCAGGACGTTGCATAGCCTCAATAATATTATGCAACTGTTTATCAGCCCTTCTCTCTACATAGAGACTGTCGGGGACTATCGTATATGATTTAAGTTCCGCTGCCATTATAATTGCCTCAACAATTTACCTATTTTATCCGAACTTAATTCTTCATTTAAGCCAATCTGATATACTTCCCTGAACACGGCTTTGATAGGACGTGGCAAATTACCACACTGGTGTATCATATCGTTCTTATCTTTTATAGATGGCACTCGCAGATTATTATTGATAAGATTTATGAGTTTTGCACATTCTTCGTCTGACCATCGTCCAAACTCCAAAAACCTCACCATACTTTTTATTTTTTGCAAATAACCAGACACATAGTTTGTAGGATTATCAATCGATGAAAGAACAAAATGGACATCAGCAGAAGTCCCAGTAAGTTTATTAGAAACAACTAATGAAGAGAATGAGGTCACAAACGTCTTAAAAGCATCTCCCTCAAAAGGTATTTCCTCCACTAAAACATACACTTGTTGACATGTATAATGTTGGTCCAATAAAGATAATATTTGTTTAATACATAACTGATAAGAGTGAGGTACTATATTTTTTTGACCCACAATATCTGCAACTTCATTATATATCCACTCAAAAATTTCATCTAATGAACTACTAGGGCTTATTCCTGCCATATTGATAAGAAGTATATTCTTTCCCATTGCCTGCAAAGCGTGCGATATTGATGTGCTTTTACCCGCCCCAGATATGCCATATATCCATAGGCTATGCCCTTGCAAATAGGACTCGACCGTATTATCTATATCCCTACGAAGAAAATAGGGTGCATATTCTTGTCTGTATAACTCAAACAAAACATCTATGTTATCTACGCCATTTGTTAGGTTTTGTCCTTTGTCATGGTAGATGCCAAGCGTCTCAAAAGCCGTTGTTTGTTCTAATACTGCTGCACAGCAATTTGAAGAAGAGACGGCAGCTATCGCTTGTTTCGTCTTCTTGTCCTTCCCTTTTTTCCCATCTGCAAAGTCACAAATAGCCTTAACCAAGATCCATGGGGTACGGGCAGAGACGCATGCAGCAATCAAGCCATTACCTTCCATCTCACCTGCTTTTGCTTCTGGCGTTTCAGAGAGCAATTTATTGCGGTTCTTTTTATTATCTACCAACTGTTCTCCTGAAATATACTCTCCTAATACCAACTTTTTCTTTTTGTTGTCTATACCTATGTTCTCCCAAGTCAACTTGAGATTATTGAAGGCATTAATCAGACATCTATCTGCTTGGTATGTGCCACCGCGCGAGATTTCCTCTTTCTTACCGACTCGCCTTGTCTCATAGTTCTTGATTGACGTGGCGACTACAACATCTCCTATCTGCTGCGTTTTTTCATCTACGCCAAAACAAATACCCACCATAATCACGGCCTTTATCTGTGGCCAATCACGCAACAAGGCAACATTTGTTGTCTGGCCTGAGCCACCAGGGCTTAAACTACCCATCTGAGAACACTGAACATGAACAACGTTGTATTGTCCCACACGCCCCAAATAATAAGTATTATCACCACAATTTACACTCATGACATCCCCTTCCATCACCTCATGGAAAGCCTCCGTTTCTGTATCAGTGGCGGTAATAATCAGAATATTGTAATGCTGAGCGTCAATATCACTCTTATTTATATCCTTGTATGACTTCATTTTGTGTATTATAAATCAGCAAAATGGTCTATGAGTTCATATGTCAACATTTCAAGAACGGCATTAATTTCGTCTAACTGATAGTCATCGCTTACCACATTGTAAAAACGGAAATGACGCTCATAAATCTCACCATGGAATATTTTATTGCGGAGATAATAGGCCAATTTGCAACACATGAAAGCTGCCAGTTGAATGTCATTCACAACTGGCCTAGCAGTGTGGTATGCAATGTGAGCGTTGATGTCATCCAAGACCTCTGCATTTTCGAGTTTCTTCTTGCGATAGACAAGTGTGTCATTTATCAGTTGTATAATACGACGGTCAGTGTTTCGTAGTACAAAATTATCACGATATCCCTCCCATACGCTTTTCTTTGTAGCGGATTGAGGATAATTGTTGTATATTAGTTGTTTCCATTGAAAACTTCTCAACCATGCATAATCTTTAGTTGACAACAACTCGGCCGTATGAGGCAAGAGTGCAATATGTCCCTCCATGAATGTACGCATTTCCCTGAGGTTATCAAACTCTTTCCGATTGGCCATTGCTCGGTTATGGTGATCAGCTAATTGCTCAAAAGATCGCCATAGGCTCTCAAACTTCTTGTGTCTATCATTTGAAGATATACCTGTCAGCCAGTGCGATAGTATTGTTGAAAGTTTATCGCCATAATTTTCAGCAAAGAGTTGGTCTGCCAAGTTTTCTTTTTGGAAAGGTAGAGTGAATGTTATATTATGCCATGCCAAGGGTTGGTCTTTCTGCTTATAATTTACTTCACTAAGCAATACGTTGTCTACTCCTTTCGTGATTCGCAGCTTGTGTATGAAAGTATTCTGTCGGTTTACCGCTCCACAAAAGAGTACAGTCTTCATGATTTGGCGAAAGATAGTATTGCCATCATTCGTAAGAATAGAATCGGCATCAAAACCTTTGCTGCGCTCACTAACAATACGTGCCATAGAACTCAGAAAGAATATCATATCGCTCTTCACCGGATTAGTATGGTAGACACTGTCAATTACCATATTCTTCGCTTGGTTTCCACGCTTCAAAAATAATGTTACAACGTGTTTCATAAACACTTAATCTAGTTTATTATCTTCTTTTTACTACGAAATATTCTATTACCAGTAGTTCGACCTTCTATCAGTTCAACCATTCCAATTGTTAATAGACATACAATCCCAAATCCAGACAAGACTGTGTATTTAATCATTTTACTCTTATCCTCATCATTTTTCCCTTGCAAATACTCCATCCGACACTGCGTCATCTGCGCAATATTCAAGAATGTTGATGCACTATCCTTTATAAGATTTGCTATGTCTTTGTTCGTATGAATATTTACCGATTATAGGTTAGTTCACCTCGTTCACTCACGTTTTTCGCTGCATCTAATTTATTTCAAAGGTGCACAAAGCCTTTCAGGCGGTCTTGGCTCGGCATAGAAAGCGAGCTTTCTCTGCTCTCGCTTTGCGCAACGGTAAAAGTTATTGGTTAAGAGGTAGAGTTTATATGTTATGAGTTTAGCTGGGAGTGAATTAGGAATTCATAATCCAAATCAATCTCTGCGAAAGATGTCTCTTGTATACACTTTATCGATTACATCGTCGAGGCAGGAGTCATAGCGATTCGCTATGATGGCCTGCGACATCTCCTTGAATTTCTTCAGGTCGTTTACCACGCGGCTGCCGAAGAAGGTGGTGCCGTCTTCTAGAGTAGGCTCGAAAATAATAATCTGGGCGCCTTTGGCTTTGATGCGCTTCATGACGCCCTGGATGGCACTTTGGCGGAAGTTGTCACTATTGCTCTTCATGGTCAAACGGTACACGCCGATGACAGGAGTGGATAGTGGATAGTGGATAGTGGATAGTGAAGGATTGTACTCGTTGTTTTCGGTGTAGGCGTAGTAGCCGGCCATCTTGAGGACCTGGTCGGCGATGAAGTCCTTCCTCGTGCGGTTGCTCTCGACGATGGCGGACATCATATTCTGCGGGACGTCCTCGTAGTTGGCCAGGAGCTGCTTGGTGTCCTTGGGGAGGCAGTAGCCGCCATAACCAAACGATGGGTTGTTGTAGTGGGTGCCGATGCGGGGGTCGAGACCGATGCCATCGATGATGGCCTGGGTGTCGAGACCCTTCATCTCGGCGTAGGTGTCGAGTTCGTTGAAGTAGCTGACGCGGAGGGCGAGATAGGTGTTGGCGAAGAGCTTCACGGCCTCCGCTTCTTTCATGCCGACGAACAAACAAGGGATGCCTTTCTCAAATTGAGAATTGAGAATTGAGAATTGAGAATTGGCTGACGCGTCCTTGCTGGGGCCAATGGCGCCTTCGACGAGGAGGTCGGCGAACTGGTGGGCTTTCTCGGTGAGCCATTCGATGTCGGTGAGGGCCTTGATAGCCTCGTTCTCCTCCTGGTACTCGGGGCCTTTCATCATCTTCGGGATGCCGACGATGATGCGGCTGGGGTAGAGGTTGTCGTAAAGGGCCTTGCTCTCGCGAAGGAACTCGGGCGAGAACAACAAATTGAGCTTCGCTCGACCTTCTTGGCGCCTCGGCATTGATTGTGCAAGCCCATCACTGCTCTCGGCTTGGAGAAGGTTAAACCTCTTGGCATATTTGACATAGAGGCTGCGGGTGTAGCCCACGGGGATGGTGGACTTGATGACCATGACGGCCTCGGGGTTGACCTTGAGCACGGCGTCGATGACGGCCTCGACGGCGGAGGTGTCGAAGAAGTTCTTCTGGCTGTCGTAGTTGGTGGGGGCGGCGATGACGACGAACTCGGCATCGCGGTAGCCGGCCTCCTGGTCGAGGGTGGCCTTGAGCGAGAGGGGCTTGTTGGCCAGATAGTCCTCGATGTAGTCGTCCTGGATGGGCGACTTCTTATGGTTCACGAGGTCGACGCGCTCGGGGACGACGTCGACGGAGGTGACGTCGTTATGCTGTGCCAACAGGGTGGCGATACTGAGACCGACATAGCCGGTACCTGCTACGGAAATATGCATAAAATGAGAATTAATAATTGTTATTTGATAAGTGGTCAGTGGACAGGGGAAGTTGAGAGTTATGAGTTATGAGTTTTTTTAACGGCGAATTACACGAGAAGTGGCCAGTGGATAGTGGATAGTGGATAGTGGACAGTGGAACGGCGAATTATCATCTGCTGCCGGGCATGTCGCCGGACCAGCCGTGACCGAGATCCCAATGGTAGTCGTAAACAAACTCGAAATACGGCAATGCAAAGGCTTCTTCTATCAATACTGTCAACTCTTCCTGTATGGGCTCTGCCCAATGACCTACAAGAACGATGAATTTGTCAACACTCCATGCTACACGTCCACGAGGAATCTGCGTATAGTCGCCTGTAAACTTCGTCTGAATATGCTTAGCCTGCGCCCTGAAATACTCTTTGAGCTTCGCTCGAGACTGCTCACGCTCGGGATAACTCAAATCAGATTGGTTCTCCTCTCGCTCACTCGCAGCCTTTGCCCATTCTTCACTATAATCAATGTAACGAACACCTTTCTCCGCAGCCTCCTCGACCTCACGAGGGGTGAGTTCTTTCTTGCGGACGCCAAAGAGAACATGTTCCTCTGGGTCGTACCAGAAGATGCCGACAGAAGGCATGGGCTCATCAAAGGACCGCATGTCGTCCATCTGGGCCTGATGTCCTTTTTCGTCAAGATGGGTCATCGTTGATTTTGGATTTATTGGTGAAACGGCGAATTACACGAGAAGTGGACAGGGGACAGGGGAAGTTAAGAGTTATGAGTTATGAGTTATGAGTTTTTTAACGGTGAATTACACGAGAAGTGGCCAGTGGATAGTGGACAGTGGACAGTGAGTAGTGGATGGTGTAGAGTGAAGTGGACATTAGAATGTGGGGATGCGGGGATGGGGAAATAGGACCTAAAACGAGGGCAAAAATATAAATATAAATTAGTTTTATATCTTAAATTATAGAGGAGAGACAGTACATCATTCCAATGCGAAGGCAGCCTCACAAACAGACTATTATGCAGATTTCGTGACAATTACCCCATTTGCCACATCGCATTTTTCGCTGTTCATCGAGGCTTCTCAGGCTTCTTTTTTCAATGTGCAAAGATACACAATTATTTATATATAGCAAAATATTTTTTTAAAAATATTAACAGTGGGCAGTGGAAGTTGAGAGTTATGAGTTATGAGTTAAGAGTTAAGAGTTATGAGTTATGAGTTAGTGACTAGTGGACAGTGACTAGTGGACAGTGACTAGTGGACAGTGACTAGTGGACAGTGACTAGTGGACAGTGACTAGTGGACAGTGACTAGTGGACAGTGACTAGTGGACAGTGACTAGTGGAACGGCGAATTACGCGAATTTAACTAATTAGGGGCGGGAGCCGGTCAATTACGCGAGAAGTGGTCAGTGGTCAGTGGAACGGCGAATTACGCGAATTTAACTAATTAGGGGCGGGAGCCGGTCAATTACTCGAAAAGTGGTCAGTGGCTAGTGGATAGTGACTAGTGGTCGGCCTAAGGCCTCAAAATCTAAAGAAAATTTACTCAGTGGATAGTGACTGGTTCAAAGTTCAAGGTTCAAGGTATTACGCGCAAGGTTTTCTTAGGAGCCGATTCCTATGGGTACAAAAAAAACGCCTCGGGGGAGGCGTTTTTGTGTTGTCCCACCAGGACTCGAACCTGGGCAAGCAGAACCAAAATCTGATGTGCTACCATTACACCATGGGACAATTCTATTAGTTTTGAGTTTTAAGTTTTGAGTTTTGAGTGTTAAGTTTTAAGTGTTAAGTTTTGAGTTTTAAGTTTTGAGTTGTTATGTCTCCACACCAATCCTGGATTTTGAATACTCTCAACTTTCCGCTCTACACTATCCACTACTCATTTTCCTATAACCTCTAACCTATAACCTATAACCTATAACCTATAACCATTCAAAGCGGGTGCAAAAGTAATAACTTTTCAGCGAATGGCAAAATTTATTTTGTTCCGTGCTTATTATCAGACACAAAAAAATGGGCGGCATGAGGGCTGAGGGCACAATAAACTGCGATGAAGGTCGTTATTAGTGGCATGAAAAAGAAAGTGCTTATTGTCTATACCGGCGGCACCATAGGTATGGTGCAGGACGACAACGGCTCGCTGCATCCCTTTGCCCTCGACCGCATCTATGACGCTGTGCCACAGCTGAAGAACTGCAGCTACGGCATCGATTCCGTCACCCTCGACAACATCATTGATTCGTCGAACATGACGCCCTCGATGTGGGTGGAGATAGCGGAGAAGATAGAGCGCAACTACGACGCATACGACGGCTTCGTGGTGCTTCACGGCACCGACACCATGGCCTATACGGCGTCGGCGCTGAGCTTCATGTTCAAGAACCTCAGCAAGCCCATCATCCTCACCGGCAGCCAGCTGCCGCTGGGCATGCTGCGCAGCGACGGTCGCGAGAACATCATCTGCGCCCTCGAGATAGCCTCCACACGGCTGGCGGTGATCCCCGAGGTGTGCATCTTCTTCGAGAGCCACCTCTACCGCGGTAACCGCAGCACCAAGATGAACGCCGAGAACTTCGACGCCTTCGCATCCTACAACCTGCCCTCGCTGGCCCGTGTAGGCATCAACATCAGCTTCCGCGAGCATCTCTTCCTGCCCATGCCCACGGAGAAGCTGCAGGTGCGCAAGAAGTTCGACACCCGTGTGGCCATCCTGAAACTCTTCCCCGGCATCGGTCCCGAGGTGGTGGGGGCTGTCCTCAACACCCCCGACCTGCAGGGGGTGGTGATAGAGACCTACGGCTCGGGCAACGCGCCCACGGAAGGGTGGTTCATCTCCGCCGTAGAGGCCGCCATCAGGCGTGGCGTCATAGTGCTCAACGTCACACAGTGCAAGGCCGGTGCCGTGAAGATGCGCCAGTATGCAGCCTCGTGCGACCTCGACCGCATAGGCGTCATCGGTGCCGGCGACATCACCATAGAGGCTGCCATCACCAAGATGATGTGCCTCCTGGGTCAGTACCCCGACGACAAAGAGCATGTGAAGCAGCGCCTGAGCCAGTCGCTAAGGGGGGAGATAACGGAGTGAAGTTATGAGTTATGAGTTATGAGTTTTGAGTTTTGAGTTAGGAGTTAGGAGTTATGAGTTATGAATTATGAGTTATGAGTTATGAGTTATGAGTTATGTATAACGGTAAGATGGGGAAAATGAAGGCTATGGAGGGGGGTGAGAGGGCTATGGGGGGGCTCTACCCTGCCCTGCTTTTGTTTGTCCTTGTCTTGTCGCCGCTTGCGCTGAGAGGACAGAGCGCCATCGGCAACCTCGGCCAGTTCGACCGTCGAACGCTGCACTACGGCATACAGGTGGGCTACACACAGAGCAAGTTCGACCTGGCCTTCAGCGAGAACGACACGCTGCGGGAGACGCTGCAGGGTGTGACATCCTATTACGCTCCGGGCTTCCACATCGCCGTCATCGGCGACCTGCGTCTGGGCGACTGGTTCAACCTGCGTCTGTTGCCCGGCGTGACCCTCGTCACACGCACCATAGGCTATTCCTGGGAGAACGGATACCTCACCTCGCACCGTCTTGCCGAGCGGTCGCGCAACGTGGAGTCCGTCTACGGCGACATACCGCTGGAGCTCAAGTTCCGCGCCGTGCGCTGGAACAACTTCCGTCCCTACCTCACCGCCGGCGCCAGCTATGGCTTCGACTTCGCCTCGCTGCGCAAGAACCGCAACCAGACCAACCAGTCCATCGTGCGCCTGCAACCCCACGACCTGCGCTACAGCATGGGCGTGGGCTTCGACGTCTTCCTGCGCTATGTCAAGTTCGCCATAGAGTTCAAGATGGCCTTCGGTCTCGTCGACCTCAAGGTGCAGGACCCCGACATCTACATACGTTCGTTTGACAATCTCAAGAGCCGCACCTTCATGCTGAGCTTCACATTCGAAGGTTGACAACCTCGCCGACAGCCGCTTTAGCCGATGTTGGCAAGGTTGTTTCGCCGACAGCCGCTTTAGCCGATGTTGGCAAGGTTGTTAACGCAGCGGATGCCGTCGAGGGCCGAGGAGACGATGCCGCCGGCGTAGCCGGCGCCTTCGCCACAAGGATACAAGCCCTGCAGCTGTGGATGCTGCAGGGTTTCTTTGTCGCGGGGTATGCGCACCGGCGACGAGGTGCGGCTCTCCACAGCCAGCAGAGTGGCCTCTTCGGTGATGAAGCCGTGCATCTTGCGGTCGAAGTCGCGGAACCCTTGTATCAGGCTGTCGACGACAAACGGCGGCAGCAGCTCGTGCAGCGGTGCGCTGACCACATCGCCCATGTAACCCGTCTTGCCGAGTGTGGACGAAGACTTGCGACGCAGGAAGTCCACCAGCCGCTGGGCTGGAGCGTTGATAGCGTCGCCACCGGCATGGAACATGATCTGCTCCACCTGCATCTGAAATGCGAGAGTGGACAAGGGAGAGTGGTTAGTGGTCAGTGGATAGTGGTCAGTGGTCAGGGGAGAGTGGTCAGTGGACAGTGGATAGTGGTCAGTGGACAGTGGATAGTGGTTAGTGGATAGTGGATAGTGGTCAGTGGTCAGTGGATAGTGGTCAGTGGACAGTGGATAGTGATCAGTGGTCAGTGGATAGGGGGCAGGGGCTACATCTTCCAAGCCCACAGTCACGGCGATGCCGCTGTTGGCGAAGGGCGAGTTGCGGCGCGAGTTGCTCATGCCGTTGACCACCTGCTGTCCGTCGGCTGTGGCGGCGGGCACTATGACGCCGCCCGGGCACATGCAGAAGCTGAACACCCCATGTGTTTGATTAGCGCGGTTGCTCCCATTGGTCGCACGCACGCCTACTTGCGTCGTAAGACTATAGGCAGCCGGCGGCAGGTACTTGGAATAGCCCTTGCCGTGATACTGAATCTCGTTGATGAGCTCCTGCGGGTGCTCCACGCGCACGCCGAGGGCGAAGGGCTTGGCTTCGAGCAGCCATCCGTGGCGCTGGAACATATAGTATATGTCGCGTGCCGAATGGCCTGTAGCAAGAATCACGGCATCACCAAATATTTCTCCATCTTCTGTAATGACGCCATATACACGACCATCCTTGACAACGAGGTCGGTGACGCGTGTGTTGAAATGATACTCGCCACCGGCTGCCTCAATGGTATGCCGCATATTGGCGATGATGCCGCTGAGGCGGTCGGTACCTATATGTGCGTGAGCCTCAAGGAGTATGTCGGGATCGGCGCCATGTTCCACGAAAGTGCGCAGCACTGCCGAGACGTCGCCGCGCTTAGTGGAGCGCGTGTAGAGCTTGCCGTCGCTGTAGGTGCCGGCGCCGCCCTCGCCGAAGCACCAGTTGCTGTCGGGGTTGACGACCTTCTCGCGTGCCAGTCGGGCGATGTCGTATTTGCGCTCCTCCACGGGCTTGCCGCGTTCCACGATGACGGGTTTCATGCCCAGCTGCAGGCAGCGCAGTGCGGCGAAGAGACCCGCAGGTCCGGCACCGACAATGACAACCTTGCGAGTTATGAGTTCTGAATTATGAGTTTTGAGTTTTGAATTATGAGTTTTGAGTTTTGAATTATGAGTTATGAGTTGAGGAGTCCGCTCTCCATGCTCCACCCTCCGCTCTCCACCTCCCACTTCCACCACACAGTGGTACAACACGTTGCGACGACGGCAGTCGAGGGTGCGGCGCACCATGTGCACCTCGCCGAGTACGGACTCGGGCAGATGCAGATGGCGTGCCACAGCGCCGCGCATCTTGGCGGGCACCATGCACTCCTCGGGGGTGAGGTCTAACTCCACGCGTCTTGGTTCCATATCGGTATTCATGCTTACAACCAACAACTTGGCGATTTGCTCCGTCATCGTTACAACTTGCAAAGATACGAAATTATTATACACTATAGAATATATTTCGTATCTTTGCAGATTATGAAAAAGTACGCACGTTTCAATTATCTGCTGATTGTCTACTTGTTAGGCATTGCTTATTTCACCGTCTTCCGCCTCGTTGAGTCGTGGGTGTTCCTGTCGGGCGCCACCGAGCCCGTCGACACCAAGGGTCTCTTCGGGTATGCCCTCTACACCGGCTGGCGTTTCGACACGTTGGCGAGCTGCTACATACTGGCGTTGCCGGCGCTGATGATGCTCATCGGCGAGTTTGCGCGCATCCGTGCCCGCGCCTACTACAAGGTGGCGCACTATTTCATCAACGTGTGCTACACTGCTGCGTTCTTCGCCTGTGCCGCCGACATACCCTATTTCTGCTACTTCTACTCGCGTCTCGACGTAGTGTCGCTCACCTGGGGCGACACTCCCGACATGGTGGTAAGCATGATACTGGGCGAATGGGAGTATGTGTTGGCGCTGCTAGCCTTTGTGGGCGTGGCGGTGTCGTGGTGGTTCGCCACAGCTGCCGTGTTCCGCCGTACGCTGGGCAGCAAGAAGAATGGTGACAAGCCTATGCAGTTCCTGCCGCTGTACATCTCGATACCGCTGGCGTTGCTGCTCATCTTCCTCATCTTCACCGGCATGCGCGGTCGCCTGGCGCGCAAAAGCCCGCTGCGCGTGGGGTCGGCGTCGTTCTGCGACGTGCCGTTCCTCAACCAGATAGGTCTCAACCCAGCCTTCACCTTCATGAAAAGCGTGGAGGAGCTGAGCAAGAGCCGCAACCAGCCCGTGGAGCTGCTGCCCGTGGAGGAGGCCGAGAAGGTGTACGGCGAGCAGCTGGCGGTGCCTGTCGACAGTCTGCTGTCGCAGAGTGCTGTAGTGCTGCCCGAGGGCACCAACGTAGTGGTGGTGATAATGGAGAGCATGGCCACCGAGAAGACCTGCCTCTCGGCCAGCGGTGTGACGCTGACGCGTCACCTCGACAGTCTGATGGCCGGCGGACGCCTCTACACCAACGCCTGGTCGGCGGGCATGCACACCTACAACGGCATCTACTCGACGCTCTACGGTCACCCCGCCATCCTGGCGCGCCACGCCATGAAGCAGGCCACGATATTCCGCATGTGCGGTATGCCGCAGACCTTCCAGAGCATGGGCTACCAGACCTCCTACTTCATGCCGCACGACGCCGACTTCGACAACATGCGCGGCTTCCTCTACAACAACGGCTTCAACGAAGTGTATGGCCAGAGCGAGTACGACCCCGACAAGGTGGTAGGCACCTGGGGTGTGCCCGACCACGTGCTCTTTGAATATGCGCTGGAGCGCTGCAACAAAGCCCATGCCGACGGCGAGTCCTTCTTCACCACGGTGATGACCTGCAGCGACCACAGTCCCTACACCATCCCCGGCGGCATACCCTTCAAGGCCGTGCATGCCGACATGGACAGCGCCATCGTGGAGTATGCCGACTGGAGTATCGGCTACTTCATGGACCTCGCCGCCAAGCAGCCTTGGTTCGAGAACACACTGTTCGTCTTCGTGGCCGACCACGGTGCCGCACGTCCTTGCATCTACGACATGTCGTTGCCCTACAACCATGTGCCGCTGCTCTTCTACGCCCCCGGCCGCATCGCCGCCGAGCGCATAGACTGGCCGGTGTTGCAGCTCGACATCGCCGCCACGGTGCTGGGCATGGTGGAGCCGCAGCCCACGAACCACACGCTGGGCATGGACCTGCAGCGCTACCGCCGTCCCTTCGCCTACTTCAGTGCCGACGACAAGATCGGTGTGGTGAGTCCCGGCGGGCTGTTCTACCTGTGGCGTGTGAAAGAGGAGCGTGAGAGCCTCTACCGCATGGGCTCGCAGGAGGACATCATAGGCCAGCTGCCCGACAGTGCCGCTGCCATGCGCCGCTATGCCTTCGGCATGGTGCAGAAGAGTCAGCAGATGCTGCTCGACCACAGCACGGAATGCAGGTGAGAGGGTATGAGTTTTGAGTTTTGAGTTTTGAGTTATGAGTTATGAGTTATGAGTTATGAATTATGAGTTATGAATTATGAGTTATGAGTTATGAGTTATGGGTCAGAGGTTATAGATTATTGGTTATAGATTAAAGGATTGTGGAGTTTAAATTGAAATCGGACTTTGCGCCTATGGGCGACCAGCCGGAGGCCATCAGGCAGCTGGTGGAGGGCGTGCGTGCCGGTCAGCGGGCGCAGGTGCTGCAGGGTGTCACCGGCAGCGGCAAAACCTTCACGGTGGCCAACGTCATCAAGGAGCTGGGGCGTCCCACCCTGGTGCTGAGCCACAACAAGACGCTGGCGGCACAGCTCTATGGCGAGTTCCGCCAGTTCTTCCCCGACAACGCCGTAGAGTACTTCGTCAGCTACTACGACTACTACCAGCCCGAGGCCTACATCCCTGCCACCAACACATACATAGAGAAAGACCTGGCCATCAACGACGAGCTCGACAAGCTGCGTCTGCGCGCCAGCAGCGCGCTGCTCAGCGGCCGCAGGGACGTGATTGTCGTCTCCAGCGTGAGCTGCATCTACGGCATCGGCAACCCCGAGGAGTTCAAGCGCGGCACCGTGACGCTGAAGGTAGGCGACAGGCTGCAGCGCGACACGCTGCTCATGGAGCTCCTCGAAGGACAGTATGTGCGCAACGAGATAGAGTTCACCAACGGCCGCTTCCGCGTGAAGGGCGACACCGTGGACATCTTCCCCTCCTTCGCCGACTTCTGCTACCGCGTCAGCTTCTGGGACGACGAGATAGAGAGCCTCGAGAGTTTCGACCCCATCAGCGGCCAGCGGCTGGAGCGTTTCGACGAGGTGGTGATATACCCCGCCAGCAACTTCCTCACCAACAAAGAGCACATGGGCGAGGCGCTGTTGCAGATACAGCACGACATGTACGAGCGGCGCGACTACCTGAACAGCATAGGCAAGCACCTTGAGGCCAAGCGCCTCGAGGAGAGGGTGAACTATGACGTAGAGATGATACAGGAGCTGGGCTACTGTTCCGGCATCGAGAACTACAGCCGTTATTTCGACGGCCGCTCGCCCGGCAGCAGGCCTTTCTGTCTGATAGACTATTTCCCCGACGACTTCCTGCTGGTGGTCGACGAGAGCCACGTCACGGTGCCGCAGATAGGCGCCATGTACGGTGGCGACCGCAGCCGCAAGACATCGCTGGTGGAATACGGCTTCCGCCTGCCGTCGGCGTTGGACAACAGGCCGCTGACCTACGACGAGTTCTACAAGCTCACGGGGCAGACCATCTATATCAGCGCCACGCCGGCTGACTACGAGCTGAGTGAGGCCGAGGGCGTGGTCGTGGAGCAGGTGATACGTCCCACAGGTCTGCTGGACCCCGTGGTGGAGGTGAAGCCCGCCGTGAGCCAGGTCGACGACCTGCTGGACGAGATAGAGGACACCGTAGACAAGGGGGAGCGCGTGCTGGTGACCACGCTCACCAAGCGCATGGCCGAAGAGCTGACCTCATACCTCATCAACCTCGGCATCAAGAGCAAATACATACACAGCGACGTAGACACGCTGGAGCGTGTGGAGATAATGCGCGACCTGCGCATGGGCGTCTTCGACGTGCTGGTGGGCGTCAACCTGCTGCGCGAAGGTCTGGACCTGCCGGAGGTGAGTCTTGTAGCCATCCTCGACGCCGACAAAGAAGGCTTCCTGCGCAGCGACAGGGCGCTGATACAGACCATAGGGCGCGCCGCACGCAACGTACACAGCAAGGCCATCCTCTACGGAGATACCATCACAGGCTCCATGCAGCGGGCCATAGACATCACCAACCGCCATCGCGACAAGCAGATAAAGTACAACATGGAGCACGGCATCGTGCCGCGCCAGATAGTGAAGAGTACCGAAGCCATACTGGGCACCACCAGCGTAATAGAGCGTGCCGCCGAGGAGGCCGAAGCCATCGAGCGGAGGGTGGAGAGCGGCGAACGTAGAGTCCCTGTCCGTCCCTATGGCGAACAGGACGACACGCCCCTCGGCATTGCCGCCGAGGAGCCGCAGGCGGAGCTGGGCAACAGCCGCTATATGTCCATGACGAAAGAGCAGCTACGCAAGGAGATCAGCGCCACGCAGCGCAAGATGCAGACCGCCGCCAAAGAGCTTGACTTCATGGCCGCCGCGAAATACCGTGACGAGATAAAAGAGATGCAGGCCCTGCTGGAGACCGCCAGGTGAAGATTGGTGGACGGGGAAGGATTGCGGGCATAACGTTGACTTCGTCTACGCTACTACACTTCGGAAGTGCCCGAACTAGTTCAGCACTTCTCTCAGCTTCCGTAGCTACCGCGATCCATGGAGAGAGGGCTTTACCTAAAGCAAAAAGTGAGCACCGCTATGCGGTTCTTATTTTTTTTATGCATACCCCTTGCCTGAAAGCAAGCTTTCGTCAAGGGGTATGCATAAAAAAAAAGCAGGACTGACGTCCTGCTCACTTTTTGCTTTAGGTAGCGGGGGAAGGATTCGAACCGACGACCTCCGGGTTATGAGCCCGACGAGCTACCACTGCTCTACCCCGCACTCTCTTATTTCATCGCTGAAATCGGGTGCAAAGGTACGAATATTTCCCCACATGACCAAATTTTTCTTACAATTATTTTACTATCGTTTGATTATTCGCTGATTATAGACACCGCTGTCAGTGCCCACCTGTACGGTATAAATGCCGGCAGGGAGTTTCTCGAGCGATATTTTGGCTTTGCCGCCAACAGCATCGACGTGCGTCTCACGAAGCACCGTACGGCCTACGACATCCATCACGGTGACACTTACCGGACGGGTGCCGTCGACAGAGACAGTGACCTCGCCGGTTGTCGGGTTGGGCCACAGGTTGACAGAAGTCTCATTGGCCTGCTCGATGCCCTGCAAGGGCTCCCAGATGGCATAGAGCGACAGGTTGCGGCGTATCGGTATGACTTCGCCGACAGAATAGATCTCGCCTTCACCGTCAGGATACATGCACCAGCCCACAAAACGGTAGCCCGCACGGCTGAACGTGCATTCGGGGGCCGTGAAGCCGTTGAGGTAGCAGTAGCGCTGCGTTATGGTGGCGCCATGAGCGCCATTGGCGTTGAGATAGACTAACTTGACACGTGCTATATCCAGATGCAGACGGTATATGGTATCGAGGTGCACAAGGTTATACTCGCCAGCCGACGGTGTGAAGGTGTGTTCATAGAACGTATAGGACGTTGCATCGTAGCAGACGGTGTCGTAGACATCCACGGTATCCAGCTGTGTGGGTATCGGCTCCAGGTCAAAGATGGCTGTCTGGCCCAGGTTGAAGGTATACGTGGCGTTGCCGCCGGCGCCGCCGCTGCCAGGAGCGAGGTTAGAGACAGTATAGTAGCCGTCGGCATAGCCGCCCCAGCCCCAGTTGAAGTGATAGCGGCCCTGGCCGTCGGCACCGTCAAGGACGAAGGCATGTCCGCCGGAGTTGTCATGTCCGGAATAATACATCGGACGGCCGTTCTCGAGGTTGGTGTCTATCATCAGACGCCACACGCTGTCGGAATAGTTGTAGCGTTTTCTCAACTCAAGGGAAGTCTTATACTTAAAGTAATCGGAGAAGGCGCTGGTGGCGCATGCGTTGCTCCAGTAGCCGCACTCCGAATAGGCGCCGCTCGAGCTGCCGTACATCATATCGACAGCTATGCCGCAGTGGTAAGACAGCAGAGCCACAGCGTTGCGCTCCTTTGCGGGAGAGAAATTCGCGTCGACAGAGTTTGGCATATAGTCATAGATATAGGTAGTATGCTCAAAGTCGGCCGAGAGGGTGCCGAAGGACATGCCGGTGCGCTGTTCGGGGATGTAAGAGTGGCTGCCGGTGCCGCAGGAGGGGTGTCTCCAGTAGCGCATGATCTGCGCCATTGCCGTAGCCACGCAGCCCACCACCGTCTTGACATGATTGACAGAGTCGTAGGGGCAATACTGGTTATATGGCGAGCCTTGGTCCCAGCGGGTGGTGAGCAATGCCGGCACCACGACAAGACTTACAGGTGTCTCGGGGGACGTCTGGGTAAGCAGCTGGTCCCACATATCCACGACCTCCTGCGAGGGCACATAGCCCGTCGCCACAGCTTCGGCTATCTGGCCGTCGAAGCCGCCGAGCCAATAGCTTACCTCCGGATGCATCCGCTCGGGGAAGCGGCTGTCGAACGAATATCCCAGGACGGGCTGCACGCAGCGGTCGCCCGCCACGATGACGAAGCCTCGGTCGGCGACATTGACCACATACATGTGGCTTATCTCGCCATAGCTTAAGAGAGTGGTCTCAGAGGCTTTCACGCCACTGACCTCCACGGGATGATGCCTGTTCCAGAAGTTCACTGCAACAGTCTGCGCCTCTTGTACGGTGACAGTCTGCGCCATTGCTCCTGACAGGAGAAAAGACAGAGCCAAGGCTCCAAAAAGTATACGTTTCATCGTTTGTTATTGTTTATTCCTTCGTTAAGCCAGTTCACAAACTTCTGCACATCGCGGTCGTACTTGTAGTTCTCATTGGTGAGAACCTTGCCGTCGGCATTGACGATGACATAGTATGGCTGGGCGTTCATATTATATTCAGTCTTCTGAAAGTTCAGATTCTTGCGTCCGAGGGTCTTTAAAACCTTGCCTTTCTCATCGGTCACCCATTCGTCCTCGGGCAGTTCTATGGTATTCTCGTCGGCATAGAGCGAGCACATGACGAACTCCTCGTTGAGGAGACGTTTCACCTCGGGGTCGCTCCACACATAATGCTCCATCTCGCGGCAGTTGGCGCAGGTCTTGCCTGTGAAGTCGATAAATACCGGCCTGCCTGTCTGGCTGGCGTAGGCCTTGGCCTCGTCGAGGTCGAAGAAAGCCTCGAAGCCCAGCGGCACATGCAGGCGGTCAGCATATTTGCGGTCGGCCGGCAGTTTGCCCACCTGCACCGTACCGGTGCCGACGGCGGGTGTGTTCTCGACGACTATCTTCTCGATGTTGAAGCTCTGGCTCTCCATGGGAGGCAGGAAGCCGCTGATGCCCTTGAGTGGGGCGCCCCACATGCCGGGTATCATATAGACCACAAAGGCAAGGTCGGCGATGGCCAGGAAGAGGCGCAGGGTACCTATCTCCTTCACCTCGTCGTCGCCCTTGAAGCGCAACTTGCCGAGCAGGTAGAAACCTAGCATGCCGAAGATGACAATCCACAGGGCCAGGTAGGTGTCGCGTGGCAGCAGACCCCAGTTGCAGTAGAGGTCGGCCTGCTGGAGGAACTTCAGGCCAAAGGCCAGTTCAAGGAAGGCGAAGACTATCTTGACGGTGTTGAGCCATGAGCCGCTCTTCATGTTGCCCAGCATCTGGGGGAACATAGCCAGCAGGGTAAACGGCAAGGCGAAGCCTATGCCGAAGCCCAGCATTGTCACGAGGCTCACCCAGCGGTCTGTCGAGCTGGTGGTAAGGCCCACCAGTGCAGCGCCGAGTATGGGGCCTGTGCAGCTGAAGCTCACCAGCACCGTGGTGAGGGCAATGAAGAAGGGAGCCAGCAGACCGCCTTTGTCGGCCTGCTCGTCGCTGCTGTTAATCCACTTCTCGGGCATCTTTATCTCGAAGAGGCCGAAGAAGCTCAGGGCGAAGACAAAGAAGATGATGAAGAAGATGAGGTTAGGTATCCAGTGGGTGCCCATGACATAGAGTGCCTCGGGACCGAGGAAGGCTGCCAGTATGGCACCCAGCACGGCGAAGAGGAACACTATGGAGAAGCCGAAGAACCATGCCTGGCGGCGTCCTTTGCGTTTGTTCTCGGCGCCGCGCACGAAGAAGTTGACCGTCATAGGTATCATGGGGAAGACGCAGGGCGTGAACATCGTCAGTATGCCGCCGCCCAAGGCTATGAGGAACACCACCAGCAGGTTCTGGCGTTTGCCTTCCTCCTGCGGCAGGGGCTCGACGGTGGCCTTCACGGTATCTGCCACTGTTGCCGCCTCTGTCACGCTGTCCGTAACCGTCTCCAAAGCCACAGTCTCTTCGGCTGCAGCCGCTACTGTCGCTGTCGCCAGTTCGGCCTTTGCACCCGGAACCTTGAACGAGAAGTCGTGGTCCTCGGGGGCTATGCAGCTGCCGTCGTTGCAGAGTTGGTAGCTCACGGTGCCCTTCACCGTGAAGTCCTTGTCGCTGATGCGCTTCACCTTCTGGCGGAAGACCACCGTGCCGCTGAACGACTTGACGACACAGTTGAATATGTCGTCCATCTCCTCGTGGGGTTTGGGCTCCTGCACCTTACCCATGCGGGCGTAGTCGCCGCTCTCGGCGAAGGTGAACTCTATAGCCAGCGGCCCATTAGGGTCGGTGTACTGTGAATACAGGTGCCATCCGGCGTCGAGCTTGGCGGTGAACACCAGCTCCGCTTCCGTTGCCGAGGTCTCCTTGACGGTGTATTTCCACTTCACCGGGTCGAGCTGCTGAGCCTGCATCACAAAGGTGGCAAGCAGACATAGCAGCAACATAGCTATCCTTCTCATGTCTTTATTTGAGGTTAAACTTAATCTTCTTCTCACCGCGCACCGTCTTCACCCCCACCATGTACATGCCTCTCGGCATCTTGTTTATCGCTATGCGCTGGTTGTTCTTGTAGTTGTTGATGGTCTTCACCACCTTGCCCTTGTTGTTGGTGAAGGTGACGACGGCCTGCGGGCTTTCCATGGTGATGGTGACGTAGCCGTCCTGCAGGTGCGGGTTAATGCGCACCTTCTCCTCCCCCATCTCGGGGACGGCATTCGCTGTCGTAGACCCGTGTCCCTCGCGGCCCATGCCGTCCTCGTCGGTGCGGCTGGCCGAGGCCACAGCCTTGACAGGCATGGTGAAGCCGCTCAGGCGTGCCACACCCTTGCTGTCGTTGCCGAACCAGTGGTTGCCCTTCTTGTCGTTGGCCACCTTGTAGATGTTGCCGGCGGGCAGCGGACTGTTCTTCGAGGTGAACACCACCCATCCGTCGGCGCCGTCGAACACCGCCACACCGCCGCTGGTGCCTATCCACATCAGACCGTCGGCGTCGATGGCTATGTCGTTCACCTGGTTGGCGGGCAGCGGGCTGTTGCTCGTGTTCCATGTGCGCCAGTCCTCGCCGTCAAACGAGCAGAGGCCGTTCAGTGTGCCGAACCACTTGACGTTGTTGGCGTCGATAGCGATGGCCGGCACTATGTTGTCAGGCAGGCCGGAGTTGTCCACCGTGTAGTTCACCCAGCGGCGGTCGTTGTATACACTCACGCCGGAGTTGGTGGTTATCCACTTGCGGTTGGCGCGGTCCACAGCCAAGTCGAGCACAAAGTCGCTCAGCAGACCGCAGTCATCGGGTGTGTATTTCTCCCATGTGTAGCCGTCGAAGCGCACCATGCCGCCCAGCGTCACGCCTATCCAGAACACGCCGTCCTTGTCCTGCACGATCTCCTTGACGAACTTCATCTTCAGGCGGCGTGTCTCCTCGGTGTATTCCGTCCAGTGTGTGCCGTCGAACTCAATGACGCCGTAGTCGTCGGTGCCTATCCAAACCACGCCGCGACTGTCAACCATCAGGCAGTTGACGGACTGGTCTTTCAGTTTCTCGTTGAACATCGAGTAGTCGGTCCAGGAGCCCCCGTTGAGGCGGCTGAGTCCCTGATAAGAGCCCACCCAGACGCCCTTGCTGTCGGCAGCCAGGGCCGACACGTTGTCGCCTGCGATGTCCGACGTACGAGTGTTGTACACCACCCAAGAGCCGTTGTCGGCAGAGCCGACGGCACGCCCCTGTGCTGTCGCCATCAATGTGGCCAGCATCATCAAAAAGTATAGTGCTGTATGTTTCATCATCTTCATTTTGTCCTTTTCTTTTTAGTAAAGTAGTTATCGCTTCGCTCGTCCTTAGGGCTGTAGTCAAGGCAAATGTGCCTGCAATCTATCAACTTTCAATTTTCAATTCTCAATTTTCATGTCTTGTGTTTCTCTTTCTTTGCCGCCGGGAACAATATATTGTTAAGTATCAGACGGTAGCCTGGTGAGTTGGGGTATAGCGAGAGGTCTGTCGGCGGGTCGCCCACGAAGTGGCGGTAGTCCTCGGGGTCGTGACCGCCGAGGAAGGTCCACGTGCCCTTGCCGTATTCGCCGTGCAGGTAGCGCACCTCGCCGAGCTCCTTGTTGTCGCCCAGCACCACACACGAGCTCTTCACATACTGGCTGCGGAACGCCGTGGTCTGTCCCATGAAGCCGTGCACCACACGCGTGTGGTTCTGTGTGAGCATCGTGGGCACCCAGTCCCACTTGGCCGAGAAGTCGAAGAGCACGAAGAAGTCGTTCTTCTCGTTCACCGCCCGCTGGCGCTGGCGGTCGTCGATGTCTATGGTTGATATCTCATACTCCGCGGGGTTGGTGCTGATGCGGAAATCCTTGAAGGCAAAACAGCGGCTGTAGTCGAGGCGGTCCTGTGCACGCGGCTCCATGGGGTCGCCGTCGAACATCTCGGCGCAGATATCCACCCCTTCGGCGGCCAGCGCCACATCGTAGCTGTCGGGGGCCGAGCACATGGCGAAAAGGAATCCTCCGCCCATCACGAAGTCGCGTATCTTGTGTGCCACAGCGAGCTTCAGGTGGCTCACCTTGCTGTAGCCCAGTTTGTGGGCCATAGCCTCCTGGGTGCGTACATCCTCGATATACCATTGCTGGCTGCGGTAGTTGGCCCAGAACTTGCCGTACTGGCCGGTGAAGTCCTCGTGGTGCAGGTGCAGCCAGTCGTAGGTGGGCAGCACTCCGGCCATCACCTCCTCGTCGTAGACCACGTCATAGGGGATCTCGGCGTAGGTAAGCACCAGCGTCACAGCGTCGTCCCACGGCAGCTTGTTCTTGGGGGAGTAGACGGCAATCTTGGGGGCCTTCTGCAGCCGCACGGCGTCCATGTTGATCCCGGGGTCGGCTATGTAGCTCAGTATGGCGCTGCTCTGCCCGTCGGCGATAACCTCGCAGGTGACGCCCCTCAGGCGGCACTCACGCTCGATGCCTTCGGCGTACTTGGTCATGAACGAGCCGCCACGGTAGTTGAGCAGCCACGTCACCTCGGCCTCGCGCTGCAGGGTCCAGTAGGCGACGCCGTAAGCCTTGAGGTGGTTCTTCTGCGTGTCGTCCATAGGCACCACTATATATGACGCGTGCGCCCGCGCGCATAAAAATAAAAGCAACAACAGCGCGCCATACATGCGCGCCCACAGACAGCCTCTATGATACTTCTCGATTCTCACCATTAACTCTTAACTCATAACTCATAACTGAACAAGTGCGGATAGGGGGGCTCGAACCCCCACCCCTCGCGGGACAAGATCCTAAGTCTTGCGCGGCTACCAATTACGCCATATCCGCATTATGCCTTGCAGCATATCAGTCGATCATCTCCATCAGTCCCACCGTCGAAGCCGAGAAGAAGACCAGGCCGATGATGAGCAAGATGATCAGCGCCAATGCTATGGAGCTCAGCACTATGCCGAGTATCGACGTCACCTTGCCGGCGCGCAGCATGCCGTCGCCCGTGTACCTGCCGGGGTGTTGCTGCATCTCTGCCATACCCTTGTTGCTGAATATCAACCCGAGGATGCCAAGCACGAGTGTGATGCCGAGGCTGCTGACGGCAAGCGAGGCGATGCCGAGGACCAAGGAGGTGATGGCATAGGGAGCCGTCTCCTTAGGTTGAATTTCGTGCGTATTTTGCTGATACTCTTCCATAATGTCGTTATTTATCGTTACACGTTTAAAATGCAAATATACGAAACTTTTTCATATCTGCACCTTAATTATATATTTTTATTGTTTCGGCGGAAGTCAAGAAGCAGCGTTGGCGCGGCGCGCCATATCGAAGAGTGCCTGTGGCAGGTGGCAGTAGCCGTCGGGGTGCTTGTCGAGGTAGTCCTGGTGACTCTCGTCGGCGGGGTGGAAGACCGTCAGCGGCGCCACCTCCACAGCTATCGGGGCGCTGTATCCGGCCTGTTCCTCGCGCATCACGTCGGCTATGGTGCCGTAGTCGTCGGAGTCGACATAGTAGATGCCCGTTCGGTAGCGTGTGCCGCGGTCCTCGCCCTGCTGGTTGACGCTCGTGGGCTCTATGCTGAGGAAGTAGAGCTTCAGCAGTTTGCGCAGCGGCAGCACCTCGGGGTCATAGTCCACGCGCACCGCCTCGGCGTAGCCTGTGCGGTCGGTGTACACCTCCTCGTAAGTGACGCTCTCCGTACTCTTTCCGTTGGCGAAGCCTGTCATCGTCGCCGTCACGCCGCGTATCTGCTTCAGGTAGTGCTGTGCGCCCCAGAAGCACCCTGCGGCAAGGTATATCGTCTTTTCCATGCCACAGTAACGGCGATACGTCTTTTTTATTGCGTCCTCTCCTACTGCTTCACGAACTTGTGTAGTATTTCTCCTAAGGAACGCCGAAGGGACTCCGAAGGATCGCCGAAAGGGATATTTTTTCGGCGGGCATTTGGCCGTAAGGATAAATATTAGTATATTTGCACCTAAGAACCGAAGGTAACGACACCTATAAATAATTTAAAGACAGGTGAGTAACTATGCCACAATCATCGCCAGCCGACTGGAACTCAACCAGCGGCAGGTGGAGAAGACAATAGAACTGCTGGAGCAGGGGGCCACGGTGCCGTTCATAGCGCGCTACCGCAAGGAGGCCACGGGGTCGCTCAACGAGGTGCAGATTGCCGCCATCCGCGACCTGCTGGTGCGCCTCAAGGAGCTCGACAAACGGCGCGAGGCCATCGTCGCAAGCATCGAGGAGCAGGGAAAGCTGACGCCCGAGCTGCGCAAACAGATTGAGGCCGTGGACAATATGACCGACCTCGAGGACCTGTACCTCCCTTACCGTCCCAAGCGCCGCACGCGCGCCACGATAGCCATCGAGAAAGGCTACGAGCCGTTGGCCGACGCCATTATTAGTGGAAAGTGGTCAGTGGCCAGTGGTCAGTGGGACGAGGAGGCGCTGGCCGGGGCGCGCGACATCATCGCCGAGCGCCTGAGCGAGGACGCCGCCGTGCGCAACCGTGTGCGCAATGTGTTCCGCCGCAAGGCCATGCTCACCTCAAGTCTGGCGCGCGGCGTGGACGAGAACGACGAACGCGTGGGCAAGTTCGAGTCGTGGCTCGACTGGAAAGAGCCCATCGGCAAGGCGCCGTCGCACAGGATTCTGGCCCTCTTCCGCGGTGAGGAAGCCGGTGTGCTGAAGGTGCACGTCCGTCCCGAGCAGGACGAAGAGTGCATAAAGGCTCTAACCGAAAAAACCGAAGGAAACCGAATTCGGAATTATTCGGATGATTCGGTTAGAGAATTACGACTGGCGATAGCGGACAGCTACAAGCGGCTGATAGGACCTTCAATCGAGACCGAGTTCCGCAACCTGCTGAAGGAGAAGGCCGACAAGGAGGCCATACGCGTCTTCGCCGAGAACCTACGCCAGCTGCTGCTGGCGGCCCCCTTGGGGCAGAAACGCACGCTGGCCATCGACCCCGGCTTCCGCACGGGCTGCAAGGTGGTGTGCCTCGACGCCCAAGGGCAGCTGCTGCACAACGAGACGATATACCCCTTCACGTCGGTGCGCGAGGAGCGCACCGCCGTGAGCAAGCTGGAGGCATTGGCCGAGGCCTTCGAGATAGAAGCCATAGCCATAGGCAACGGCACAGCAGGCCGCGAGACCGAGGAGGTGGTGCAGCGCTGCCGCTTCAAGAACAAGGTGATAGCCGTGAGCGTGAGCGAGGCGGGAGCCAGCGTGTACAGCGCCAGCGACGTGGCGCGAAGGGAGTTCCCCGACTACGACGTCACGGTGCGCGGCGCCGTGAGCATAGGCCGTAGGCTTATGGACCCGCTGAGCGAGCTCGTCAAGATAGACCCCAAGAGCATCGGTGTGGGACAGTACCAGCACGACGTAGACCAGAAGCTGCTGGCCGCGAGCCTGGGCGACGTGGTGGAGAGCTGCGTCAACAGCGTGGGCGTGGAACTCAACACCGCCAGCCGCGAGCTGCTGAGTTACGTCAGCGGCATAGGGCCTGCGCTTGCCGACAAGATAGTGGATTACCGCAACCGCAACGGAGCCTTCGCCGACCGCCAGAGCCTGCTGAAGGTGAAGGGATTGGGCGAGAAGGCCTTCGAGCAGTGCGCCGGCTTCCTGCGTGTGCGAGAGAGCAAGAACCCTCTGGACCGCAGCGCCGTGCACCCCGAGCGCTACGCCTTAGTGGAGAAGATGGCCGCCTCGGTGGGCACCGACGTGGAGACGTTGATGAAAGACAAAGAGCTGCGGACGAAGATCGTGCTCGCCGATTTTGTAGGCGAGGATTGCGGACTGCCGACGCTGAAAGACATCATGAAAGAGCTCGAGAAGCCGGGCCTCGACCCGCGGGCCAAGTTCGAAGTGTTCGAGTTTGACAAAAGCGTCACACGCATAGAAGACGTCAAGGAAGGTATGGTGCTGCCCGGCATAGTGACCAACATCACGGCCTTCGGGGCCTTCGTGGACATCGGCGTACACCAGGACGGCCTGATACACGTGAGTCAGATGGCCAACAGGCGTGTGGCAGACCCCGGCGAGGTGGTGCACCTGCACCAGCACCTGAAGGTGAAGGTGTTGGAGGTGGATCTGCGACGCCACAGGATTAGTCTAACATTAAAAAAAATAGAATAACATGGAAAGAAAACCATTAAGTTTTGGAATGACCATGCTGGCTACTGCCGTGGGCGTGGTTATCGTGTCGGTGATCAGCAGCATCATCATGTTCATCTCGATGATATGCATGGTTGTGGCCCTCGGCAACAGCGGCAGCAAAGAGCTGACGCCCGTGAAGGCTGGCACCTTCCTCACCGTAGACATGAGTCAGATAAGTGGTGACCGCGAAGGCAGCAACCTGCTCGTCAACTTCAACAACGACAACAGCGTAGGCCTCATCGACGCCGTGGGTGCCATCCGCGCCGCCGCCAAAGACGACCGTGTGGCCGGACTGCTGCTGAAAGGTGACAAGGGGCTGGTCGTCTCGTGGGCCTCGCTCACCGAGCTGCGCGACGCGCTGGCCGAGTTCAAAGGCAGCGAGAAACCCATCGTGGCCTACGCCACCAGCTACACGCAGGGCGAGTACTACGCCGCGTCGCTGGCCGACAAGGTGTGCATGCATCCCAGCGGCATGGTGGACTTCCGCGGCATCGGCGGCGAGGTGATGTACTACAAAGACCTGCTCGACAAGCTGGGCGTGGAGATGCAACTCATACGTCCGGAGAGCTGCTCGTACAAGAGTGCCGGCGAGGTGTACACCCTGAACCACATGAGCGACGCCAACCGCGAGCAGATACGCGCCTACATAGGCAGCGTGTGGCGCACGGCGACGGCCCAGATTGCCGCCAGCCGCAGCATGGAGGTGTCAGAACTCAACACCATAGCCGACAACCTCAGCGGCTTCATGGCCGAGGACGCCGTGGCTTCACGCCTGGTGGACACCCTCTGCTTCGAGGAGGACATGAAGCTGATGCTCAAAGAGAGATATAACGGCAAGCAGCTGATGCCCCTCGACAAGTATGCCGCCAACGTGAAGAACACCCCCAACAAGGCCAAGGACGCCATCGCCGTCATCTACGCCGAGGGCGACGTTATGGATGGCACGGCCAAAGGTTTCGACGAGGGTGTCTACGGCGACGACATCGTCAAGGCCCTGAAGAAGGCCGCCAACGACGCCGACGTGAAGGCCATCGTGCTGCGCGTCAACTCGCCCGGCGGCATGGCTACCGCCAGCGAGAGCATGACGCACGCCGTGATGGCCGCCAAGGAGAAGAAGCCCGTCATTGTAAGCATGGGCGACCTTGCCGCCAGTGCAGGCTACGAGATGAGCTGCATGGCCGACGTCATTGTGGCGCAGCCCACCACCATCACGGGCTCGATAGGTGTGTTCGGCACGATACCCAATGTAGGCAAGCTGATGAACCAGAAGCTGGGGCTGCACACCGACACCGTGTGCACCAACAAGAACGCTGCCGGGATGAGCATTTACCGTCCGTTGTCGCCGAAGGTCAAGGAGCTGTGGACGCGCAATGTGGAGGACTTCTACAAGGTCTTCGTGGGCCGCGTGGCTGAAGGACGCCACATGAGCTACGACGAGGTGCACAAGATTGCCCGCGGCCGTGTGTGGACGGGTGCCGACGCGGTGGGCATAGGTCTGGTGGACACCCTTGGCGGCATGGACCTGGCCCTGCGCATAGCTGCCGAGAAAGCCGGCCTCGAAAACTACAAGGTCAAGGAATACCCCGAGGAGAAAGACACCTGGACACAGCTGATGGAGTTCTTCGGCGAGAGCAAGGGCGACGACCTGACGCTGATGGCCAAGATGCGTCTGGCGTTGCGTTGGAAAGCCGTCAAGAGCGATGTCAAAGCCCTCTCGCGCCTTGAGAAGGACATCGAGTACGTCACCACCGCCGAAGGACTGCAGGCAAGACTGCCCTTCGTGTTTTACGAATTATGAATTGTGAATTCTGAATAAAGAAAAGGCTCCACAGTTGTGGAGCCTTTTTCTTTATTGCATTGGCGCTTAGAGCTTGTCGTTGGAGCCGAGGACGTTGACGATCTTGTGGATGTACATCTTCTTCATGCTCTCGCGGGCAGGCTTCAAGTACTGACGCGGGTCGAAGTGGTCGGGATGCTCGGCGAGGTGCTTGCGGATGGCGGCGGTCATGGCGAGGCGGCTGTCGCTGTCGATATTGATCTTGCAGACGGCGCTCTTGGCGGCCTTGCGGAGCTGTTCCTCGGGGATGCCGACGGCGGCCTTCAGGGCGCCACCGTTGGCGTTGATAGTGTCGACCTCATCCTGAGGCACAGAGCTGGAGCCATGGAGCACGATGGGGAAGCCGGGGAGTTTCTTCTCGACGGCCTCGAGGACGTCGAAAGCCAGCGGAGGAGGCAGGAGACGGCCGGTCTTGGGGTCGACGGTGCACTGCTCGGGTTTGAACTTGTAGGCGCCGTGGGAGGTGCCGATGCTGATGGCCAGGGAGTCGCAGCCGGTGCGGGTGGCGAAGTCGATGACCTCCTCGGGCTTAGTGTAGTGGCTCACCTCGGAGGCCACCTCATCCTCGACGCCGGCCAGTACGCCGAGCTCGCACTCGACGGTGACGTCGTACTTGTGGGCGTACTCGACGACCTGGCGGGAGATGCGGATGTTCTCCTCGTAGGGGAGTGCGCTGCCGTCGTACATCACACTGGAGAAGCCCATGTCGATGCAGGACTTGCAGGTCTCGAAGCTGTCGCCGTGGTCGAGGTGCAGCACAATCTGGGGGTTGGGGCAGCCGAGCTCTTTGGCATACTCGACGGCACCTTCGGCCATATAGCGCAGGAGGGTCGGGTTGGCATACTCGCGGGCGCCTTTAGACACCTGCAAGATGACGGGGCTCTTGGTTTCGACGGCGGCCATGATGATGGCCTGCATCTGCTCCATGTTGTTGAAGTTGAAGGCGGGGATGGCATAGCCACCGTTGACAGCCTTGCGGAACATCTCGCGAGTGTTCACGAGACCTATTTTCTTATAGTCTACCATATTGTTGATGTTTTATTATTGTTGATATGATTTTGCAAAAGTACTAACTTTATTTTAATTAGCCAAATTTATTTGTCGAAGATGCCGAAGACGGCTGCGCCGGAGCCTGTCATGGAGGCATAGATGGCGCCGCGCGCGTACATATCTTCTTTAAGGGCGGCGATGGCTGGATGGGCGGGGAAGACGGATGCCTCGAAGTCGTTGACGATTAGGTTGCGCCACTCTTCTATCGGCCGCCTGACAGTCTCGCGGAGGTCGGGACGCGGCCTGCCGAAGAGGTCGCGGTTCAGACCCTGGTAAGCCTCCTTGGTGCTCACATGCTCATTGTCTGGAATCTCGATCTGAATTGAAAATTGAAAATTGAAAATTGAAAATTCCAACGGGGTCAGCTGGTCGCCGATACCTGTGGCGTAGGCGGGACGGTTCTGGATGAAGAAAGCGCAGTCGGCACCGAGGCGGGCGGCGCGGTGCTCGAGACCTGCGGCATCTAGGCCGAGGGAGAACATCGCGTTGAGCATCTTGAGTGTGAAGGCGGCGTCGCTGCTGCCGCCTCCGAGGCCGGCGCCGAAGGGGATGCCTTTTTTGAGACGGATGCTTACGGCGGGGATGCCGAACTCGTCGTGCAGCAGGCGCCATGCCTTGATGCAGAGGTTGTCGTCAGGGGCATTGTCGAGGGCTATGCCTTCCTGCATGATGATGGGCTGCTCGCTGCCAGTAGAGGGATGTATCTCAAGCTCATCGCAGAGATCGGTGACCGGCAGGAAGAGGGTCTCGAGGTCGTGGTAACCATCGGGGCGACGGCCGACAACATGCAGGCCGAGGTTAATCTTGCAGTTTGGGTAGGTTATCATAGGCACGGATAATATCGGTTACCAGGCGGTGGCGTATGACGTCGCTGTTGTCGAGCTGGATCACCTCGATGCCCTTGACGTCCTTGAGGATGTTCACGGCCTGCAGCAGGCCGCTCTGCTGGTGGCGAGGCAGGTCGACCTGCGTGAGGTCGCCGGTGATGACGAACTTGGCGTTGCGGCCCATGCGGGTGAGGAACATCTTGAGCTGTGCGCTGGTGGCGTTCTGTGCCTCGTCGAGGATGACGAAGGCGTTGTCAAGCGTGCGGCCGCGCATGAAGGCCAGCGGAGCTATCTCTATGGTATTGTCCTCCCAGTAAGATAGGAGCTTCTGCTGCGGTATCATGTCGCGCAGAGCGTCGTAGAGCGGTTGCAGGTAGGGGTCAAGCTTGTCGCGCAGGTCGCCTGGCAGGAAGCCGAGGTTCTCGCCGGCCTCGACTGCTGGGCGGGTGAGGATGATGCGGCGTATCTCCTTGTTCTTCAGGGCGCGGACAGCCATAGCCACAGCGGTGTAGGTCTTGCCGGTGCCTGCGGGGCCGATGGCGAAGACCATATCGTGGTCGTAGACGGCACGTACGAGGCGCTGCTGGTTGGGGGTGCGTGCCTTGATGAGGAGGCCGTTGCGGCCGTGCACCAGCACCTCGTCGCTCACCTCGGCCTCTGGGCTGCCGCCACCGCTCTCCATGATGCCCATGATAGCGTTCTCGGTGAGGCGGCCGAACTTGTCGTAGTAGGTCATCATGGCCTGCAGCTTGCCGTCGAACCACGCAATGTCCTCCTCGCTGCCAATGGCCTTCAGCATGTCGCCACGGACGATAAGCTTGAGCTTGGGGAAAAGCAGCCGCACAAACTCCAGCAGCTTGTCGTTCTGCCCCCAGAAGCGGGCATAGTCTATTTCCTCTAATGAAAAGATTCTCTCTGTGGAAGGTTCGTTCATTCGTCAGGTATTTTGGGGAAATCCATTATTTCGAGGTCGGAGGGCTCAGGCTTCAGCACAAAGCGCACCAGTGTACCCACCTTGTGGAAGCCCTGTCTGCCGGCGGCGCCGGGGTTGATATGCAGGAAGTTGTAGTCCTTGTCGTACATTACCTTCAGTATGTGGCTGTGACCACAGACGAAGATGTCGGGCTTGGCGAGCTCCAGCGTGCGGCGCAACTCATAGGGGTAGTGGCCGGGCCAGCCACCGATGTGCATCATCAGCACCCGTTGCCCCTCGACCTCAAAGAAAGCCCGCTCCTCCAGTTCATAGTGCAAGGCGAAGCTGTCGCAGTTGCCCCACACGGCACGTACGGGTTTCCACTCCCGCAGCTCATCCAGCACTCCGGGGCCTATGTCGCCGGCATGCCACAACTCATCGCAGTCCTTGAAGAAAGTATACACCTGCTTAGGCAGTGTGCCGTGAGTGTCGCTCAATACGCCGATGCGTTTCATTCGTTGGCTTTTATCTCTTTGAGGTTCTCACCAATCATCTCCTTGAGGTAGTTGATGATATGTATGTCGTTCATCGACATGCCGTCCAGCGCCTCTTTCAGCTCGTCGGTGTCGAGAACAAACTCATCTTCGTCGGTGCGGTAGGTGATGACAAAGTGTATGTCCTCGTGGGCCGATAGCAGCATCACCAGCGTGCCTGGCAGGTCGCCCATCGGCGGGCGGTCCCAGTTGTTGTGCTCGAACCAGAACTCCAGGCGTGTGCCCACGCCAACCTGGGAGGTCAGCTTCATGCCGCCGCCGCACTTCTCGGTGTTCATCTTAATCAACGGCAGCCCCAATCCCACCTTGCGGGTGGTGCGGCTCGTGGTGTAAGGGTCCGTCACCTTGGCCAGGAACTCGGGGCTCATACCCTTGCCGTTGTCCTCTATCGTAAAGTGGAAGTCATTATTCTTCAGACTGTCCACGATAGTCAGTTTCACATCCTTCGCATTTGCCGCCGTGGAATTCTCCATCAGGTCGTACACATGCATTGCCAACTCTTTCATCGTACCTCTGTTTTATCGTTTTGCGACTGCAAAAATACGCATTATTTTTCATTCGTGAATAATATTTTATTCACATCGCCGTTAATATATACGTTTTATAGTTGCAAACATAGTGAATCAACGATATACGAGAGCCAGCCTCCTCATGCTGGCAATGCTTGTCCTCGCATCATGCAGCAAGGACACTGTTTTTGTGGCTCCGGCCTTCCTACACCTTGACGGCATAGCCTTGAAGGCCACACCCTCCATCACCACCAATGAAGGATTCTTCACCCATGACATTGTGGCAGCCTATGTCGTAGCGCATTATCCCGGACGCTCCAGCGTCGACACCATAGGTCTTTTCCGCACGCCTTTCACCATTCCAGTGCTTTACAGCGGCAAAGCCGACTATATCGACATCTTCCCCGCTGTTGAGCAGAGCGGCATTTCAGGCGCAATGCCCTACTACACATTCTACAGTCCCATACACCTCACCGCTGCCGACAGCACGACACTCCGCTCCGGCGACACACTCAACCTCGGCATTGACTCCACGGCCTACCGCCCGCATCCGCAGGTGGACAGCATCCAGCTCTTCGAGTCGTTCGAACGCCCACGGGCCCACATAAGCTTCAAAGAGCCCCTCGAATGGGTCGACAACGACCCCACTGGCGCCTGCACCGGCAGCGGATACGGACGCCTCACGGTGGCACCGTCGGAATCTTACGTCACCTTCGACCTCCGCGACACACTCGTCGTCCTCGACCCTGGCAAGGTGGTATACCTCGAGCTTGACATCAAGACCGACCTACCCCTCTCCGTCTATATGCGTGCGTCACGCCAACAAGGCGCTGCATCAGAACATCTTTCGGTGATGACAATCAACCCAATCTCGCATTGGCAGCACCTGTATATCAACCTTGGCCGCACCTGGGCATATTTCAACCACCCGCATACCTTCACCCTCTCATTCTCGGCCGTCAACGAGGACGGCATCGGCGGCACCGTCAACATAGACAACGCAAAGCTATTAACCACAAGCATCTCCTTGTAACATAACCATGGAAAAGAAGCAGCGCACCAAATATATAATTGCCGACACCCTCTCTGCCATGCTTGCATGGGGAATCCTGTTCCTCTTCCGCAAGGTGGCGTTTGAGCACACAGGTTTCAGCGACGTGGCCGACGTGTTCAACGACAGCAACTTCTGGTTCGGCCTCATCCTTGTGCCCGCAGGATGGCTCTCACTCTACACCATACAGGGCGCTTACCGCAACGTACTGCGCCGCGCACGCCTCACCGAACTGCTCGACACCCTGCTTGCATCGCTCATCGGTGTCGTCGCCATCTTCTTCCTCCTTCTCGTAGACGACCACATAAGCACCTACCGCAACTACTACACCAGCTTCCTCTTCCTTTTCGGTGTCCACTTCACCCTCACCTACATCCCCCGCCTCATCATCACCTCGCACACCGTCCGCGCTGTCCACACACGCCAGCTCGGCTTCCCCACCGTCATGATAGGTTCAGGCCCTAGAGCCCTGCAGACCTACAACGACCTTGAGAACCAGGAGACCTATTCCGGCAACCTCTTCATCGGGTACATCGACCTGTCGGCCACCACACCCCAGCCTTCAGCCCTCGACTCCATCATGCCCCGGCTCGGCACCCTCGACGACCTGCGCCACATAGCCAAGCGACAGCGCATCGAAGAAGCTATCGTGGCTCTGGAGCCCGACCAGAAAGACCTGCTCCAGGAGACCCTCCTCGCCATCAACTCATGCGGCGACATAATAATAAAGATTACGCCCGACGCGCGCGACATCTCCGTCGGCGCCATACACCAGCACTCCATCTTCCACGCGCCTTTCATCGTCATCAACAACCGCCTCATGCCCGAGTGGCAGTACTCGCTCAAGCGCATCTTTGACATCGTCATCTCGCTCGTCGCCATGATTCTCCTCTCCCCCGTCTATGTCGTCACCGCCATCATAGTCAAAGCCACCTCCCCGGGCCCTGTCTTCTACGCCCAGGAGCGCATCGGCCACCTCGGACGCCCCTTCAAAATGCACAAATTCCGCTCCATGTATGTCGACGCCGAACAGGCAGGCCCCGCACTGTCAAAGGACAACGACCCACGCATCACACCCTTCGGCCGTTTCATGCGCAAGGTGCGCCTCGACGAGATACCGCAGTTCTACAACGTGCTCCGCGGCACCATGTCGCTCGTAGGCCCGCGTCCCGAGCGTCAGTTCTACATAGACCAGATAGTGAAACGCGCCCCTGAATACCTGCTGCTGCAACGCGTCAAACCCGGAATCACATCGTGGGGTCAGGTACGCTACGGCTACGCCTCCAACGTCGACGAGATGGTGGAGCGTCTACGCTACGACCTGCTCTACCTCGACAACATGTCACTCACCACCGACCTCAAGATACTACTCTACACCGTCATCATCATAATCCAAGGACGAGGAAAATAAAACACAACAACCGATATGTCACTCAAGAAAACCACCTTTGCCGCAATGGCCGCAGCAATGCTGCTGCTCACCGCATGCCACAAACCCAAAACGCCGGTCCTCGAGGACGTCACCGACACCTTCTCGTGGATCCTCGGCCGCAACACCGTCGAAGGTATCAAAGCCGGTCCATTCAAAGACATCGACCACGACGTCTTCATGCGCGCCATAGAGGCCACCTTCAACGGCGACCCGCAACCCATCGACGACAGCACCTACCATGCTGCACTACAGCAGCTCACCCGCGTGTTGCAGATGCAGATGCAACGCGAGACCTCCGACCGCCAAACCATAGTCGACCAGAAGCAGGAAGAATACTTCAAAAACCTCACCGCTGAGAATCCCAACGTCAAAAAACACCCGTCGGGCTTCTACTACGAAGTGCTCAAAGAAGGCAAGGGCAAGAAAGCCTTCTACGCCGCACATGTCTACTTCGACTACCGCAGCTTCACAATGCTAGACGGCAAACCCTATGACCAGACCTACGGCAAACGCGAACCCATCAACCACGTCATAGGCGACCCCATGTTCAAAGGCCTCATCGAGGGCATGATGCTCATGAACGAAGGCAGCATCTACCGCTTCTACTTCCCCTACCAGCTCGCCTTCGGCCCACAGGGCTCTGGCGACATCCCCGGCTACACCCCCTTCATCTACGAAGTAGAACTGCATTCCGTATCAAGCCTCTAAAATACTGACATACAAAACCGTAAGGCACAGCATTTTTCGCTGTGCCTTATTATTTCCACAAAGTCTCGGAGTCCCTTCGGCCCCTCTTCGGCCCCTCCTCGGCCTTCCTTCGGCCGTCGTATGGCATTGCATGCCGCGGGTACGATAGAACGGCCGTAGAGGAGCCATACCGGCCTCGAGGAGAAGGCGATAAAGAACTTTTCCGGCATGAGGGAATGACGGAAGCGACGACGCTGCAGAACAGATAGAAAAGCAACAAAAATGCAATAAAAATTCAAAAATTACCCAACTTAATCAAATTAATTGTATATTTGCATCACCAATCCAAGTGAGTCGGATTGCCAAAAAGATTGTAAACTAATCAAATCGGTTATCATGAAGAACAAGTACTACGACCTGATTGACCAGACTTTCGACTTTCCTCAGGACGAATTCCGCACCGAGGACGGCGAACTCTATTTCCACGACATACCGTTGATGGAAATCATCAAACAGTATGGCACACCGCTGAAGATCACATACCTGCCCAAGATCAGCTCGCAGATACAGCGCGCCAAGCGCCTGTTCAACGTAGCCATCGCAAAGACCGACTACAAAGGAACTTACAACTACTGCTACTGCACCAAGAGCAGCCATTTCGCCTTTGTACTCGAGGAGGCCCTGAAGAACGACATAAACCTGGAGACCTCCTCGGCATTCGACATAAACCTGATACAGGAACTGCACGCACAAGGGCTGATAGACAAGGAGAAGGTGATTGTGTGCAACGGATTCAAGAAGGAACAATACATCGAAAACATCGTCGGCATTTACAAAGAAGGCTTCCGCAACGTGATACCTGTACTAGACAACAAACACGAATACAACATGCTCGACGAGATGCTTGAAGACAACATGGAACCCATGTCGCTCGGCATCCGCATAGCCGCCGAAGAGGAACCGAAGTTCGACTTCTACACATCGCGCCTCGGCATACGCTACCACGACATCGTGAGCTTCTACGAAGAACAGATCAAGCAAAACAAGAAGTTCCACTTCAAGATGCTGCACTTCTTCATCAACACCGGCATACGCGACACGGCCTACTATTGGAACGAGTTGGCCAAATGTGTCAACGTGTACTGCGACCTCAAGCGGGTGTGCCCGGAGCTCGACTCGCTGAACATCGGCGGCGGCTTCCCGAGCAAAGTAAGCCTCGCAGCCAACTACGACTACGAATACATGGCCGAAGAGATCCTGGCCCAAATCAAGGCCATCTGCGCCAACCGCGGGGTAGAAGAACCGCACATATTCACCGAATTCGGCAGCTTCACCGTGGGCGAGAGCGGAGCCACGCTCTACAGCATCCTCGACCAGAAGCAGCAGAACGACCGAGAGTTGTGGTACATGATAGACAGCAGCTTCATCACCACTCTGCCCGACACATGGGGCATCAACCAGCGCTTCATCATGCTGCCCATCAACCACTGGGACTGTGAATACCAGCGCGTATTCCTCGGCGGCCTCACCTGCGACAGCGAGGACTACTACAACGCCGACAGCCACGCCAACGCCATCTTCCTGCCAAAGTTGCAACAGGACGAGCCACTGTACATCGGCTTCTTCCACACCGGAGCCTACCAGGAAAGCATCGGTGGATACGGCGGAATCCAGCACTGCCTCATACCTGCGCCCAAGCATGTCATCATAGACAAGGACGAGGATGGAGAATACACCACCAAGCTCTTCGCAAAGGAACAGAGCTACAAGTCAATGCTCAAGATACTGGGCTATTGACGTCCACGACTGCGTCTTATAAAAACGGCTGGCATGTCACTGCGACATGCCAGCCGTCGTATAATCTATATAATACTACCGCCTATCTCACCACAAGCTTGCGGGCGCTCATAGAGCCGGCGGTCTGCACCTGCACAAAAAAGACGCCACGCGGCAGCGAGCCGAGGTCGAGCTGGCACGTATTGCCGGCAGGCTTGAAGGTGCTCACGACAGTGCCTCGGCTGTCGAGCAACACTACTGTCTCTATAGAATCGGCAACGATAGTGCAGCGGTCACTGGCTGGATTGGGATAGAGACTGAATTCCGTCTCCACCTTGTCGAGATTGAGCAACGGCTGCATCTCCACGGAGAAATAAGGCTTGTAGCCTTGTGCAATGACAACAAACGAGCAGGCCGCGAGATCAACGTTGTCCGAGACATTAAGGTTGGCGTTGCCGCTAAGCGTGGCATAAGCAGCAGCGACAAGGTTGTGCGTAGCAGTATCGACAAGGGCGACATAGGCCGAAGGCACGGTGGTGACATAAATCACCGAGCCAGAGGGTGCATAAGAGAAGTTCGTCAGCTCTTCAGCCACCCCAAGCCAAGGCATAAGCGAGGGGTCACCCATGAGCTCATAGATCTCCCAATAGTATTTTTTCATATCACCAGAGGTGCTACCACTTGAGTTTACAGAATTGTTGCCGTGGAAAACCATTGCGCCGGCAGTGACAGCCTGGTTGGCCCGAGACTCGCCATGCGTATGGAACACCCGGTCGTAGACTCCCAATCGGGAAGCATTGTAGGTGGTATTCATGGTATTGCTTATGTTCGAACGTACACCCACGCTCCAGTAGAAGTCCTCACTCCAATAAGTTGAGTTCGTGCCACCGATATAGGCGACAGCACCAGCGTTGTTAGGACGTCGCAGAAGCGCCTCGCCGAAACAGACACCTTTTTCAAACTTGTTCGTGAGACAGCAGTTACCAATCATGAAACTCGGCTTGTTGGTATTGTTCATCGAGCCGACATGCGTGACGGTCATCAGAGGCTGCCCCCAACGGTCCCAATTACCGTGAGCAGAGTAGTTAATCCAACCATATCCGGAGGTGTAAAGGTTACGAATTGTAGAAGCAGACGAAGCCGTGCCGCTACTGCCGGTCACTGTAACACTGTCAGGGGCGAACGACGTATTGTTTTTATAGTATTTAACGGTCGTGAAACCATTAGCCTCATTAATATAATAGCGAGCAGCATAGTCCATTGTAGGATCTGCGCAACGATATGCGTTATCACCTACCACACCCTGATCCACACCACTTATAAGAATAGCCTTTGCGAGGTAGCTATCATTGGGGAAAGAATATGTCTCGTAAAAAAGAGTCTTGTTTATGATAGAAGTGAGGGTATTTGTGTCAGAGGCAGATAGACGACCTTGATAGCAATCAGGCACAATGTCTCCAGAGGTCCATGTAACATAGTAAAGGTCAGTAATATGATCGGTACTTACCGATGTATTACCTAAACGGCTGTTGAAAGCCGGGAGTTGGTCATGGTCACCTATAAGGAGCACATACGTAGGTGCCGGAGCTTCGGCAGAGGCATTGTCATATAAAGACTTAAGGTGATTTGCCAAGGCAGTGTTAGATGCAAGGCCACTAGTACCGTAATACACAACATCAACAAGCATACCACAACGACGTTTCCAGTCGACAAACTTGGCCACAGCGGTGCAATTGAGCGTTGTCGGGACAACAACGACCATACGGACTGGTGCAGAGTGACGTATAGACTTAGTAGCATTAGCGTCGGCGAGGTCGTTAAGCTTGCCGTTAACAGAAAACGACGGCGTGTGGTAGCGTTCATAGTAGTCGTTAGTCATAGCCGTATCGACACCGTGATAGTTGACTGTAACGTCGGCCGAGCGACAGACGACATACTGGTTGGTGACAGGATTGAGGCTCACCGGCGCAATGGTGAGGGTGGCAATACGCCTGTCGCGCGCCACGGCAATATCAGTCACCTGCACCAGGGGCAACGAGAAGAATGTGTCCATGAGATAGGCATCCTGGTTAAAGTAGAGTGCCAACGGCCCACGGTCACTCTTACATACTGAAGGCTGATAAGGATACCATTGCAACGAAGCGTCAGCCTGAATGGTGTCGTAGACAGCATTGTTTACGCTGATACTCACATCGCTGCAGAACGGCAGCACAATAGTATGCGTGAGCACCGGTAGTGCTGGGTCACCAACATTGCCTGTGAGAGTGTAACCTTCAAGCATAGGTTGCAGGTACTTGCCCGAGCCGATAGTGGCGCCGTCGACAGTAACCGACGGAGTCTTAATGGAGAAAGCAAGACGCGAAAAGCTGTCCTCGGTGACCGTTTGTGCTTTCAGGGCGAAAAGTGTTGTCAGCATCAATGCCGACAAAATAGTCTTTTTCATTATTATTACTTTATTTGTTTGTCATATTGAACATGCGCTCAATGTCGGGACATGGAGCGGTGATTGTAATCTGAGAATGGGTTACCGGATGGCTGAATGACAGCATGCGGGCATGCAGCGAGATGCTACCGTCTGGGTTGCTGCGTGGTGCGCCATATTTAAGGTCTCCCTTGATTGGGCATCCCATATGTGCCAACTGGCAACGTATCTGGTGGTGGCGACCGGTATGCAGGTCTACCTCAAGGAGGTGGTAGCCACCGTCGCTGACACCGACAACACGGTAATCAAGCGACGCCAGCTTTGCGCCACGCGTACCTTCCGAGACCACTCGACTCTTGTTGTGCACCTCATCTTTCACAAGCCAGTCCTCCAACGTACCCACGGGCTCGGCAGGAGCATTCTTGACGACAGCCCAATAGCGTTTGCTGAAGTCGCGATCCTTGACCAGCTGCGTCATACGGCTCAACGCCTTGGAAGTTTTGGCGAACAGGATAACGCCACTGACAGGACGGTCGAGCCTGTGTATGACACCACAGAAGACATTGCCCGGCTTGGCATCACGCTCCTTGATATAGGCCTTCACAAGGTCGGCAAGAGGCGTGTCGCCTGTCTTGTCACCCTGTGCTATCTGGCCCGGCAGCTTATTGAGTGCCAGCAGGTGATTGTCTTCGTATAGTATCTGGTCTGCTATGGTCATATTAGACTATGTCTGCTATGGGGCTGATGCCATTCTTCACACGGTCCTGAAGGCCGACGCTTATGGGGAAGTCTAGCGGCAGGAAGAGGTCTATTCGGGAGCCAAACTTGATAAATCCCATCTCCTGGTTCTGCTTCACCGACTCGCCCTCTTTGGCGTAGCACACTATGCGTCGTGCCATGACACCTGCCACCTGGCGTATCATTATCTTCTTGCCGTTGGAGAGCTTCATGCCCACCTCGGTACGCTCATTAAGGTCACTACTCTTCGGGTACGACGCCACAAAATAGTTGCCACGGCGGAACTTCACATACTCCACCACGCCGTCGCAAGGGTAGCGGTTCACATGCACGTCGGTACCACTCATAAAGATGCTCACCTGCATGCATTCGTCCTTGATATAGTGCTTCTCGAAGACTTGCTCTATGGTCACTATGGTGCCGTCGGCAGGCGAGATAAGCTCACTGTCATTGATGGTAAATATCCGGCGGGGTATGCGGAAGAATGCCGCCACCATGAGGTCGAAGACCACAAGAGCGCCAAGGAACACATAGTGATACGGCGTCCAGTGGTGGACAACCAGCAACATGACGAGCCATATCAGGAACGTCGCACCGAATGTGAGTGCTATTATCTTTTTTCCTTCGCGGTGTATCTTCATATCTGCTTAGATCCTTTTATCCAATACTTACAACAATTCGGGGCTGACAAACAGCGTCAGGTAGGCATAGGCCACCGGCACGGCTATCAGCAGGCTGTCAAAGCGGTCGAGGAAACCACCGTGACCCGGCATAATCTTGCCGCTGTCCTTCATGCCGACCGAGCGTTTGAGCATGCTCTCCACAAGGTCGCCCAAGGTGTCTATGACGCTGCAGATAAAGCCAAGCGCCAGCCAGTGGTACCACGCTATCTGGTCGTTGAAGAGCGGCCCCACAAAGAAGGCCGTCACAAGCGTAATCACTACACCTATGGCCGTACCCTCCCATGTCTTTCCGGGCGAATGACGTTGCCACATCTTGTGCTTGCCGAGGAGCGAGCCACCCATATAGGCGCCGTTGTCGTTCATCCATACCATGATAAGCACCATCACAAGCACGTTGTAGTTCTCATGCAACGTGGGCATAAGTCCCAGAGGTATGGCGGCATAGAGCATGGGCACCATGGTGTATGCGGCATCGCGGAACGGCTGCTCGCTGTGCTTCCACAGCTGCACCATGGCGGCCACGCCGAAAGCCATCGGCAGCAACGTCACCGCCACCCCGAGACCGACGTAACCCCATACCTTGCCGTACGCCACCGCCGACAGCGCCAACAGTGCTGCCACCGCATAGGCGTAGCCAAGCGGTTGCGAGGGTGTGGCACCCTGCTGCTTCACTATGCGGAAGAACTCAAAGGTGCTGCCGCAGGCCACAAAGAGCAGGAAGGCCGTAAGTATCACTCCTCCCCAGAGTTTGCTGCCCGTCAGCGCACCGCTGTAGATGCAGAACAGGAACAGCGCCACATAGACCACTGCACTAACCGCGCGTACCCAAAAGTTCTTCATACCTCTTCAAAGTCTTTATCCTTGTTCTCTTTTTTTTCCTCCTTGGCCTCAGGCTCTGCCTCGGCACTTGCCGGCTGCGGAGTCTCGCTCTCCCACGGACGCGGACCGTAGATGCGCTCAAGGTCCTCACGGAAGAGCACCTCCTTCTCATAGAGCTGTGTAGCCAGCTGGTCGAGCTGCTCGCGATGGCTCTGCAGCAGTTCCTTAGCTTTTGCATAGGCCTCTTCAACCATGCGTTTCACCTCGCGGTCTATGGTCTCGGCGGTCTTCTCGCTGAAGGGCTTGCCAAACGAGTACTCGCTCTGGCCGGTGCTGTCATAGAAGCTTATGTTGCCCACCTCGGGGCTCATGCCATAGTAGGTCACCAAAGCCTGTGCCATCTTGGTGGCGCGCTCTATGTCGTTCAGGGCCCCTGTGCTTATCTTGCCATAGACTATCTCTTCACTTGCACGGCCCGCCATGAGACTTGTCATCTCGTCAAACATCTGCTCATAGGTGGTAATCTGACGCTCTTCGGGCAGGTACCACGCGGCACCGAGGGCCTTGCCTCTCGGCACTATGGTCACCTTCACCAGCGGGTTGGCCCAACGCAGCAGCCAGCTCACCGAGGCGTGACCGCTCTCGTGGTATGCTATGGTGTGCTTCTCTTGGTCGGTGAGCACCTTGGTGCGTTTCTCAAGACCACCTACTATGCGGTCCACAGCATCGAGGAAGTCCTGCTTCTCCACCTGTTTCTTCTCCTTGCGGGCAGCCACCAGCGCCGCCTCGTTGCACACATTGGCTATGTCAGCGCCGCTGAAGCCCGGAGTCTGCTTGGCGAGGAACTCCCTGTCTACATACCCCTCACTCTCCTTGTCGTTGTTAAGCTTCAGGTTCTTCATGTGCACACCGAATATAGCCTTGCGTTCCTCAAGGTCGGGCAGCTCCACATATATCTGTCTGTCGAAGCGTCCTGCACGCAGCAGGGCCTTGTCGAGCACGTCGGCACGGTTGGTGGCCGCCAGCACTATGACGTTGGTGGTGCTTGAGAAGCCGTCCATCTCTGTGAGCAGCTGGTTCAGCGTACTCTCGCGCTCGTCGTTGCTGCCGGCGAAGCCGCCACGGCCTCGGGCGCGACCCACGGCGTCAATCTCGTCGATGAACACTATGCAGGGACTCTTCTTCTTGGCTTCGTCGAAGAGGCCACGCACACGCGAGGCACCAACACCGACGAACATCTCCACGAAGTCCGAGCCGCTCATGCTGAAGAACGGCACCCCAGCCTCGCCAGCCACGGCCTTGGCCAGCAGCGTCTTGCCGGTACCCGGAGGGCCTACCAGCAGCACACCCTTGGGTATCTTGCCACCCAGGTCGGTGTAACGCTTGGGGTTCTTCAGAAAGTCCACCACCTCCATCACCTCTTCCTTGGCTCCGGCCAGACCGGCCACATCCTTGAAGGTGACGTTGTTCTGCTTGGTGGCGTCATACTGCTTGGCCGTGGAGCGTCCCATGCCAAAGATGCCGCCGAAGCCGCCGCCGTTATTGTCGCCACCCATCTGGCGACGTGTGATGGAACTCATGATCCAGAAGAAGAATATCAGCATCAGCAGAGGCCCGAAGAAGACGAGAATCTCCTTCCAAGCATTGCTGCGGCTCTCTATCATGTAGCTTATATACTCGCCAGTATTGGCTTCCACACGTGCCAGCTGGTTGTCGAAGTGCTCATAGGTGCCTATGTTGTAGGTGTAGTAGCCCTGTGCACCATTCTGACCTGTCAAGGTACGTGTGATGATGTCTCGGTAGGTGGCGGTGTCGCGGCGCACAGCATCGCTCTTGATACGTATCTCTGCCACCTCCTGGTTGATGACCGTGATGCTCTCGTAGTCGTGGCGCTCCAGTATAGGCTGCAAGCGCTCCCACGTTATGGGCTGCTTGGGCGCCGAGCTTCCGTTGCCGCCAAGCAAGAGGTACCCTATGACGATGAGTAGCACGAGGTATACTATCGTCATCGGCTTTATCTTGAAAGGCTTGTTGCCACGCCCTTGGTTGCCATTCTGCTGCATGTTATTCTGTTGTTGTGCCATTAACTCTTAACTCTTAATTCTTAACTCTTAACTGAAATCTCCACCTCCTCGCCGTCGCTCCACAGCTCGTCGAGGCGGTAGAAGGCGCGCTTGTCTTTCTGGAAGATATGCACCACCACGTCGAAGTAGTCCATCAGTATCCACTCGGCGTTGTTGTAGCCCTCCACCTTGTGGGGACCCATGCCTGTGGCTTTCTTCACCGTCTCGTGCACGGCGTCGCTCAGCGCGCTGACATGCGACGGCACGTTGCCGCTGGCTATCACGAAGAACTCCGCCGGAGCCCCGTGCACCTTGCGCAAGTCGAGCACTCGCACATCCTCGCCTTTCTTTTCGTCCAGTATCTGTGCCGCCAAACGGGCCAGCACCAGTGATTCCTTGTCTCTATTCGTCATTGTTCTATTATTCTCGCTTTCAATATTCTATTTCCGTCCTCTTCCCCTATATCCACCCTCACATATCGCTCCGGCAGCAGTTCCTCCACCTTCTCGGTCCACTCTGTGAAGCAGTAGCAGCCGCTGTAGAAGTACTCCTCGTAGCCTATGTCGTAGGCTTCGGCCACCGACTTCATACGGTAGAAGTCAAAGTGGTATACCGGCTCCCCTGCCCCGTCAGTGTACTCGTTCACGATGGCGAACGTGGGGCTGCAGACGTTGTCGTTCACCCCCAGCTCGGCGCATATCTCCTTTATCAAGGTGGTCTTCCCCACCCCCATCTTGCCAAAGAAGGCGAAAAACCTGTCGTCCGGGAACTCTCCCAGCAACTTCCGTGCCACCTCCGGCAACTGCTCTATGCTATGAATCTCAACTTTCAACTCTTAACTCTTAACTCTTAATTCATAACTCTTAACTCTTAACTCAACTCATCTCAGCCTGTCGGCCGCACGCACCAGGGCCTCGTCCTTCTTGATGCCGCGGTGGGCGAGCACGAAGAACACTATCGACACTATCGGCGCATAGGCCGCCACATACCACGTGATGCTCATGTCCGAGGCCATCATGGCCTGCTCCACGGCTTTGCCGTAGGCGTCAACAGCCCAGAAGAAGACCAGGAAGACATACACCACGTTGAGCAGGAAAGCCACAGCCACGGCGCGCATCTGCATCACACGGTTATTATACATGAACACACACACCAGCGCCATGACACCCGTCAGCAGGACCATGACCACCAGCGGCCAGGTGCGGAAGCCCGACATCTTCTGGCTAAACTCTATTGTTGCTCCGGGGGTCTGCATCATCGCCACGTCTATATCGGCCTCGCCGCGTGCCACCAGGTTAAGTTCGGCAGTCACCGTCTGGTCCATCGTCGGTATGGCGAACTGATACTCCGCCACGGGGAACAGGAAGCACAGCGCCATGCAGCATGCCGCCAGCACCAGCCATAAACTCTGAATTCTCTGTATCATAACAATCCTTTGATTCTTGGTTCTTAACATTCAACACTTTCAATCGCCCAACACGCCGAGCACGCTCTCGGCCTTGCGGCCCTTGGCCATCACCGTGGCGTCCTTGACATACATGAAGCCCGGGTTGCCTCGCATCATGGTCTCTATGGCCGTAGCGTCGGCGAAGAGGTAGTCAAGCCCGCTGATGTCGTTGGCTGCGAGCCAGGCCTGCACCTCCTCGGGCAGGGCCGAGGTGAGCATCACCAGGCGCACGCCGTTCTCTTCGGCCAGCGCGATGGCACGGCGTATCTCCTCGGTGCCGCGCGGCGTCACCTTGTCAATGTGGTGCACCGTCACTATCACCATGCCGTCCTCGGCGGGCAACAGGTCGGTGGCACGGTCCTCGCCGCTGAGGTCCATCATGGAGAACCCCGGTGCGGCAATCTCGCGCGGGTCCACCACACGGCTGCTCTCCCACTCCCACTCGGCGGCCCAGGCCTCGTCGGACAGGCGCTCCATGAGCTGCGCCGACTCAAACTCCTCGCTCTCGCCGGTGCGCGTGTTGCGGTAGGTGACATAGCTCTTCATGCCTTCGGTGCTCTCGATGTCCATCATCTTGTTGCCTATCTTCCACGGCCTGAAGTCAATGACAGGCTCGTGCTTGATGTTGTAGATGGCGAAGACCACCATCAGCAGCGCAGCGGTGATGAACACCACGCCGTCGCGCTCGAAACGACGCTTGCGGCGAAGGTTGCGCGTCAGCACTATCCACACCGTCGGCACATCCAGCGCCACGTTCTTCCAGAAGGTCTCCCAGTTGGTGAGTTTCACAGCGTCGCCGAAGCAGCCGCAGTCCGTAACCTTGTTGGTCAGCGCGTCGATGAACGTCGTCACCGTGAAGAACAGCATCATCAGCGCCAGCATCCACGCCGTGAAGCTGCGGTAAGCGTTGAATATCAGCAGCACACCGACAACAAACTCGGCACATATCAGCGCAACCGACAGGAACCCCGCCAGCGGCAGAGCCCATTCGAAGGTAAGACCGCCGATGCTCCAGGCAGTCATGTATTCCTCAATCTTGAATGTCGTCCCCATCGGGTCGACGCCCTTGACGAACGACGAGAAGAGGAACACCAGGCCCACCACCCAGCGGCAGACCACATTCAACGTGTAATTCAGCTTTGTGTCTTTTATTTTCATGTCAATCCTCATTATTTAACCTAACCAGGCAGAAGAGCGAATAGTTTACGATGTCGCGGTAGCCGCCCTCGGGGCCCTCGCTCACCTCGGTGCGACCGTCGTTGTCCTCTATCTGCTTGATGCGCATAAGCTTCATCAAAATCAAGTCGACCATAGACTCCACCCTCATCTGGCGCCACGCCTCGCCGTAGTCGTGGTTCTTGGCCATCATCAAGTCGAGCGTGGCCGTCAACTCCTTGTCGTAGAGCTCCATGGTGCGCTCATACGGCAGCTCCAACGGCTCGCTGCCCTTCAGCAGCTGCTCCTGCACGAGGGCCATCACGGCATAGTTGACCATAGCTACGAACTCGCCGCGCAAGTCGTCGCCCACATGGTTCTCCCCGCTCTCCTGCACACTGCGTATGCGGTTAGCCTTGATGAAGATCTGGTCCGTCAACGACGGCAGGCGCAGGATGCGCCACGACGTGCCGTAGTCGCGCGTCTTGCGGCTGAAGAGCTCGCGGCACACCGCCGCCTCGCGCTCCAGCTCGCTCCTTGTATCGTGGTTTTTATCTGTTTTTACAATCATATCTCACCATAAACGCCGTGCATTTTATTTTATTGTATATTTATAGAAAAATATTTTCACCCGATGTCTGCCACACTCCCAACCCCTCCCCTACGGACCCTCTACGGAGCCCCTGCGGCATTTCTTCAGTAGTTCTTCAGTGCTACACTGAAGAACTACTGAAGAACGATGGTCGAACTGCCGTACCGAGGCCGAGGGAGAGCTGCAGGGAGACATGGGGGAAATAATTGCTTCGTTGACACAATAAAAAGCCAGGGGCGTCGTTAGAGGAAAATAATGAAAAGACCTCACACACTGCCCTTCAGCATCGAGAGCCGCGGCCGCCTGCACGAGTTCGTCAGGCCGGCGGTGGCAGGCATCCTCAACGTGACGCCCGACTCGTTCTACGACGGAGGCCGCTACCGCACGGCCGACGCCATCGTGCAGCGAGCACAAGAGATTGTGGCCCAGGGCGCCGACATGATTGACATCGGCGCGGCGTCGAGCCGTCCGGGAGCTGTGCTCCCGCCCCCCGAGGAGGAGGCCGCCCGGCTGGCCGAGGCGGTGCGCCTGGTGCGCGCAGCCCTGCCCGAGGCGCTGATCTCGGTCGACACCTGCTACGCCCTGCCGGCACGCAAAGCCGTCGAGGCCGGGGCCGACATGGTGAACGACATCGGCGGCGGCGACACCGACAAGGAGATGTTCGCCACAGTTGCCGAGCTCCAAGTGCCTTACATACTGATGCATGGCGGCAAGGAGCACCTCGCCGGCGTCAAGCGCATGGCCGACAGCGACCCTGTGGACGAGGTGGTGAAGTTCTTCTCCTCGCGCCTCGACGCACTCTACCGCCTGGGGGTGAAGGATGTGTGGCTCGACCCGGGCTTCGGCTTCGCCAAGGACACGGAACAGAACTTCGCGCTCCTCGACCGACTCGACGAGCTGACGGAGCTCTTCCGCGAGCCCTTATATATAGGATTGAGTCGCAAGCGCATGATATACACCACCCTGGGCACTACGGCCGACGAGGCCCTCGGCGGCACCGTAGCCCTCGACGCGCTGGCACTCGACCGCGGCGCCGCAGCGCTGCGCGTGCACGACGTGAAGCCCGCCGTCGAGACGGTGAACCTGCTGTATCGCAGATAATAGCAACAAACAATGGAGACTAAACACACAACACCATGATAGAATTGGCAATCCTCGGGCTCCCCGCCCTGCGTCTCGTCGACGTTTTCGACATAGCCATCGTGGCCATACTCGCCTACACCATCTACCGCATGGCACGCGGCACCAACGTGATGATCATCTTCTGGGCCCTGATCATCCTGCTGCTGGCATGGCGTGTGGCCGACACACTGGGTATGAGGTTATTGGGCGCCATACTGAGCGCCGTAGCCAGCGTGGGTCTCATAGCCCTCGTGGTCATCTTCCAGCCCGAGATACGCAAGTTCCTTCTCTTCCTCGGCACCAAGACACAGCTCGACGAGAGCCTGTGGAAACGCCTGCAGTTCTGGCGCCGCCAGCAGCAGAGCAAGAGCACCTCGTCATACGAGGCCTACGTCAACGCCTGCATGCACATGGCGCAGAGCAAGACCGGCGCCTTGATAGTCTTCAAACGGCAGAACTCGGTGGACGAACTCATCAACACCGGCGAGCGCATCGACGCCCTGGCTTCCAGCGCCTTGATAGAAGCCCTGTTCTTCAAGAACTCGCCCCTGCACGACGGGGCGGTCATAGCCCACGGCAGCCAGCTGCTGGCGGCACGCTGCATACTGCCCGTCACCTCGCGCCTCGACATCGACCCCAACCTCGGCCTACGCCACCGCAGCGCCATAGGTGTCACCGAACAACTCGATGTGCTGAGCGTCATCGTCAGCGAGGAGACCGGCGCCATCAGCTACGCCATCGGCGGCACCATCCACCACGACATCAGCCCCGTGGAGCTCCGCCAGGCCCTCGAGAAATACGAATGTTGACGGTCCGATTCCCGGCATGCTGCCGTTATAATATTAGTTATACACTTACTTTATGAAAAAAGTACTGCTCGCAATTGCTCTCATCCTGTGCGCCATAGCCACCGGAAACGCGCAGACCATCAGGAATACCAGCAATTCGGCCATTGCAACCATCGACGACAAAGGCAACGTCCGCAATACCAGCAACTCCATAATAGCCAAAATCGACAGCAAGGGTGTGATACGCGACAAGAGCAACCGCATGCTGGGCAAAATAGAGAGTGACGGCAGGATAAGGGACAAGAACAACTCCTGCTTGGGGAAAATTGAGAGCGATGGCAAGGTACGCGACTGTAACAACCACTTGATAGGCAAGGTGGAAAGCGATGGCACCGTCAGGGACAGCAACAACCATAAGATTGGCTCCGCCAAAGGTGTGCCGCAACAGTATGCCGCCCTGTTCTTCTTCTTCGACCTCTTCTGACGGTTAACGGCAGCACACATTTTCTCGTTTTACATATATTATTTATTGTAAAACGATATTTTTTTTATGTTTTTCGTAAAATTTTTCTTGTATGTAAGAAAAAAGTTGTATCTTTGCCGTCGAGAAAGGGACATAAACCTATGGCAAAGAAAGCTGCAATAACACGAATAAGAACACTTTACGCCATATTTATCGGCGTGATAGCTCTGTGCATTGGGCTGTTTTTCTTCAATATCATCAACCCTGCCGACCCACTTTTGACCGTTCAGACTGACGGTCAGGACAAAGACTACGGGGTCATCATCACCGACCTGCACAGCTCGCCCGAGCTCTACAGGCAGAGCCACGATGTGGAGGGCCTGCCCGAAGGGATGGAGGCGACAGCAACGGTGCGCACCTTCGACGTGGACATCACCGGCGACGACAGCCAGCAGCTGGCCTCGAGCAAGGCCAACTGGTGCATGTGGCTGCAACTGTTCTGCATACTGGCAGGCATAGCCATGACAATACTTATTGTAATGGCGCTGATATCATTCTATATTAATGTGCGTCGCGGCAAGGTGTTCCCCAAGAAGAACATCGCCTGGCTGGCATGGGCCGGAGTGCTGATGATCGTCATGTCGCTGGGCATGGACGTGAGCACCTACCTTGAGCGGACGCTGGCCCTCGACCTGCTGGCCGGAAGTTCATGGGAGCCGCAAGTGACGGTGCAGATACACCACACACGCATAGCGTTCGGCCTGACAATAGTGTTCCTGGCCGAGATATTCAAGATAGGCCGTGAGATGCAGGAGGAACAGGAGCTGACGATTTGAGTTAGGAGTTACGGAATGATTGTAGTTAACCTTGATATGATGATGGCCAAGCGCAAGATATCGCTGGGCGAACTGGCGGAGAGAATAGACATCACGCCGGCCAACCTCTCCATCTTCAAGACCGGCAAAGCCAAAGCCGTGCGCTTCAGCACCCTGGAACGCCTGTGCCAGGTGCTCAACTGCCAGCCCGCCGACTTGCTGGAATACCGCCCCGACGACGACACGACAACAAAATGACAACAGACAACATAATATTAACAAACAACATTTAAAACCAACAAACCATGAAAAAAACAATGTTATTCGCAATGCTGCTGATGTTCCTGTTCGGCGGCATGTCCTTCGCCCAGCTGCCAGGCAGCGGTGACAAGAAGGAGAAGAAGAGCGACCTGACCGCCCAGGTGCCCCTGGACAAGAAGATCCGCTACGGTAAGCTGGACAACGGCTTCACCTACTACATCCGCAACAACAAGAAACCGGAGAACATGATTCAGTTCCGTCTGGTCAGCAACGCCGGTTCCATCATGGAGCGCGACGACCAGCAGGGTCTGGCCCACTTCTGTGAGCACATGGCCTTCAACGGCATCAAAGGCTACCCCCACAACACCATGATCCAGAAACTGCAGGAGCACGGTGTGGAGTTCGGCCGCGACATCAACGCCTACACTTCGTTCGACCAGACCGTCTACTATGTCAACATGCCCTCCAACGACCCCGAGATGGTGAAGATGGGTATCGAGATCCTCGACGGCTGGGCCGGCAACATCCTCTTCGACCAGAAGGAGATTGAGAGCGAGCGCGGCGTCATCCACGAGGAGTGGCGCGGTGGCGTCGGCCACGGCGACCGTCTCCGCAAGAAGACCTGGCCCATCATGCTCAAAGGTTCGCGCTATGCCGACCGCCTGCCCATCGGCAAGGAAGAGGTCATCATGCACTTCGAGCGCCAGAGCATCGTCGACTTCTTCAACGACTGGTACCGTCCCGACCTGCAGGCCATCGTTATCGTCGGCGACCTTGACGGCTTCGAGTATGCCGGCAAGAAAGGCGACAAAGCCATGGAGCAGAAGGTGAAAGACGTGTTCAGCAGCCACCAGTTCCTCGGCAAGCAGAAACTGCCCCGCCTGAGCTACGAGATCCCCAACAACGTGGAGCCCCTCGTGGCCATCGCCACCGACAAGGAGGCCACCAACGCCACCCTTGAGATCTTCTGGAAGCACAAAAAAGCCCACAACGGCACCATCGGCGACTACCGCCAGATGCTCGTCCGCAACCTCATCGGCATGATGATCAACGAGCGCTTCAGCGAGCTCACCCAGAAGCCCACCGCCCCCATGATGTACGCCAACGGCGGCCACGGCGGCTTCCTCGGCCGCGAGATCGACGTCTTTGAAGTCGGCGCCGCACCCAAGGAGAACCGCATCGAGGAGACCGCCCAGATGCTGCTCCAGGTAATCAAGCAGATTGACGACCACGGCTTCCTGCAGGCCGAGCTCGACCGCCAGAAGGAAGACCTCCTCAGCACCTACACAAAGATGGCCAAGGAGGAGAACAAGACCCAGACCAACAGCCTCGCCGACGAGTACACCAACCACTACCTCGACAACGAGCCCTGCCCCGGCATCCGCCAGGAGTGGAAGTATGCCAAGGAGTTCATCCCCGAGATCACCCTCGCTGAGTGCAACGCCCTGGTCAGCAGCTGGATCACCGACGAGAACATAGTGTTCTACCTCACCGCCCCCGAGAAGGAAGGCTTCAAGGTGCCCACCGAGAAGGAAGCCCTCGACATCCTCAAGAACTTCAAGAACATCAAGACTGAGCCTTGGGTCGACAACTTCAACGACGAGCCCCTCTTCAACGAGACCGTCGCCGACGTCACCCCCATCAAGACCGCCAGCAACAGCACCATGGATTACACCGAGTACACCTGCCCCAACGGCATCCGCTTCATTGTGAAGAAGACCGAGCTGAAGGCCGACGAGATCCAGATCAGCTCCTTCTCCTTCGGCGGCACCTCCATCTATGGTGACGAGGACTGCTACCAGGCCGAGAACGCCGACGGCTTCATCGATGCCGGCGGTATCGCCAACTTCAGCGCCACCCAGCTCAGCAAGAAGCTCAAAGGCATGAACCTCAGCATCAGCCCCTACATCGGCGGCACCACCCAGGGCTTCAGCGGCAGCTGCTCGCCCAAGGACCTCGAGACCACCCTGCAGCTCATCAACCTCTACTACACCGCTCCCCGCAAGGACCAGGAAGCCTACGAGCGCAACATAGAGAACACCATCCAGCAGATCAAGTTCATCCGCGAAAACCCGCAGGTGGCCTTCCTCGAGACCTACTACAAGACCGCCTACCCCAACGACAAGCGCCAGGTCGTCATCCCCAGCGAGGAGAAGGTGCGCAGCCTCAACCTCGACCGCATGTATGACATCTACAAAGAGCGCTTCGCCTTTGCCAACAACCAGACCTTCTTCTTCGTCGGCAACATCAGCGACACCGCCATCGGCCTCATCGCCAAATATCTGAACCACCTGCCCACCATCCAGGCCGTCACCAAGAACTACTGCCTCGACCGCAGCCCCAAGTTCGCCAAAGGCATCCAGCACGCCGAAGCCGTCAAGGGTATCGAGCGTCAGGGCATGCTCCTCATCAGCGGCCAGATTGACGTCCCCGAAGAGGAACTCGACGTGAAGACCCGCCTCGCCCTCCAGGAGTTCGGCGACGCCCTCGGCATGACCACCCTCGAGATCATCCGCGAGAAGAACGGTGACGCCTACAGCCCCAGCGCCGGCGTCGACTACAGCATCCCCAACGCTGGCCCCGCCACAGTCAGCTGGCAGTTCTACATCGGCTGCGACCCCGAGAAGGCCAAGAAGATCGAAAAGGACTGCATCAACATCATGAAGCAGTACATGAAGAAAGGCTGCGACGAGAAGACCCTCGGCAAAGTGCAGGAGCAGATGTGCGTCCAGCACGCCAAGAGCGTCCAGAACAACGGCTTCTGGCTCGGCCAGATCCAGGGCAGCTACATGGACAACGAGGACCGCGACTACCACGTGAAGGATTATGACAACCTCGTCAAGTCCATCACCACCGCCGACATCAAGGCCGTCGCCGCCAAGTACATCAACCTGAACAACTACGTCGTCGTCAAGCTCCGTCCGGAGGATGGCGCCGTCGGAACCGCCGACTAAATCCCTTAGCCGGACCTAACAGGTTCACAATTAGAGCCTCCGCGGGAGTCAACACTCCTGCGGAGGCTCTCTTTTTGTCCCCATCCGGCGCCGGAAAGGGGTGTCAAAAGCCAACCTCACAACTCACAGAAAACAAGCGCTTCAACCACCATTTCAACGATACTTCAACGATACTTCAACGATATTTCGACGATGCACATCGTTGATGTATCGTCGAAGTATCGTTATACTTTCGTTGAAAGATTGGGTCTTGGAGAGGGTGAGAGGCCGTTTTGCCAATACCAATGCCGACGGCTGGTAAAATATTTTTTATCAATTCAAAGAAAAGATGTACTTTTGCACCTGAAATAGCAGATACGGACAACGATGAAGAAGCTGTTCACCGGCGACGCTTCCTGCGCCGTAGTGATGCAGAAGAGATTGGGTGACAAGATATAGTTAAAACCTTATAAATACAGATACAATGAAAGAGCAAGTATTGAAAGCCATGCGCGAGGCCGGCAAGCCCGTGTCGGCAGGCGATGTGACCAAGATGTTGAACGCCGACCGCAAGGAGGTGGACAAGGCCTTCGACGCCTTGAAGAAGGAAGGCGCCATAGTGTCGCCCGTGCGTTGCAAATGGGAACCCCGCCAGGGGAACTGAGCACCGCTGATTTAAATATGTGAAGCGAAGAACCTGCGAAGTAACCATGCGCTACTTTATCGTCGACGCTTTCACCGACCGCCCCTTCGGGGGTAATCCGGCCGGCGTGGTGCTGTTGGGTGACGCACCTTTCCCCAGCGAGGAGCTGATGCTGCAGGTGGCGGCGGAGTTGCGCTATTCCGAGACGGCCTTCGTGCGACGGCTGTCGGCGGCGGAATACCATGTGCGCTACTTCACGCCTGCGGCCGAGGTGGAGCTCTGCGGGCACGCCACCGTAGCCACCTTCGCCCTGCTGCACCGACTCGGGATGGCCGACTGGCGCTGCCTGTGCCACACGCTGGCCGGCGACCTGGCCGTTGAGGCCGGCGAGCGCGTGATGATGCAGATGGCCAGGCCCCGCATCGTCGAGACCATCGCCGACACCGAGGAGATATACAAAGCCCTTGGCTTGAACTTCTCAATTGTCAATTCTCGATTGTCAATTCTCGATTTGCCCGTGCAGGTGGCCTATGCCGGCCTCAACGACATCATGGTTCCGCTGCCCGATGTCTCCACCCTCAACGCCCTGCAGCCCGATATGGAGGCCGTCGCCGCCATCACCAAGGAACATGAGACCACCAGCTTCCATGTCTTCGCCATAGCCAAAGACGGATACACAGCCCATGTGCGCGACTTCGGTCCCCTGTACGGCATACCCGAGGAGTCGGCCACAGGTACCGCCAACGCGGCGCTGACACACTACTTGGCCGTCAACGGCGTCATCCCGCAGCAGGGCGACTTTGCCTTCCTGCAGGGCGAGGCTATGGGGCGCCCGTCGGTGGTGGCCACCCGCATCGCCCCCGACGGCACCGTCTACGTCGGCGGCACCGCAGCCGTAGTGGCCGAAGGCGAATTACTAACGCAATCTGCCTCGATAGAGGCTTTGAGCACCGCTGAATAAATTAATTAAGCGAAAAACACAATAACGCATTCCATGAAGAAAATGAACATTCCCCTGATGGCCACCCTGCTGGTGCTGTCCATCATCGTCTGTCCGATACTCTATTTCGCCGTAGGGCCCACGCTCGACGCCAGCCAGCTGGCGGTGCTCAAGACCTTGGGCATCATAGCCGCCTGCAGCGCCGCGTTCTGCTTCGTCGTGGGCGAGGCCACAGGCAACAACAGCCAGATGGACAAGCTGTGGAGCCTGCTGCCCATAGCCTACACGTGGGTGATAGCCGCCGCCGGAGGCATGAACACACGCCTGGTGGTGATGGCCGTGCTGGCCACGCTGTGGGGCATACGCCTCACCGTCAACTTCGCCCGCAAGGGTGCCTACCGCCTCAAGTTCTGGGAGGGCGTCGAGGACTACCGCTGGGCCGTCGTCCGCTCGGGTCCTGCCTTCAAGAGCCGCTGGGCATGGGCGGCCTTCGACCTGGGCTTCATCTCTGTCTACCAGAACGCCCTGGTGCTTATGACCACCTTCCCGGCGCTGGTGGCCATGCGGTCCGACCGCCCCTTCGGCTGGATGGACGCCGTAGCCGCCGTGCTGATGCTGGCGTTCATCGTGTGGGAGACGGTGGCCGACGAGCAGCAATGGCGCTTCCAGACGCGCAAATGGGCCATGATCAACGAGGGCAGGAAGCTGGAGGAGCTGCCGGCACCCTACAACAAGGGCTTCAACACCACAGGCCTCTGGGGCCTCAGCCGACACCCCAACTACTTCGCCGAGCAGGCCATCTGGGTGTGCTTCTACCTCTTCTCCATAGCCGCCGGCATGGGCGCCGTCAACTGGAGCGTCATCGGCGCTCTGCTGCTGGTGGTGCTGTTCCAAGGCAGCTCGGCGCTGGCCGAAGAGATAAGCGGCGGCAAATATCCCGAATACGAGCAATACTGCCGGAGCGTACCGCGCTTCTTCCCGGCCTGCAAACGAAACAAATAGAGAATCACCATGAAACGTATACTTATGATGACCATGCTTGCGGCCCTCTTCTACGGCTGCGGAAACAAAGCTATCAAGACCGTCGGCACCGACGAGTTCGCCGAGGTGACGACACAGAAGGACGTGCGCCTCATCGACGTGCGCACGCCTGAAGAATACGCCGAAGGACACCTCGCCGGTGCGGAGAACATCGACGTCAAGGCCGCCGACTTCGCCGAGCGCATCAAAGGCATCGAGGGCTCGGTGGCCGTCTACTGTCGCGGCGGCAAACGCAGCCTCATGGCCGCCGCCCAGCTGGCCGCCAACGGCTGCACGGTATACAACCTCGACGGCGGCATCCTCGCCTGGCAGAAGGCCGGCAAGCCTACGACGACCGAGGAGACAGACATCTTCGTCACCAACGGCGGCAAGCTGGTGAAGCTCCACGCCTTGATGCACTCCAGCATACGCATCGAGTACGACGGACGCAACCTCTACATCGACCCATGCACCAACCTGCGTGGCCGCACGGTTGACTACGCCGCGATGCCCAAGGCCGACATCATCCTCGTCACCCACGAGCACTTCGACCATTACGATACCGCCGCCATCCGCCAACTCACCGCCGACGGCACGCTGCTCATCATGAATCCGCGCTGCGTGGAGCTCTACGGCAGCGGCACCGCTATGGCCAACGGCGACCGACAGCAACTCGCCGACGGCATCATGCTTGAGGCCGTACCCGCCTACAACACCACCGCCGAGCACCTGCAGTTCCACCCCAAGGGGCGCGACAACGGCTATATCCTCACCCTCGACGGCCTCCGCATCTACATCGCCGGCGACACCGAAGACATCCCCGAGATGGCCGACATCAAGGACATCGACATCGCCTTCCTCCCCTGCAACCAGCCTTACACCATGACCCCCGAGCAGCTGGTGAATGCCGCCAAGATGGTCAACCCCAAGGTGCTCTTCCCCTACCACTACGGCGAGACCGACGTCAGCGGAATCCCCGCCCAGCTCCCCGCCATCGACGTCCGCATCCGCCACTACGAATAATCAGCATGTATATCGCCTTTGCCCCCTTGCAGGGCTATACCGATGCCGTCTACCGGCGGGCGCACCACGAGTGCGTCGGCGGGGTGGATGAGTATTACACGCCGTTTGTGAGGATTGAGAAGGGAGAAGTTCGCAAGAAGGACCTGCGCGACACCGAACCTGAAGCCAACGCCGGCGTGCCCACGGTGCCACAGGTCATCGCCAAGGACGGCGACGAGTTCGCACGCCTCTGCGACACGCTGCAAGGACAAGGGCATACGCGCATCGACCTCAATATGGGCTGCCCCTTCCCCATGCAGGTGAAGGCCGGACGCGGAAGCGGACTGCTGCAGCATCCCGACCGCATAGAGGAGATACAGCGTGAGATGCTGCGGCGGCCCGAAGTAGCCTTCTCCGCGAAGATGCGCCTTGGTCAGGAGAGCATCGACGAGGGGCTGGCGGCGATGCCGATCATCAACGAGATGCCGCTCATCCACGTCACGCTGCACCCGCGCCTCGGGCGGCAGCAGTACAAGGGCGTGGCCGACCGCGAGGCCTTCTGCCGCTTCTACGAGTCAAGCAGACATCCCCTTGTCTACAACGGCGACATCGGGGAAATTGAGAATGGAAAATTGAAAGTTGAAAATTGGGCTGGCACAAAGCTCAAGGGGGTAATGCTTGGGCGGGGCCTGCTGGCGCGGCCTTGGATGACCGGCGACAAGGAGCCAGCGCAAGTGCTGCACGACATGCACGCCACCGTCTACCGCCACGCCGTAGAGACCCTCTGCGGCGACAGTCAGATTCTCGCGCGGCTGCATGCCTTCTGGGAATACATAGACATCCCCCACAAGCAGAAGAAGGCCGTCATGAAGGCCACCTCGCTACCCCGTTACCGCGAGGCGGTGGCAGCGGCAATGCAGATGATTTAGATTCCAAAGCCAACAAATAATTCTTCTTCTCCAAGCCGTAGGCGTAGCCGGTCATAGACCCGTCGCTGCCGACGACGCGGTGGCAGGGGACGATGATGGCTATGGGGTTGCGGCCTACGGCCTGTCCTACGGCCTGCGCCGAGCGGCAGCCCACACGTCGGGCGATGGCGCCGTAGGTGGCGGTCTCACCGTAAGGTATCTCCCGCAAAGCCTGCCACACGCGCTGCTGGAAGGCGGTGCCGCTAGGCTTCAGCGGCGGCAGGAAATCGGGGCACCGGCCGGAGAAGTAGAGGTCGAGCCAGCATCGGGTTCTGCAGAATATATCTATGGAATCTATCGCGTCTACAGCATCTATTCCACTCATGACCCCGAAACGGAGGCCCGTGAGGACGCCGCCGTCGGAGGCCAGCGTGATGGGCCCGAGGGGGCTGTCGTATATGGCGGTAAGCTCCACGGGACGGTCAGTACACAGTCTTGTCGGCCTTCTCCTGCCAGCGGCGGAAGGTGTGCAACGCCTCGTCGCGCAGCAGCGGTATGATGGGAAGAGTGCGCTCGGCGAGGGGCTTGCCCAGCTCCTCGTAGATGAAGCCGTCGGCGAAGTCGGCAGCGGCGGCGTCAGCGCGCGTGTTGGCGTAGTAGATGCGCTCGATGCCGGCCCAGTAGATGGCGCCGAGACACATGGGACAGGGCTCGCACGAGGCATAGATGACGCTCCCCTTGAGGTCGAAGGTGCCCAGCTCGCGGCAGGCCTGGCGTATGGCGTTGACTTCGGCATGGGCCGTGGGGTCGTTGTCGAGGGTCACGCTGTTGGAGGCCCCGGCCAGTATCCTGCCGTCCTTCACGATGACGGCGCCGAAGGGGCCGCCGCCGCGTGCCACGCTCTCGTCGGCCAGCCGTATGGCTTCGCGCATAAAACGTATGTCTGCTTCTGTAGTCTTCATGTTGTTCATTTTGTTGGCTCCACATGGAGCGTGATATGTGTGTCGGCGCCGAAGCGGGCCTTGAGGGCCTGCTCTATCTCGCAGGTGCGGGCATGGGCCTCGGCCAGCGGCATGCCGCCGTCCATGCGTATGTGCAGCTCTATGGCGTAGCGGCTGCCGATGCGGCGCGTGCGCAGGTGGTGCGGGTCGCGCACGTCGGGGAAGGTGCCGACGACCTCCAGTATCTCTTTCTCCACCTCGTCGGGCAGCGAGGCTTCCATCAGCTCGTCGAAGCCGCCCTTCAGCAGCTTCCACGACACGCGTAGGATAAAGAAGGCTACGACAAGCCCCGCCAGCGGGTCGAGCACCGTCCAGCGGTCGCCGAGCAGTATGGCGCCGCCGATGCCCGCCAGGGTGCCCAGCGACGAGAGGGCGTCGCTGCGATGGTGCCACGCGTTGGCCTCGACGGCGGGCGAGTTGAGCTTGCGGCCACGCCGCACGGTATACCGGTACACCAGTTCTTTCAGCACGATGGAGACTACCGCCGCCCACAGCGCCAGCATGCCTGGCGCCGCCAGCATGCCGCCGCGATGCCAGAAGAGCAGCGCCTCGACGGCCTTCCAGCCTATGCCTACGGCAACAGCCGCCAGCGCGATGCCGATGACGGTGGTGGCGAGGGTCTCGTATTTGCCGTGGCCGTAGTCGTGACTGCTGTCCTCGGGCTTGCCGCTGATGCGCACGAAGAGCAGCACCACGGCGTCGGTCAACAGGTCGGAGAGCGAATGCGCGGCGTCGGCAGTCATGGCGGCGCTATGCCCCACAATGCCGGCCACGAACTTGAACACCGTCAGCAGCACGTTCACCGCGCTGCCCACAAGCGTCACCTTGAATATCTCACGTTCTCGGTTCACAGTATCTGCGCCGTATGGTTCTTGGTGTCTACTTTGCCGATGGCGTCGACAATGACGCCCTGCTCGTCGATGACATAGGTGGTGCGGAGAGTACCCATGGTCACCTTGCCGTAGTTTTTCTTCTCGCCCCACGCCTCATAGGCCTTGAGGATGGTCATGTCGGTGTCGGCGACGAGGTGGAACGGCAGCTGGTATTTCTCGATGAACTTCTGGTGACTGGCGGCGCTGTCCTTGCTCACGCCCAGCACCTCGTAGCCCTGGGCCAGGAAACGCTCGTAGTTGTCCCTCAGGTCGCAGGCCTCGGCGGTGCAGCCCGGCGTGCTGTCCTTGGGGTAGAAGTAGAGGACAAGCTTCTTGCCCTTGTAGTCGGCGAGGCTCACTCGCTCGCCGGTCTCTATCGTGCCCTCGAAATGAGGGGCTTTGGTGCCTGTCTGCAGCATGGAGGTATAGGTTATGAGTTATGAGTTATGAGTTATGAGTTATGGGTTATGAGTTATGAGTTATGAATTATGAGTTATGAGTTAGTTCACTTCGTGCACTCACGTTGCTTCGGCTCGGCATAGCAAGCGAGCTTGCTATGCTCTCGCTTTGCGCAACGGTATGAGTTATGAGTTATAGATAAAGTATAATATTAGATTAAAGTTCCTTGACGGGGAACGTGAAGTAGGTGTCGGGGAAGGGCTCGTCCTTCAGCGTGAAGTGCCACCATTCGCTCTCGTAAGGTTTGAAACCGTGACGCATCATTACTTCGCGCAGCAGCATGCGGTTGGCGAACTGCGTGGCGGTGATGGTGTCGTTGGGCCGGTAGCTACCGGTCGTGGGGTCGCCGCCACAGTCGGGATGGCTCTCGCGACCGAACCAGTCGAAGGTGCCGCCCATGTCCACCTCTTTCTCGGTGCGCATGTCGAAGAGCGTAAGGTCGAGCGTCGAGCCACGTGAGTGGCCGCTATGTTCGGCGATATAGTCTTTGATGAAGAGGCTGTCCTTGACCTCGTTGGGGTAGAAGTAGCGCTTCATGAGGGTGTCGTCGAGTTCTTTGCCCCAGCGCACGAAGTGGTCGACGCCGCGTTGTGGACGGTAGGCGTCGTAGATCTTGAGGCGGAAGCCGTGGGCCTTCAGCTCGTCGCTGACGGCACGGAGGCTGTCGGCAGCCTGACGCGTGAGCAGGGCCGTGGGTTGCAGGTAGCCGTCGATGCGGGCGCCAACGAAGTTGTATGTGCCGAAATAGCGCACCTCGAGGATGACATCGGGCACCACGTCGGTGATGTTCACGAATGCCTGCGAGCCGTCGGCGGCAGACTCGGCAGCGTTCTTCTCTCCACTGTTGCAGGCCGTTGCAAGCAGCGCGGCCATAGCTATAAACAGAAAAGTCTTTCTCATGGTTACTCGTTTTTTGCGCTGCAAAGATACACTTTTTTTTCATAATGGACAACCCTGCGGCGAAAAAACACCTTTCCTCCCCTCCCTGCCGGCACCCTGCCGGAGACAAAGATTTTGCCATGTCGTAAAATGTTTGTACCTTTGCACTTTGAAATCATTGGACATGGAAAAAATTGCATATGCGGTTACGACGCTCAACGGCTGGGTGTGGAGCCCGGCGCTTGTGGGTCTGTGCCTGCTGGCGGGACTCTATTTCTCACTCCGCACACGCTTCGTGCAGGTGCGCCGCTTCGGCGAGATGTTCCGTCTGCTCTTCATCGGCGACGGCACCAAAGCCAAGGACAAAAAGAAGACAGGCATCTCGTCGTTCCAGGCCTTCGCCATGGCCCTGTCGGGCCGCGTGGGCACGGGCAACATCGTGGGCGTGGCCACAGCCATAGGCTTCGGCGGTCCGGGAGCCATCGTGTGGATGTGGGTGATAGCCTTCTTCGGCGCCGGCAGCGCCTTCGTCGAGGCCACACTGGCACAGATATACAAGGAGGACCACAACGGACAGTTCCGCGGAGGCCCCGCCTACTACATCGAGAAAGGGCTCCACAGCCCCTTCTTCGGCGGCCTCTTCGCCGTGCTCGCCGCCGTGGCCTGCGGCTTCCTGCTGCCGCCGGTGCAATGCAACGGCATCGCCCTCAGCTGCTCGCGCTCGTTTGGTGTGTCGGCGTGGATTGTCGGCGCCATAGTGGCCTTGCTCATAGCGCTGGTGATCATCGGCGGCGTGAAGCGCATAGCCAACGTGGCGCAGGTGGTGGCACCTGTGATGGCTATGGTATACATCGTCCTCTCCATCGTGGTGCTGGCCGTCAACTGGCAGATAGTGCCCGACGTGTTCGTGCAGATGCTGCGCGGCGCCGTGGGCGTGAACGAAGTGGGAGGCGCCCTGCTGGGCAGCACCATAGCCTGGGGCGTGAGACGCGGCATCTACAGCAACGAAGCCGGTCAGGGCACAGGCCCGATAGTGGCCGCCGCCGCCAAGGTGAACCACCCCGTGAAGCAGGGCCTGGTGCAGGCTTTCTCGGTGTATATCGACACCCTGCTGGTGTGCACCGCCACAGCCATGATGATTCTCGCCTGCAAGACATACAACATCATCGACACCGTGCAGCCTAGCGCCACAGGCCCCGTGGTCACCTACCTGCAGCAGAACCCCCTGGCGCCGGAAGGCGAGCCGGGCGTGTTCTACACCACCGGCGCCCTCGGCACCGTCATAGGCTCCAAGCCCAGCGACATGGTCATATCCATAGCACTCTTCTTCTTCGCCTTCACCACCATCATGGCCTACTACTACTATGCCGAGACCAACCTCGTCTACCTCTTCAACCGCTGGCGCCGCCGCGTCTACAAGAAACACCCCGAGCGGCTGGCCGAGCTCGAGGAGGCCGACATGCACTTCGGCGACGACCACGGCGAGAAGGTGGTGG
>JAEEGH010000786.1_pt1 | contig 99440 bp, 93 predicted proteins | sample 9134181 | NCBI WGS metagenome assembly JAEEGH01 (sample SAMN16246544, study PRJNA631951) | gut metagenome | biome: gut microbiome; feature: rumen; material: DP-attached | host: Bos | place: Iran: Karaj | collected 2018-10
AAAAGCGAGAAGACTCATACATTCCGTGTCAATCGCGGAGTAGTTTAAAAATGTTTTTGAATTTCTTTGAAAGTTTAAGAAAGCACGGTATCAATGTCACTTTGGGAGAGTGGCTCGATCTGGAGAATGCACTTGATGCTTCCCTGATCGGAGGTCAGCTCTCAAGGTTTTATCACTGTGCAAGAATGATACTGGTAAAGTCCGAGACGGATTACGACAAGTATGATGAGGCATTCGAGGAATGTTTCGGTAAGATCAAAAGTGACCCTGAAGTGGGCAAGGAAATGCTCCGCTGGCTGGATAAGTCCGATATGATGCAGCTTGCAGAGATGGAAGCCAAGGATCATCTGAACAAGATGGAAGGCGAAGGCATCATAATCGACAAAGAAGATGTCGAGCAGAAGTTCAAGCAGCGTCTTAAGGATCAGGATTCCGAGCATAACGGAGGGTCCTTTTGGATAGGAACAATGGGTAAGACTTCCTTCGGTAATACCGGAGGTAATATCGGAGGCGTAAGAGTCGGAGGTGCAACGGGTTACCAATCCGCATTTGCGGTCATCGGAGCCAAAAAGTACCGCGATTTCCGTGATGACAGGGTCATGACCAACCGTCAGTTCCAGCTGGCATTCAGAAGACTCAGACAGTTCTCTTCCAGACTCGATACTCCCGAGAGGGAACTTGATATCGACAAGACGGTTGATGAGACCTGTAACCAGGGCGGAGTTCTTAAGATAGAGATGAGAAAGCCGAGGAAGAATTCGGTCAAGCTCCTTCTTCTCATGGATTCGGGCGGTACGATGATACCTTATTCGGAGCTTTTGAACGATCTTTTCCAGGCCGTAAATAAAAGTAACCACTACAAGGAAGTAAAATGTTATTATTTTCATAACTGCATTTACTCCCATGTATATAAGACACCGGAATGCGAAAACGGTGACTGGGTTGAAACAAAATGGCTTTTCCGCAACACGGATTCCGATTATAAGGTTATAATAGTCGGGGACGCCGCAATGGCACCCGAAGAGCTTTATTCGGACACCGGAAACTACCGCGGCCCGAATGACGGCCTCAGCGGTGAGGAATGGCTCAAGTCCCTAAAGAGACACTATAAAAAGGTCGTCTGGCTCAATCCCAAGATGGCTCCCGGAAATGCTCCGTGGAGAGAAGTCGAGACGGCCGTAAAGCAGATGTTCCCTATGTATAAATTATCCGTGAAAGGCCTTGATCAGGCGATGACCAAGCTCATGGAAACAAGATAAATTATTAAAAGGAGATTTTTAAGATGGGTATTTTTGAAGAGCTGCAGCAGAGACAGCTTCTTGCACAGCTTACCGACGAAAATGAAATAAAGGAGCTTGTCAACAACGGCAAAGCTACATTCTATATAGGATTCGACCCTACCGCAGATTCGCTTCATGTAGGTCACTTCATGGCTCTTTGCCTTATGAAGAGACTTCAGCAGGCGGGAAATAAGCCCATAGCTCTTGTTGGAGGCGGTACCGGAATGATCGGAGATCCCACCGGAAAGAGCGATATGCGAACGATGATGACCAAAGAGACAATCAATCACAATGTCGAGTGCTTTAAGAAGCAGATGTCCAGATTCATCGAATTCGGCGAAGGAAAGGCAATGCTCGTAAACAATGCAGACTGGCTTCTTGACCTTAACTATGTCGAGTTCATAAGGGACATCGGTCCTCATTTCAGTGTTAACAACATGCTCAGGGCTGAGTGCTACAAGCAGCGTATGGAAAAGGGACTTACCTTCCTTGAGTTCAACTACATGCTGATGCAGTCATACGATTTCCTTGAGCTCTACAAGAGATACGGCTGTAACATGCAGTTCGGCGGAGACGACCAGTGGAGCAACATGCTCGGCGGTACCGAGCTTATCAGAAAGAAGCTCGGCAAGGATGCATATGCAATGACCATAACCCTTCTTCTCAATTCCGAAGGGAAGAAGATGGGTAAGACCGCAAAGGGTGCCGTATGGCTCGATGCCGATAAGACCACTCCTTACGAGTTCTACCAGTACTGGAGAAATGTCGACGATGCCGATGTCTTCAAGTGCCTCAGAATGCTCACATTCCTTCCTCTCGAGCAGATCGAGGAGATGTGCAAGTGGGAAGATTCGAAGATCAATGAAGCCAAGAAGATCCTTGCTCACGAGCTTACAGAGCTTGTTCACGGCAAGGAAGAAGCAGACAAGGCTGAGGCAGGTGCAAACGCACTTTTCGGAGGCGGTGATCTTTCGGGAGCCGACATCCCCACTGTACAGATTGAAGAGGGTGATTACAGAGACGGCAAGATCGATATTCTCGGTATCCTTGTAAAAGCAGGTCTCTGTCCCACAAGAAACGAAGCACGCCGTGCCGTTGAGCAGGGTGGTGTAACCGTTGACGATGAGAAGGTAACCGATGTTAAAACACTGTATTCCGCAGATGATCTCAAGGACGGAAAGCTTGTCAGACGCGGAAAGAAAGCATTCAAAAAGGTGATCTCATGAGTGAAGCTTACGATAAACTGCAGACAGCATTAAAGGCCGTAAGAGAAAAGACTGATTTTGTTCCTGACATTGCACTTGTACTCGGATCCGGACTCGGAGCATATGCCGATTCCATCAGGACCGTTTGCGAGATACCTTACTCCGAACTTCCCGGCTTCCCCGTATCAACCGTGCAGGGTCATTCGGGAAAGTTCATATTCGGATACGACGGAGAAAAGAAGGTCGTATGCATGAAGGGCAGGGTACATATGTATGAAGGTTATGAACCTTCCGATGTCGTTATGCCCATCAGGCTCATGTATCTCATGGGAGCAAAGATCCTCTTTCTTACTAATGCTGCAGGCGGTATTAACGAAAGCTTCCATCCGGGATGTCTTATGCTCATAGAGGATCAGATATCATTTCTTGTAAGAAATCCTCTTATCGGTCCCAATGTGGAGGAGCTCGGAACAAGATTCCCCGATATGACCAGGATCTATGACAAGGATCTTTCACAGATCATCATTGATAAGGCTGCCGAGCAGAACTCCGAGCTTTTTAAGGGAGTGTATGTCCAGCTCAGCGGACCTTCCTATGAATCACCTTCGGATGTTAAGGCTCTCAGGATCCTCGGCGGAAGTGCCGTCGGAATGAGCACCGCCATCGAAGCGATCGCCGCAAGACATGCCGGAATGAAGGTCTGCGGTATATCCGTGATCTCCAATATGGCTGCCGGCATTACCGGAGAAGAGCTTAATCACGAAGAGGTCCAGAAGGCTGCGGATTCGGTATCAAAGAGATTTGAAGAACTTGTAAGGGCATCCATTGCCGCATTCTGAACTTACTCAAACGGTGAACCCCAATGAATGAAGAAGATATCCAGAATCTGATACTTAATGCGTTTGAAGGAAGAACAAAGTCGTATTGTCCCTATTCGGGATATGCGGTTGGTGCCGCAATACTTACATCTTCCGGTGAGATCTACAGAGGATGCAATGTTGAGAACTCATCATACGGAGCAACCATATGTGCCGAAAGGTGTGCCGCCCTCAAGGCTGTAAGTGAAGGCGATAAGAAGTTTACAGCCGTTGCTATCGTCGGAGGTCTCAAGGACGCATCCGAAATTACCGATTATGCTTATCCCTGCGGAATATGCAGACAGTTTCTTTCCGAATTCGGCGGAAGCGATATGACCGTCATCGTTGCCCGCAGTATCGATGATAAGAAAGTATATAAGCTTTCCGAACTTTTGCCCGAAGCTTTCACATCCGATTCCATCAGATAGTCCGCCTCCTTCCGTGTTCAAGATCTGCGTAAGTTTATAGAGGTTTTCTTTTATGAATATTCGTCTGTACAACGCAAGAATACTTGATCTTGATGAATCTCACAGCGTGAGAGCGGGTGAGGTGCGCGTAAGTGACGGCAAGATTGCGGAAGTCATATATGACACTGTGATAAAGCCTGAAGACAGGATGTTTGACAGGGAGATTGACTGTAAGGGAAATCTTCTGATGAGGGGCTTTAACGATGCCCATACGCATTCGGCAATGACATTCTTAAGGTCACTTGCTGATGACAAGCCGACTCCGAACTGGCTTGAAGAGGATATTTTTCCCAACGAAGCTAAACTCACCGATGATGACATAGCCGATTTCCAAAGACTTGCGATAATGGAATATGTATCCGCAGGCATAGTTTCCGCTATGGATATGTATTTAAGGCCCGACGTAACCGCACAGGTTTTTGCCGATGCGGGCATGAGGGCTGTTATTGTTTCGGGACTGAATAATTTTACCTCGTCACTTTCCGAGCTTGAAGATCAGTTTGACAGGCTTAACCGATACGATCCCCTGATTTCTTTTAAGGCAGGCATTCACGCCGAATACACAACCTCCCGTGAAATACTTGAAAACCTTTCCGAATTTGTCCGTGAAAAGAAAACCGGGCTCTATTGCCATGCCTCGGAGACGGAGAGTGAGGTTTCGGGATGTATCGAAAGGTACGGACTTTCTCCTGTCAGATTCCTTGCCGGGCTCGGGCTTTTCGACTACGGCGGGGGCATTTATCACGGAGTACATGTAACCGATGAGGAGATCGATATCCTCAGGGAAAAAGGCATTTATACCGTTACAAACCCTGCATCAAACTGTAAGCTTGCAAGCGGTATCGTTCCGCTTAAGAAGCTTTTTGACAGGGGAGTAAAGCTTGCGATAGGTACCGACGGCCCCGCAAGCAATAACTGCCTTGATATGTTCAGGGAAATGTATCTTGCAAGCGTCCTTTGCAAGATAAGGGAAAAAGATGCCGCAGGAATCGACGCATCTGTTATACTTGATATGGCCGTTAAGGGCAGTGCCGGATGTATGGGACTGGAGGATTCCGGACTGATCAAGGCAGGATGTCCTGCCGATATCATAATGGTCGATATGGCAAGGCCGAATATGCAGCCGGTCAACAATATCGTGAAAAATCTCGTATATTCCGGTCAGACGGCAAATATAAAAATGACAATGGTCTCCGGACGGATATTGTATTACAATGGAGAATATGATCTGGGATTTGATCCCGAAGAGATAATAAGAAGATGTGGGGAGAGAACTGACAAAATAGTATCCGGCTAAGATAGCAGACGGAAATTATTTTCTGTTCTCTATAAAAGTATTTATTTAATGTTCTCATGAAATGAGAAAGGAGAATTAAAAATGCTTGAAAAATTCTTTAAACTGAAGGAGAACGGCACTGATTTCAAGACAGAGATCATAGCCGGAATCACTACCTTCATGGCCATGGCTTACATCCTGGCTGTCAATCCCGATATTCTTTCCGCTTCGGGTATGCCCAAAGATGCTGTCCTCATTGCCACCGCTCTTTCCGCTTTTATCGGAACCATGTGCATGGCTCTCATGGCCAATTACCCCTTTGCCCTTGCACCCGGTCTCGGACTCAATGCTTACTTTGCATTTACCGTCTGCGGTATTATGGGCTATTCCTGGCAGTTTGCTCTTTTTGCCGTATTCATTGAAGGACTTATCTTCATAGTTCTTTCCGTGACTCCGGTAAGAGAAGCGATCTTCAACGCAATTCCTCTTCAGCTTAAGAAGGGTGTTTCCGTAGGCATCGGACTTTTCATTGCTTTCATCGGTCTTCAGAACGGTAATATCGTTGTAAACGATGATGCCACCCTTGTTACTCTTGTTAAATTCAAAGCCAGCTTCAACGATGTCGGAATATGGGCTGTTCTTACCATTATAGGCGTCCTTATAATCAGCATTCTTCATATCAAGAAGATCAAGGGTGCGATCCTCATCGGTATCTTTGCTACCTGGATCCTTGGTATCATCTGTGAACTTGTCGGAATCTATGTACCCAATCCTGCAGCTGAATGCTATTCCACACTTCCTTCGGGTTTTGCGGATTTCTCTTTTGCATCTATCGGACAGACCTTCGGTGCATGCTTCTCCGAAGCTGCTTTTGCCAATTTCAATGTTCTTGATTTCATCGTTATCATGTTTGCATTCCTTTTCGTTGATGTGTTCGATACTCTCGGAACACTCATCGGATGTGCTGACAAGGCTGACATGCTTGATAAGGAAGGAAAACTTCCCCGCATCCGTCCCGCACTTCTTGCAGATGCCATCGCAACCAGCGCCGGTGCGGTTCTCGGAACCTCCACTACAACTACCTTCGTTGAGAGCTCTTCAGGTGTATCCGCAGGCGGACGTACCGGTCTTTCTTCTGTAGTGACCGGACTTCTTTTCCTCGTATCCCTGATCTTTTCGCCTCTCTTCATTTCGATCCCCGGCTTTGCAACGGCTCCCGCTCTTGTATTTGTCGGATTCCTTATGATGAGCGCTGTCACCGGTATCGATCTTAAGGATCCCACCGAAGCAATTCCCGCTTTCCTTTCATTCCTCGTTATGCCTCTTACCTACAGCATTTCCGAGGGTATCTGCATCGGTGTTATCTCTTATGTAGTGATCAATCTCTTCACCGGTAATTTCAAGAAGATCAAGCCCCTTATGTATATTCTTGCAATACTGTTTGTTCTTAAGTACATTTTCCTTTAATCTGATTCGTCCCTGCCGGATCATTTTCCGGCAGGGATTTTTTGCATTTTTTTAGTATGTACGGAATATTTTTAGTTGCGATAATCTTAATACTGCTCGGGATAAGCGGATATCGTCTTTCCCTGGAAGAGAAAAGACAGACAGATCTCTTTATACGTGAATCCTTCGGTAAGGCTTCTTCAAGAAAGCTTTCACAGGGAAGAAAGGAAGCACTTCAGAGACTTCTGGATCTGTCTGCGGATGCATCGGCCCATGGTGACATTATCGACGAACTTACCTGGTCCGATACCGGAATGGAAGACATATTCCTTCAGATGGATAACTGCCTTTCCGCTCCGGGAGAAGAATATCTGTATAAGAAGCTTCATGATGCCGGTACCCCGGACGATGAACTGGCGCTTACCGACAGCATTGTATCCGGTTTTTATAAGGATGAGGAGCTTAGGGTAAAACTCGGTCTGGCTTTGCACAGGCTTGGATTCGTTAAGGCCAAGACACTTCCCGAATACCTTGAGCATATTGTTTCTTCGGACAGATTTCTTAATCCGTATTTTCATATACTTGCCGATATTTTCTATATTGCCGTTATAGCCGTTCTTTTCTTTAAGCCTGTCGTAGGGGCTGTAATTTTGGTCATTCTTATACTCGTTCAGATATCGTCATATTTTTCATTAAGAAAAGCCGCCGAGGAAAGACTGAGCGGAATAACGATGATCATGAGACTGAGCCTCATGGATAAGAATCTTCCCACGGATTCGTCCGGCGAAACGGGCATGCTGATAGGTGAACTGGTAAAGGATCTTAAGGCTATAAATGCCAAGAAGTTTCTTTCCGGATTTGTACTCAGTTCGGGTCCCGATTCAGGTAACGGACTTCTTTCGATGCTACTTACTTATATCAATCTTTTATTCCATTTTGATCTCATAGCGAGTGCTTTCCTTTTGGGCGGGATCAAAAAGGATAAGGACAGGATACTTTCCGCATATGAAAAAACAGGCTTTCTTGATATGTGCCTGAGTGTGGCATCTTACAGGAAATACCTTGAGACTAAAGGTGCATTTTGCGTTCCCGTATTTACCGAAGGAGCCTTCGTCTGTATCAAAGAGGGATTCAATCCGCTCATAGAAAAGCCTGTTTCAAATGATGCTTATTCTGAGGGCGGAGTTCTTATTACCGGTTCCAATGCGAGCGGTAAATCCACATATATGAGGATGATCGCGGTAAATGCGATACTTGCGCAGACGATTGCCACGTGTCCCGCTAAGGAATACAGGGCATCGCATTTCAGGATCTATTCTTCGATTGCGGTAAATGACAGCATTCTCAAGGGCGAAAGCTATTTCATGGCAGAGATAAAGAGCCTTAAGAGGATAGTAGATGCCGCAGGTACAGAAGGCAGACCAGTCATATGCTTTATTGATGAGATACTTCGCGGAACCAATACCTCCGAGAGGATATCCGCTGCCTGTGCGGTGCTTGATTATCTCTCGGAACTCGGTGTGATCACATTTGCCGCAACTCATGATATCGAGCTTACGACCCTTGTTTCCGATAAGTATGAAAACGTTCATTTCAGTGAAAATATAACCGATGATGACGTGACATTTACTTACGTTCTTGAAAAGGGACCCACAAAGAGCAGAAATGCGATCGCACTTCTAAAAAAGAACGGGTTTCCTGCCTCGGTTACGGAAGAGAGCGAAAAGCTCTGTGCCCGTCTTGATAAAAGAAGCGGAATCTGAGGATTTCGGTTTACATAAAACCAGGAAATACCGTTATTCCTTGCGATTTTGACTCAATAAATGTATACTAAATACTGTGTTTTGACGACAACTGCAGTTTTGTTTTCCACACTATATGCCGCTTTTTGAAGGAGGAATTGTTATGGGTCAGGGAATAGTTTTTCTTAATTCGTTCCTGAGCTACCTGCTTCTTATGATAATAATCGTATGCGTTGCCGCACTCGGTTTTATCGTCGGAAGGATCCTGCGGAAGAGAAAAGACAGCAAAACAGGAAATGCCGAGAGCATAGAAACTGTTTCAGAGAGTTCACCGGGGTCATCCGACAATTCCTGAGGTGATTTTTTAAGGATACGTGTAAATCCGTATCCTTATATTTTTATATAGGGTGAGCGGGCTTTGAATACATATAACAACAAGACCAGGATACTTCTCATTCTGGATATCCTTAATAAGAATACCGATGAAGATCATGCACTTAAAGCTGCCGATATAATAGACCGTATCAAGTCGGAAGGCTTAAAGTGTGACCGCAAGACTCTCTATGACGATATAGCTTCACTTACGGATGCAGGTTACGATATCATTCATGAACCCGGAGGCGGATACAAGCTTTTGTCCCGTGAATTTGAGGATGCGGAAGTCAGGCTTCTCATTGATGCCGTATATTCATCCAAATTCATTTCGTCGCAAAAGACCAAGATACTTGCCGGCAAATTAAGATCTCTTACAAGCGAAAGCCAGGCATCATCAATTACAAGACAGATTTATTCGTCCGATGCCAAAACACCCAATGAGGATGTTCTGTACAACGTTGATTCGCTTTCCCGTGCGATCCAGGATAACAGACAGGTAAGCTTTGAATACCTTGTCTGGGGTGCGAACAAAAAGCTTGTCACCAAGGGCGATAAACAAAGGATACTCAGTCCCTGGGCCCTTATCTGGCAGGATCAGAATTATTATCTTATGGCTTACGATGAGGCGGCAGGAAAGATGAAGCATTTCCGCGTCGACAAGATGAGACATGTATCCGTTACCGACAAGACCAGAGAGGGCAGGGAAGAATTCGAAAGCATTGATATGTCCGAATATGTTGAGGAAACATTCTCTATGTACGGAGGCAAACAGGAAACCGTAACACTGGATTTTCCCGAAGACCTGATCGGAATCGCTTATGACAGGTTCGGATCCGATGTGACCCAGAGACCCGGTGAAAAGGGACGTATCCTTGTCAGGACCAAATGCTATGTCAGCAATCAGTTCTACGGATGGCTGTCCGGCCTCGGCGGAGATGTAAAGCTTGTTTCTCCCGAGAGCACTGTTAAGGCTTATAAGTCCTTTTTAAATGAACTTATGAAAATATATTGATTATTCCGGAGTAAAAAATGTCAGCAGAAAGCATCGATTACGGCAAGATCTATAAACCTTCGAACGAAGTATACGTCATCAAGAAAGACGGCTCGCGCGAAGCGTTCAACGTACAGAAGGTCATAAATGCTGTCAGTAAGAGTGCGTACAGGGCTCTTACCGAATTTTCCGATGAAGATAACAGAAAGATCTGTACTCTTATAATTTCCAAGGTTGATGAACTCGGGGAAAATGAGATACCCATTCCGAGGATGCATAACATTGTCGAAGAGGTACTCGAACAGGTCAAGCCGATAGTTGCCAAGAGCTACCGTGATTACCGCAACTATAAGCAGGACTTTGTACGCATGCTCGATGATGTTTACAAAAAGTCCCAGTCGATCATGTACATCGGTGACAAGGAAAATTCCAACACCGATTCCGCACTTGTCTCCACCAAGAGAAGCCTTATATTCAACCAGCTCAATAAAGAGCTCTATATGAAATTCTTCCTTACCACGGAAGAGATCCAGGCATGTCGTGACGGATATATCTATATCCACGATATGTCTTCAAGAAGAGATACGATGAACTGCTGTCTCTTTGACATTGCTTCCGTTCTTAAGGACGGATTCGAGATGGGAAATATCTGGTATAACCAGCCCAAGTCCCTTGATACAGCATTCGATGTAATGGGTGACATCGTTCTTTCCGCAGCGAGCCAGCAGTACGGCGGCTTCACTATCCCTTCGGTCGAATACACTCTCGAACCTTACGCAAAGCTTTCGTATGAAAAGAAATACAAAAAGTACATAGATCTCGGCGTTGATGAAAAGAAGGCTGCCGATGCGGCGCTTGCCGATGTCGAAAGAGAATTTGAACAGGGCTTCCAGGGATGGGAATATAAATTCAACACCGTTGCATCAAGCCGCGGCGATTATCCCTTCATAACCGTTACTGCCGGAACCGGAACCTCCGATTTCCAGAAGATGGCAACCAGAGCGCTTCTCAAGGTACACATGGAAGGCCAGGGTAAGAAGGGCAGGAAGAAACCCGTACTCTTCCCCAAGATCGTTTTTCTTTACGATGAGAAACTTCACGGGGAAGGCGGAGAGCTTGAAGATATATTCGAGCTTGCGATCAGGTGCTCATCCAAGACAATGTATCCCGATTATCTCTCGCTTACGGGAGAAGGATATGTTCCTTCGATCTACAAAAAGTACGGTAAGATCATCTCACCCATGGGCTGCAGGGCATTCCTTTCACCATGGTTCGAAAGAGGCGGCATAGAACCTGCAGATGAAAATGACACCCCCGTCTATGTGGGACGTTTCAATATCGGTGTAGTATCGCTGCACCTTCCGATGATCCTTGCCCGCAGCAGAAAAGAAAACAGGGATTTCTATGAGATCCTTGATTATTACCTCGAACTGATCAGAAACCTTCATTTAAGAACATATTCATACTTAGGTGAAATGAAGGCGTCGACCAATCCGCTTGCATACTGCATGGGAGGTTTCAGAGGCGGAAATCTTAAGCTTTCCGATAAGATAAAGCCGCTTCTTGATTCTGCTACGGCATCGTTCGGCATCACCGCACTCAACGAGCTTCAGAGACTCTATAACGGAAAATCACTTACCGAAGATGCTGAGTTTTCTCTCGAAGTCATGAAGCATATCAATGAAAAGATCGCGCAGTTCAAGAAGGAAGATCACAGACTCTATGCGATTTACGGAACACCCGCGGAAAACTTATGCGGACTGCAGGTAAAGCAGTTCAGAAAGAAGTTCGGTATCATAGAAGGCGTATCGGACCGTGAGTATGTCTCCAATTCATTCCACTGTCATGTTACGGAGAATATAACTCCCATCGAAAAGCAGGACTATGAGAAGAGATTCTGGGATCTGTTCAACGGCGGCAAGATTCAGTATGTAAAATATCCCGTCGATTATAATCTCGATGCCATCAAGACTCTCGTAAGACGCGCCATGAAGATGGGATTCTATGAGGGAGTCAACCTTTCGCTTTCATACTGCGATGACTGCGGACACGAGGAGCTTTCGATGGATGTCTGCCCGGTATGCGGAAGCCGTAACCTGACCAAGATAGACCGTATGAACGGATATCTTTCATACTCAAGAACACACGGTGACACAAGACTCAATGATGCCAAGATGATCGAGATTTCCGAAAGAAGATCAATGTAATGAGATATCACGATATAACCAAGGATGATATGAATAACGGTGACGGACTCAGGGTTGTTCTCTGGGTTAGCGGATGCAGCCATATGTGCAGCGGATGCCAGAATCCGCAGACCTGGGAGCCGGACAGCGGTATTTATTTTGATGATGATGCCAGGAAGGAACTGTTTGAACTTCTTTCACGTGATTATATATCCGGGCTTACCCTGAGCGGAGGGGATCCTCTTTATCCCGGCAATATCGCGGATGTCGAGCATCTTCTTAAAACCTTCAAGGAGCAGTTTCCCGATAAAACGGTATGGCTTTACACCGGCGATCTTTGGGAGGATATAAAGCATCTGCCGTTAATGAAATATGTTGATGTCGTTGTGGACGGTCCGTTTGATAAGAATCTCAGGGATGTGACACTTTGCTGGAAGGGAAGTTCCAACCAGCGTGTTATCGATGTTAAAGAATCACTTGAATCCGGTGAGGTCAAGATCCACTGTGCGGATCACTACACGGTACTCGATCCGAATTCCGTATACGGAAGCTCCAGGAGCGGAGTTCCCTGCATGTATTGATAAAAGGAGTAATCATGACCAGAGTAGGTAAGTTTGAAAAGGTAAGCTTTGAACAGTTCAAGGCAGGCATGGAAGGCATCTGCGAAGATGAGCAGATACTTAAGGAAAAATACGAAAGGATCCGGCTTCCCAAAAGAGCGACCAGGGGAAGCGCCGGATACGATATCAAATCCACGCTTGATTTTGAACTGGCTCCCGGTGAGACTGTGAAGATCCCCACAGGTATCAGGTCAAGCATGCTCGAGGACTGGATGCTCTGCGTATTTCCGAGAAGCGGACTCGGATTTAAATACAGATTACAGCTCAATAACACCGTCGGGATCATTGACAGCGATTATTATTATTCCGACAATGAGGGACATATATTCGTTAAGATGACCAACGATTCCAAAGAGGGTAAGAGTGTTTCACTTAAAGAGGGTGACGCTTTTGCACAAGCAATATTCATTCCTTACGGTATCACCGAGGATGATGAGTGCGAAGGAGTAAGAAACGGCGGATTTGGTAGTACGGGAAAATAGGCATATAGAATTAAATACTACATATTGTGTTTTTTAATAATATTTTTATTGTTTTTTGATGTCTGTTTGATGTATTATATCTTACGGTATATTTAGGCCCTGAGGGCCGTTTATCGGAGGTATGATATGTTTAAGATCTTCACAGACAACGGTTCGGATATCCCTGAGGATTATGCAAGAGAGCATAATATCGAGACATTAAATCTTGCCACGATCATCGACGGCGTGGTGTATAATCAGGGAGTCGAGCTTAAGAAGGATAAGTTTTACGAGATGCTTGCCGCAGGCTCTAAGCCTTCAACATCCCAGATCAATCCCGAACAGGCTAAACAGTTCTTTGAAGAGCATATTGCGGATGCCGATGAATTTCTTTTCATCTGCATTTCATCCGGTCTTTCGGGAACCTATCAGAGTCTTTCCATCGGTGCCGGTGAGATCATGGAAAAGTACCCCGGCAAGAAGATCGAGGTTGTTGATACGCTGACCGGTTCACTCGGAGAGATGCTTACTCTTTACAAGGCCGTTAAGATGAGAGACGCCGGAAAGAGCTTCGACGAGGTTGTTGAATTCTGCAAGGAGAATGCGGTTCACAGCTGTCTTGCGATCACTGTTGATAATCTTATGGATCTTTGGAGAGGCGGAAGAGTCTCCAAGACCAGTGCGATAATAGGTACCATCGCCGCCATTAAGCCCTTCATAACCGTTGAAAACGACGGAACTCTTAATGCGGGCGGCAAGATCAGGGGACGTAAGAAGAGCCTCGATCACATCGTAGATTATATGGAAGAGCATATGGGATCATACCGTGACATGAATGAGATCATAATGATCGCACACGGTAACTGTCCCGAGGATGCCGAATACTTAAAAAATAAGATAGAGGAGCGCCTGGGCTTCAAGAAATTTATGGTCAATCAGATAGGACCTATGATAGGAACTCATACGGGACCTACCATCTGCCTTGCCGGTTATTTCGGAGAAACACGCTCCTGAAAAGGGCGTTATGAATCAGTCAGATGTTTTAGCAGCACTTGCTCAAAAAGAATACGTTAAGAATTCTTTCGATCTGTTAACTAATATTGAAAAAGAATCAGGTAAGAAACTCACTGCATCCGTTATCACATTCGGATGTCAGATGAATGCCCGGGATTCTGAAAAACTGGCCGGTATCCTTGCGGCTTCGGGGTTTAAACTCCTTGAAGACACCGAGGATGCCGACTTTGTTTTGTATAATACATGTACGGTCAGGGATAATGCCAACCAGAAGCTTTACGGTCATCTCGGTGAAGCTCTTTCAAGAAAAAAGAAAAATCCATCCATGCTCATCGGAATATGCGGATGTCTTCCCCAGGAACCTTCGGCTCTTGAGAAGATAAAAAAGTCATATTCTTTTGTCGACCTTATCTTCGGAACCCATAATCTCTATGCTTTTCCCGAATATCTGAACAGGCTTTTATCCGGTGAAAGACATATCTGCGAGATAACGGATCACGCCGACAACATCGTCGAGGATCTTCCCATAATACGTAAATACCCCTTTAAATCGGGCGTAAATATCATGTTCGGATGCAATAATTTCTGTACTTATTGCATTGTTCCCTATGTCCGCGGAAGGGAAAGATCCAGGGAAAGCGCTGATATCTTTGAAGAGATCAGGAATCTTTCTGCAAACGGTGTAAAGGAAGTAATGCTTCTCGGTCAGAACGTCAATTCCTACGGAAACGGCATCGAGGGCGAGATCTCATTTCCCGAGCTTCTTAAGCGTGTATGTGAAATAGACGGCATCGAGAGAGTGAGGTTCATGACTTCCCATCCCAAGGATCTTTCCGAGGATCTCATCCGTACGATCAAGGAAAATGATAAGATATGCAGACATCTGCATCTTCCTCTTCAGTCCGGTTCGACCAAGGTTCTTAAGGAGATGAACAGAAGATATACCAAGGAGCAGTATCTTGATCTTGCGCTTCATATAAAGGATGAGATTCCCGATATAGCTCTTACGACCGATATTATGGTCGGTTTCCCCGGAGAGACCGCAGCCGATGTCGATGATACCATTGACGTAATTAAGAAGGTCGAATACGACAATGCATTTACCTTTATATATTCCAAGAGAATGGGTACGCCTGCTGCTTCAAGGGAAGATCAGGTGCCCGAAGCTCTGGTAAAAGAAAACTTCGACAGGGTTTTGAAATGTGTTCAGGAATCCGCGAAAAAGCAGAGCCTTCGCTGGCAGGGGCAAATACTTCCCGCACTTGTCGAAGAGACCAATGCTTCTCTCGAAGGCTATGTCACCGGACGACTTTCCAACAACATGATCGTTCACTTCCCGGGAACGCAGGATCTTATCGGAACCATCGTGTCCGTAAAACTTGATGAATGCCGCGGATTCTACTATATGGGATCCCGCGCTTAACTGTTAGTTGAATCAATGATCAGATATAAGACGCTGTTCGTAGCGTCACAGTAAGGATATATAAGATGCCTGATATTAACGACGTTTCACCCATGATGCAAAATTACCTTGAGACCAAGAAGCAGTATTCTGACTGCCTTCTTTTCTACCGCATCGGAGATTTCTACGAGATGTTCTTCGATGATGCTGTACTTGTGTCCAAGGAACTCGAGCTTACACTTACAGGTAAAGCCTGTGGTATGGATGAAAGAGCGCCCATGTGCGGCGTTCCTTTCCATGCGGCGGATTCATATATTTCGAGACTCGTATCAAAGGGTTACAAAGTCGCCATCTGTGAACAGGTCGAAGATCCCAAGCTTGCAAAGGGTCTTGTAAAGCGTGAAGTAATAAAGGTTGTAACTCCCGGAACCAATATGAACATGCTTGCTCTCGATTCCGGAAGAAACAATTACCTGATGTGCATCTGTTATCAGGACAACGGAACGGGCGTCAGCATTGTTGATATTTCAACAGGCGAATTTCTTGTTTCAGAGCTTTCTTCTCCTAATGAGATAAATGACTTCATGAGCAGATTTGCTCCTTCGGAATTAATCTGCAACAATGCTTTTTCCGTTCAGAGTGATCTTCTGAATCTCATAAAGGAAAGATATCAGATCCCGGTTACCGTACTTGACAATGCACTCTTCGATGAAAAGACTGCAACGGGCGAGGTGCTTCTTCAGTTCAAGGTCAAGAGCCTTATCGGACTGGGACTCGATTCCATGATCCCAGGTGTTCTTGCTGCGGGTGCGACACTTCTTTATCTTCACGATACACAGAAGACGAGCCTCGGAAATATAACACAGATCCATCCATATATCGCAAAGAAGTTCATGATGCTCGATTCTTCTTCGAGAAGAAATCTTGAGCTGACCGAGACCATAAGGGATAAGCAGAAGAAGGGATCGCTCCTCGGAGTTCTCGACCGCACCAAGACCGCAATGGGCGGAAGACTCCTCAGAACCTTCCTTGAAGAGCCCCTGATCGATGACGAAGAGATCATAAAGAGACAGGATGCCATTGAAGCATTTTATAAGAATGCGATCTGCAGGGATGAACTCAGGGAATATTTGAATCCCGTTTACGATCTTGAAAGACTTCTTGCAAGAGTAAGCTTCGGAACCGCAAATCCGAGGGATCTTATCAGCCTTGCATCGTCTCTTCGTATGCTTCCCCATATGATCACTGCAGTAGAGGATCTTCACTCGGTTATGATCGATGAGATAAGAAATGATTTCGATCCTCTTGTTGATATCGAAGCTCTTATTACCGCATCGATCAAGGATGAGCCTCCTCTTACCATCAGGGACGGAGATATCATTAAGGACGGCTTCGATGAGGAGATCGATAAGCTCAGGGTTGCCAAGACCGAAGGCAAGAAATGGCTCGCACAGCTTGAAGAATCCGAAAAAGAAAGAACGGGCATCAAAACCCTCAAGATTAAATATCATAAAGCCTTCGGATATTATTTTGAGATAACCAATTCATTTCTTGATAAGATCCCGGATGATTACATCAGAAGGCAGACTCTTACCAATTGCGAGAGATTTACTTCCGCAGCTCTTAAGGAACTTGAAGATACGGTCCTTAACGCAGAAGAGAAGATCCGTAATCTTGAATATGATGTTTTCGTAAATATCAGAAATGCCATATCCGCCGAAAGCGAAAGGATCCTGAAGACCGCAAGAAGCGTTGCGTATCTCGATGTTCTTTCGGACCTTGCATATGTGTCCGAGGTCAACAGATATGTAAGACCCCATATCAATTCAAAGGGCATCATCAATATAAAAGAAGGACGTCACCCCGTTGTCGAAAAGATGCTCGGCGGCGAACTCTTTGTTTCCAATGATACCTACCTGGATAACCAGAGTAATCTCGTCAGCATAATCACCGGCCCCAATATGGCCGGTAAATCGACATATATGAGACAGACCGCATTGATCGTTCTCATGGCTCAGATAGGCTGCTTTGTTCCCGCAACAAGCGCAGATATCTGCGTTGTTGACAGGATCTTTACAAGGGTCGGCGCATCCGATGATCTTGCAAGCGGACAGTCCACATTCATGATCGAGATGAATGAGGTTTCCAATATCTTAAGAAATGCAACTTCCAAGAGCCTTCTTATTCTTGATGAGATAGGAAGGGGAACTTCAACCTTCGACGGACTTGCTATAGCATGGGCCGTTACAGAGCATATAGCAAATAAAAAGCTTCTGGGTGCCAAGACATTATTTGCGACACATTATCATGAACTCACAGAGCTCGAAGGTAAGATAGATAATGTACATAATTACTGCATTGCCGTTAAGGAAAGCGGTGATGATATCGTATTCTTACGTAAGATAGTAAAGGGCGGTGCCGACAGAAGCTACGGAATCCAGGTTGCAAAGCTTGCCGGCGTTCCGGATATTGTAATAGACAGGGCGGGAGAGATCGCATCTTCGCTTGCCCTTCAGGATATATCTTCTGTTGTCGAATCGATCGCAACCAAGGACATAAGTACTGCAAAGACCAAAAAAGTAACGAGACCCGATGAAGTTGATTCGGGCCAGCTTTCTTTCTTCGATCTTGTATCCGATGAGGATGTTCTCAAAGAGATCGAGGATATCGATATATCCAATCTGACTCCCCTGGATGCGCTTAATACGCTTTACAGGCTTCAGAACAAGGTCAAGAACAGGTACAGGATATGATCAAGATTTTAAACAAAGAAACGATCGACAGGATATCTGCGGGCGAGGTTGTTGAGCGCCCGTTCAATGTCGTTAAGGAGCTTGTCGAAAATTCCGTTGACTCAGGTGCCCGGGCAATCACCGTCGAGATAAAGGGCGGCGGTATCGATCTTATAAGAGTTACGGATAACGGATGCGGTATCGACCCTTCGGATATGAAGACCGCATTCTTAAGACATGCCACAAGCAAGATAGATACCGCACAGGATCTTGATCATATCGAAACACTCGGTTTCCGTGGTGAGGCACTTGCAAGTATATGTGCCGTTTCCGAGGCGGAGATGATAACCTGCATAGAAGGTTCGATCACAGGAAACAGGCTGTTCATCAGAGGCGGTGAGGAGATCTCCTTTGAAGAGGTCGGTGCTCCGAAGGGCACTACGATGATCGTCAGAAATCTTTTTTATAACACTCCCGCAAGAAAGAAATTCTTAAAGACTCCATCCACCGAAACCTCATATATCGTTGAGATGATGGAAAAGATGGCTCTTTCGCATCCTGATATTTCATTTCAGCTTATAACCGATAACAGGTCACGATTCCACACGGTGGGAAGCGGTGATCTTCTTGATGTTATATTCAGGGTGTACGGACGCGATACCGCATCCATGCTGGTTCCCATAAATGCCGAAAATGAAGACCTTAAGATAAGCGGTTTTCTCGGTAAACCCGAAACCGTCAGAAGCAACCGCAATATGGAAGTCTATTTCATAAACGAAAGATATGTGAAGAATGATTTTATTTCTTCGGCTATTGAAGAAGGTTACAGGGAATATCTGATGCTTCATAAGTTCCCCGTTGTATTCCTGAACTTTGAGATCGATCCTTCAAGCGTGGATGTAAATGTACATCCCGCAAAGCTCGATGTAAGGATAACCGACCAGAATTCTTTCTTTTCATTCGTATCGGCATCCGTTCATGATGTAATGAAGAATGCTGAGATGATACCGGAAAACATCCTTACGGATGACAGGGAGAAAAAGGAAGCCGCAAAAGCATCAAAGGAAGAAGTTGCATCAGGAAGAAATCCGGAACCCTTCGAAGCTTTAAGAAAGGGTGATCCGATACAGAGCGCAGTGAAGTCATACAGCGAATTCGTCAGCGCCGGATCAGGATTATCTTCTGTTTCGGAAGACAGCTTTTTCGAAGATGACAGGAAGGATCTTAAAGTATCTGAGCATTCTGTCCCTTCGTCAGATAAAGTTTCCGATCCTGCTTATGATCTGACTGCGGATGACACATCTTCCGACGAAAGCATTTCCGAAAATGAGCATGATCCCGCGGCTGAATTCTTAAAGAATGCACGCTTTGAGCAAAAGCAGCTCTTTGACGATCATCTGCTTGATGAAGGCAAGAGAGCAAAGTACAGGATCATCGGTCAGGTATTCGATACATACTGGGTTGTGCAGTATGAGCAGAAGATGTTCATAATCGACCAGCATGCCGCACATGAAAAAGTTAATTACGAAAGAATGATGAAGAGGATTTATTCGGGTGAGAATCATTCTCAGCTCCTGATGCCTCCTGTCGTGGTTTCCCTTTCCGCTACGGAGGAAAGTGTATTTCTTGACAATAAGGATGCGTTTGAAAGAGCCGGTTTCGAAGTGGAGAATTTCGGAGGTTCCGAATATGCGCTGAGGGGAGTTCCCGTCGATCTCTTCGGTCATTCGGAAAAGGAACTCTTCCTTGCCGTGCTTGATGAGATGAGTACGAATCCCGGTCTGGGAACCTTTAAGACGATCGATGAGAAGATCGCCGGAATGGCGTGCAAGGCAAGTGTTAAGGGCGGTGACAGGATAGGACTTGAACAGGCAGAAAAGCTTATCGATGAACTGCTTACTCTCGATAATCCATATAACTGTCCTCACGGAAGACCCACGATCATTTCGATAACCAAAACGGAAATGGAAAAGAAATTCAAGAGGATCGTCGACTGATGAACGGAAAGCCTCCGCTTATAATCTTATCGGGCCCCACCGCAGTCGGAAAGACGGCTCTTTCCGTCGAGTTTGCGCGTGCCCACGGCCTTGAGATAATATCTGCCGATTCCGCACAGGTCTATAAGGGCATGGATATAGGAACCGCCAAGATCACGGAAGAAGAAAAGAAGGGAGTTCCCCATTACCTGATTGATGTATGTGAGAGAAACGAGGATTATTCCGCATTCAGGTTTTCAGAGATGGCCGGTGAATGTATCGAAACAATCGTAAGTCACGGTAAGATACCTTTTGTTGTAGGCGGTACGGGATTCTATATCCAGGCGCTTTTAAAGGGTGTCATATTTGATGACGAAGGCCCCGATGAAGAATACCGCGAAAGTCTCGAAAGGATCGCAGATGAAAAGGGATGCATGCATCTGCATGAAATGCTTAAAGCGGTTGATCAGGAAAGTGCGGATAAGATTCCGCCTCAGAATATCAAGAGGGTGATCCGGGCACTGGAATATAATCACCTTACCGGAAGGAAGATATCCGAACATAACGAAACCGAAGCTTCCAGAGAACCGGTATTTAATGCGGCGTATTTTGTTCTTACCGATGACAGGCAGCTGATATATCAAAGGATCGACAAAAGAGTTGATGAAATGCTTGAAGCCGGTCTCGAAAAGGAAGTAAGAGCTATTCTTGAAAGCGGAACTTCACCGGACTGTGTCTCCATGCAGGCGATAGGATACAAGGAAATGATCCCTTATATAAAGGGTGAGATCTCACTTGAAGAAGCCGCATATCAGATAAAGCTGCGGACAAGGCATTTTGCCAAAAGACAGCTGACATGGTATAAAAGAGAACCGGATGTGATAATGATGGACAGACGTGAATTTAACGGTGATGTAAATGACATGCTGAAATTCATGAATGAAGAATGTAAAAAAAGAGGTTTGTTTTGATGAACGGAAATGATCTTAAATCAATATATAAGGATCTCGGAATAAGTGAAAATGTACTTAAGGCGGCAGGAAAAGTACTTGATACTCTTAAAGACCGTTTTACCGCAATAGATGAAAATGCGGAGCTCTGCCAGCTTAAAGTTCTTCGTGCATTTCAGAAAAATAATGTGAACGAAAGCTGTCTTATCGGAACGACGGGTTACGGTTATAACGATATCGGAAGGGATACCCTTGAGAAGGTGTATGCCGATTATTTCGGAACGGAAGACTGTCTTGTAAGACCGCAGATAACATGCGGAACACATGCACTTGCGCTTGCCCTTATGAGTAATCTCAGACCGGGTGATGAACTTCTTTCCGCGGTAGGCAAGCCATACGATACACTCGAGGAGGTTATCGGTATCAGGGATTCCGTCGGTTCTCTTGCCGAATACGGAATAACCTATGCACAGGCTGAGCTTTCCGAAGACGGAACCCCCGATCTCAATAATATCCGGAATGCCATCAATGACAGAACCAGACTTGTTACGATCCAGAGATCCAAGGGTTATCAGACCAGACCTTCGCTTTCCGTGGCACAGATAGGCGAGATCATTAAGACCGTAAAGAGCGTAAGGGAAGATATCATCTGCATGGTCGACAACTGCTACGGTGAATTTGTTGAACCTCTTGAGCCTTCCGATGTGGGAGCCGATATGGTCGTAGGTTCTCTTATCAAGAATCCCGGCGGCGGACTCGCACAGACAGGCGGATATATTGCGGGAACCAGAAAATGCATTGAGAATGCTTCATACAGACTTACCGCACCGGGGCTGGGAAGGGAAGTCGGCCCCTCGCTTGAAGCCATCTCAAGGCTGTATCAGGGATTCTTCATGGGACCCGTTATAACAGCTTCTGCTATAAAAAATGCAATATTTGCCGCAGCGTTATTTGAAAAATACGGATTTGAAAGCTATCCTTCATCAAAAGAAGACAGGCATGACATCATCCAGGCAATCACTTTCGGTAAGCCCGAGGGTCTCATTGCCTTCTGTGAAGGCATTCAGGCCGCTGCTCCCGTAGATTCTTCCTTTGCTCCCGAGCCCTGGGATATGCCCGGTTACGATTCAAAGGTCATCATGGCTGCGGGTGCGTTCATATCGGGTTCGTCGATCGAACTTTCCGCCGACGGACCTCTTCGTGAGCCCTATACCGCTTATTTTCAGGGAGGACTTACCTGGCCGCACGGGAAATTCGGTATAATCAAGGCCTTCCAATCTCTGGTGGATAAAGGCTTGATTTTATGGTAAAATGCAGGATTGTGAAAGCCCTTTTGGGCTAAACGATCCGTAATATTTTTTCTTGGAGAGAGTATGAAATACAGAGGCTGGGTTTTATTTTTCCTGATAATAATCGGTTATATCCTCGGTAATCTGATCGGTCAGCACAGCGGAATAGCATTTTTGAACTATGGCGGTGCTTTCGGACTTACCTCTCCCGTAGAACTTAACATCGGATTCATGATCCTTACTTTCGGACTTACCTTCAATATCAATATTGCGGGTATCATCGGGATCATAATCGCATTTGTATGTTTTAAGTTCATCAAGATCTGATGCTTTCATCGTCCCGGAGAAGACGTAAGGGAGCATATGAAAGAAATAACATATCCCGAAAAGCCCTATGAAAGATTTAAGGCTTTCGGAGCCGGAGCTCTGACAGATGCCGAGCTTCTGGCAGTAATACTGAGAACGGGAACCAAAGGAAGTGATGCGGTCGATATATCGGCCAAGGTGCTTTCACTGGGAAAAGCTCCGCGTCAGGGTCTGCTTTCTCTTTTTGACCTTGATACAAAAGAACTTATGAAGATCCCGGGTATCGGAGAGGTTAAGGCGGTAAAGCTGAAATGCCTTGCAGAGCTCTGTACCAGGATGCATGAAGCCGGACTTAAGAGCGGTTTTTGTGCAAACAGTCCTTCATTGGTCGCTGAGTTTTATATGGAGCGGCTAAGGCATGAAAAGAATGAATGTGTTCTTCTTTTAAGCCTTGATGCAAAGGGAAAGGTTCTCAGGGAATCCGTCATATCCAAAGGGAGCGTTAACAGATCACTTGCTCCGGTAAGACAGATACTTCTCGAAGCGCTGGATGCCGAGGCCGTAAATATCATCCTGCTTCATAATCATCCGAGCGGTGATCCGTCACCTTCGGGAGATGACGAAAAGCTTACGGAGAAGCTTTTTACGACCTGCCTTCAGGCGGATATTCCGCTGATAGACCATATCATCATCGGAGACAATACATATTTCAGTTTTAAAGAATCCGGTTTTTTACACGGTTAAAGAAAGGGTTTTTATATGGCTGTCAATGCATACGGTATCGACCTTGGTACCAATCACATCAAGATCTTTAATAACAACGACAATACGATCACCATTCAGAAGAACATGATCGCCATCAAGGATGAGACGGAGTTTTTCGCTTACGGTGATTCAGCATATGAGATGCATGAGAAGGCACCCGCCAACATACAGATATCTTACCCTCTTTCCTGCGGCGTTATTTCGGACCTTCATAACGTGGAACTTTTGGTCAAGTATCTCATCAGCGATATCCAGGGCGGTACTCCCAAGAGTGCGGATTTCCTTATTGCGGTTCCTTACGATATCACCGATGTCGAAAAGAGGGCATTCTACGATCTTCTTAAAGAGGCCGGTGTAAAGGCCCACAAGATCTTCGTCACGCAGATGGCCATCGCCGACGGTATAGGAATGGGTATCGATGTCAAGAATGCTGTGGGCGTTCTTGTCGTCAATGTAGGATTTGAAACAACCGAGATCTCCGTTCTTTCACTCGGAGGAATCGTTCTTTCCAAGCTTATCAAAGAGGGCGGACTTAAATTCGACGATTCTATCAGGACTGCCGTAAGAAACGAGTTCGGACTTCTTATCGGCGGAAAGACCGCGGAGGAAGTCAAGAAGAACCTCGGCGGACTTGAGAAAGAGCAGAAGGGCGCTCTTGTTTACGGAAGGGATATTGTTACCGGACTTCCGGTTCAGAGAGAGATACCCACCAAGCTTATAGTTGATTCTCTTGAAAATGATTTCAAGACCATCATAGATAACATCAAATTCATTCTGGAGAGAACTCCTCCCGAACTGTCGGCGGACATCTTCCGTAACGGTATCTATCTTACGGGCGGCGCAAGCCAGGTATCCCATCTTGTTGAGAGGATCGCAGATGGTACAGGTCTTAAGGTCAATGTTACCGATGAACCGATGACATCAACAGCCTACGGACTTGGTAGGATAATCCAGGATCCCGAGTTTTCTTCTCTTGCACAGAGTGCCGAGGGCATGGGTAAATGAGTCCTGTCGTAAAATCTAAGGGGGAGAGATTTACAATACCTGGTAAATATCTCCTCCTTATTTTAACCGGAATATGCATCCTTCTGATGATCCTGACATACGGGACATCTGTTTTTGATGTGCCCGTAAACAGTGCCGTCGGGACGATCATAGTTCCTTTTGAAAGCGGCATATCCAGAGCGGGAGAGTGGCTCAGAAACAGAAAAGACGAGCTTTCATCCGTCCAGTCCCTTTTAAAGGAAAACGAAGAGCTCAAGGCCCGGATTGCGGAGCTTACCGAGGAGAATATCATTCTCAACCAGGAAAGATATGAGCTTACCGATATGCAGGCCCTGCTCGGACTTTCCGAGGTATACAATTCCTACGAAAAGGTGGGAGCCCGCATCATCGCGAAGGATACCGGAAACTGGTATACCTCCTTTGTCATCGATAAGGGAACGGATGACGGACTTGCGATCGATATGAATGTCATTGCCGGCGGAGGGCTTATCGGAAGGATCACCAAGATTGGTCCGAACTGGGCACGCGTCACGTCCATTATTTCCGACGGCTGTAATGTAAGCGGACAGGTTGCTTCATCGGACCTTACGATCATTGTATCCGGAGATCTGTCGCTCAACGATAAAGGACTTCTTTCATTTTCGCAGCTTTCCGATCCCGACGGACTTGTCGTAAAAGGAGATAAGGTCATAACCAGTAATATAAGCGACAAATATCTTCCGGGACTGCTTATCGGTTATATCGATACTATTGAGACTGATGCCAATAACCTGACCAAATCGGGAACGATAAGCGTTGCCACTGATTTTTCATATCTTTCGACAGTGCTGGTCATAACCGATGTGAAAAATAACGACTACGAATGATCCAGAAAATACTGATCGCAATTTCAATACCTTTCTTTTTCCTGCTTCAAGCCTGTGTTTTCACTTCTCTGGAGCTTGGAAATGTTATCCCCAATCTGATGGTGCTGCTCGTATGCGTGTACGGTTTCTTTTACGGTGAAAAAACCGGAGCCGTATGCGGATTTTTTGCCGGCCTTCTTATGGATATATTTTTCGGTGAGATGCTCGGTCTGAACGCTCTTATAATCATGCTGATCGGCTATGTTAACGGAGGCTTCAGCGGACTCTTTTACGCAGAAGATATAAGACTTCCCCTTATCCTCATTACACTGTCGGATGCTTCATTCGGACTGATGTATTATGTTTCGACCTTCCTGATCAGAGGAAAGATCGGGTTTACTTATTATGCGCTGAATGTCATCTGCCCCGAGATATTCTATACGCTTTTGGTTTCTCTTGTGATCTATCCGATACTTCTCGGAATAGATACGCTTTTCAGAAATTACCGCATCAAGAAGGAGAGAGAATCGCAGCAGAATGTTTGACGGTCTTCGTGAAAGGATAATAAGCATCTTCACGAGCAGGGTCACGGTCATTTTCCTGATCATGACCTGTCTTTGCGGTATCCTTCTTTACAGATGCTTTTACCTGCAGATCATCAAGGGCTCGGATTATCTCGAAAACTTCGTACTCGAGCAGGAAAAGACCAGGGATATCATGCCCGTAAGAGGAAATATTTACGACTGTAACGGCAATCCGCTTGCATATAACATCCTTGCTTATAACATCAATCTTGAGGATACATTTGAAACTTCGTCCGACAAGGACAGAAAGCTCAATGAGCTTATCTATAATCTTGTAAAATTCATTGAAAAAAACGGCGATTCCATCGATTCCGATTTCAAGATCGCACTCAATGAAGACGGTGAATTCGTCTATACCGTTTCGGGAACCCAGCTTAGCAGATTCCTTGCGGATATCTACGGGCACGCCGATCCCGCTTCGCTTACCGAAGATGAGAAAAACACCACCGCACTCGATGCGATGATCTATCTCAGCCGTAATTCCGGAAGGGGCTACAGATTTTCTGTCGGTGAAAGAATGGATCCCGATGACAAAAAATCCGAATTCATCGAGGGTAAAGGATACACTCACAGGGAGTGGCTTCAGATCGTTTCGATAAGATATGCGATGAGCCTTACCTCATACCGTAAGTATATCGGAACAACGATCGCAACCGATGTATCCAAGGAGACCGTTGCACTGATCATGGAAAATTCCGATATTCTTCCCGGAGTTACGATCCAGGAAGATACTATCAGGAAATACGTTGACAGTAAGTATTTTGCACATCTGCTCGGATATACCGGAAGGATCTCACCCGAACAGATCGATATCCTGAATCAGAGAATGATAGATGAAGGAGCATCCGTAGGAACATATACATCCGATGATGTTGTCGGCCAGCTCGGTATCGAATATTACCTTGAAACCATTCTTCAGGGTTCAAAGGGATACGAGAAGGTCATGGTTGATAATACCGGTAAGGTACTTTCCATCCTTGAGCACAAGGATGCCATAAGGGGACAGGATGTTTATCTTTCCATCGACAAGGATCTTACGATGGAGCTTTACGATATCACCGAAAGAAAGCTTGCATATATCCTTGTGCAGAAGATACAGAATGCAAAGTATGCCGTGAAGACGACCGATTCCGTCAAGTCCATTCCGATCGCGGATGTTTACTACGCGGTGTTCCGTAACAATGTTCTTGATGTATCACATTTTTCCGCTGACGATGCACTTGATATGGAAAGAATGGTCTACGGTAAATACCTTGATTACAAGGCAAATGTCTATTCCACTATCGAGATGAGCATCAGGACCACCAGGACACCTTACTATAAGCTCAGTGATGAATATAAGGTTTATCAGTATTACATCCTAAGGCTTCTTATGAACAACGGGATCATCATGACATCCGAGATAGATTCCGAAGACAGCTATTTCAAAGCATGGGACGGAGAAGGCGATGTGAGTCTCGGAGATCTTCTGGAGCATTGCATCGATACCGGGCTTGTGGATATTTCCAGGCTTTCTCTTGATTCAAAATATGCCGATTCATCCGAGGTTTTTGATGCGCTCATCCTTAAGATATTCGAGCTTGCGGACAAGGATCCCGAATATCAGATAAGATTCTATAAATACATGATCCTGAACGATAAGCTTACCGGTTATCAGGTCTGCAAGCTTTTATACGAACAGGAAGCGATAAACATTCCCGAATCCGAGATCACCAGACTTAATGCCGGAGCAATTTCCGCATTTACCTTCATGATCAACAGGATCTCGAATCTCGATATCACTCCGGCACAGCTTGCACTTGATCCCTGTAACGGATCGGTTGTAATGACCAATCCGAATAACGGACAGGTCCTTGCACTTGTGACTTATCCAGGCTATGACAATAACCTTATGGCCAATTCCGTAAATGCGGCATATTACAACCGGCTGATTAACGATGATTCGTCACCGCTTCTTAACTTTGCGACACAGTACAGGGCGGCTCCCGGTTCGACATTTAAGATCGTATCCGCAACTGCCGGTTTTTCCGAAGGAGTTATCAATACATCCACGGTGTTCAACTGTTCGGGAATATTCACCGAGGTGGATCCTTCGCCCAAATGTACCGCGATACACGGAAATGAAACGGTAAGAACCGCGATAAGGGATTCGTGTAACCTGTATTTCTTCAATGTCGGTTACAGGCTGGCTACATTGAACGGCTACTACGATGATGCTGCGGGTCTTGAATATCTGTATAAATACGCCGATATGTACGGCCTTACCCAAAGATCGGGTGTGGAGATAAGCGAATACGAACCCGAGGTATCCGATCTTGACTCTGTCCGTTCATACATAGGTCAGGGTACCAATGCATATACCACGACGCAGCTGGCCAGATATGTTTCATCCATCGCAAACGGCGGAACGACATACGATCTGACCCTGCTCGATCATATAGAAGACTCCTACGGAAGAACCGTGTGGCAGCATGAACCTGTGGTTTATAATAATGTTTATCTTGAAGACTACCAGTGGAATGCCATCAAGAACGGTATGATCGACGGTGTTGAGAACAAACCCTATTTCGCTGACATTCCCGTTCCGGTTGCGGGTAAGACTGGTACCGCGCAGGAGTCCAGATCAAAACCCGACCATGCGCTTTATATCGCATTTGCGCCCGCAAGGGGTGATGCCGAGGTTGCTCTGTGCTGCCGTATTCCTTACGGATTCTATTCCGATTATGCCGCTCAGCTTGCGCATGAATGTCTTCAGGCATATTACGATGTCGAACCTCTGGTGGATCAGAGTGCTTATTCAACAGATGAAAGAAGAGATTAAAGATGGGATCAGGTGTCATCTTAAAATGCTATAACGGTGCGTATAAGCTTATTCTGGACCCCGACATGCCCTTTAACGAGCTTTTGGGACTTGTAAGGGATAAGTTCTATGCATCTAGATCCTTCCTCGGAAATACCTCCGTCATTCTCGATATTGAGGGAAGAAAGCTTTCGGATATCGAGGAATCGCTCATCATTGATGCCGTTCACGCAAGCAGTGACGTAACGGTTTCCTGCCTTGTCGGCAAGAATGAAAATGACCAGGAGCATATCAGGAAAGTTAAGGAAATCCTTGACGAAAGGCTTCAGGGCAGCGATAAATGCATGATTCTTCAATCCTCCGTTATGAACAAACAGGTCATTGAGGTGGAAGAGAGCATTGTGATCCTGGGAGACGTAAATCCGGGAAGCGAAGTAAAAAGTTTTGGGAATATCATTGTTCTGGGCGGTCTGTACGGATCGGCTCATGCAGGTTTTCCCGAGGATGATTCCTGCTTTATCTGTGCGGTTGAACTCGAAGCCGAGAAGATGGATATCGGCAGGCACAGCTATGTTCCCGAATCCAAGCCCATCTGGAGTGCGGTTTTGAAGAGTGCGCCCAAGGTCGCAAGGATCAGTGACGGACAGTTTACCATAAGCCCTCTTAACAGGGTTGTTATGGAGAAGATTTATGATTCTAAAAACGTACAGGCTTAAAGAATACAATTTCATGCTGATAATCTTTACCATACTCCTATCCGTGATAGGAGTGTTTGCCATAAGCTCCGCCATGGGTGAAGCCGGAACCGAGAATGTTCATAAGCAGATAGGCGGTATCATTGTCGGTTCCGTTATGATGATCGTCATCTCCCTTATCGATTATCATTTTATACTTAAGTTCTGGATACCCATTTATATCGCAATGACTGTTGTGCTCTTCATGGTCATGGTCGGAGGATACAACGCCAACAATGCTCAGAGATGGCTGAAGATAGGTTTTATCAGGTTCCAGCCGTCCGAGATGACCAAGTTGATGTTGATTTTATTTTTTGCAGCGTTTATTATGAAATACAGGGAAAAAATCAGCAATTTTCACCTGCTTTTGGTTTGCAGCGGACTCTTTATAGTACCGTTTTTTCTGGTATATAAACAGCCCGATCTTTCTACCAGTCTGGTAATGATCTTCATCTTTTCGGCCATCATGTTCACAAGTGGCATAAAGAAGAGAATAATACTTGTTATTTTATTGATCATGATACCGGTGGGAGCTGCACTTACAGGTTATATCCTTAATCCCGATAATCACGCACTTCAGGATTATCAGCTGAACAGGATCAACGGTTTCCTGTATCCGGAAGATTATCCCGAGATCGCTTATCAGCAGAACAATTCGGTGACAGCGATCGGTTCCGGCATGCTTGAGGGAAAAGGATATAAGAATAACGAGATCACATCCGTTAAGAACAGTAACTTCATATCCGAGGCTGAGACCGACTTCATTTTTGCCGTAATCGGTGAAGAATTCGGTTTCAGGGGGGCTTCGGTAACGATCATCTTACTGTTTTTGATATCACTGAGCTGTCTGGACGTCGGTATAAGGGCATCGGATGTCGGAGGTTCGATAATCTGTGCCGGAATGGGGACTTTCATCGGAATGCAGGGCTTTATGAACATAGGCGTTGCAACCTTCCTTCTACCCAACACCGGAATTCCGCTTCCCTTCGTAAGCTACGGACTGACTTCGCTCGTGACGCTTTACTGCGGACTAGGGGTGGTCCTAAATGTAAGGCTTCAGGTAAAACATTCGGTCAATCCGCTGGATGATTTTATGCTGAATTATAATGGAAAGGGGTCGTATTAGGGGAATGAACATTGCACTTATCGCGCATGATTCCAAGAAGAAACTCATGCAGAATTTCTGTGTTGCGTACAGAGGTATCCTTTCAAAGCACGATCTTTATGCAACAGGTACTACAGGCAGACTTATCGAGGAAGTAACGAATCTTTCAATTCACAAAATGCTTGCCGGTCATCTCGGCGGAGAACAGCAGCTGGCTGCTCAGATCGAGCAGAATCTTATAGATCTTGTCATATTCTTAAGAGATCCTGTCAATATCGCCGTTCATGAACCCAATGTGGAGAATGTCTTCAGAGACTGCGATCTTCACAATATTCCTCTTGCAACAAACCTTGCAAGTGCGGAACTTCTTATCAAATCCCTTGACAGAGGGGATCTTGAATGGAGAGAGATGTATAAATGATCCGTTCACGCGGCCTTATTAAATTCAAAATTCTTTCGCTTTTTCTTATCTCCGTAATGCTTTTATGCGGCTGCGGAGAGGATTTTGCATTCCCTTACAAGTCATCGGTACTTGCTTCCGAAATGGCGGGAAGGGGATTTCTTGCAGATCTTAAGGCGGATTCTTTCGCATCTGACCTCTGCGTTATCACGGGTGATGTTCCCGTACCCGGACTCGAAATGGCCAATTCGATTGAATCGGTCCTTCTGGTTGACATCAATAATTCTGAGGTTATGGCTGCAGTCGGTGCAACGAGGCAGATTCATCCCGCATCAACAACCAAGCTTATGACGGCACTTCTTGCTCTTGAGAACTGCTCAATGGATGAAAAGCTGACGCTCGGCTCCGAGGTTACCGGATTCGCATATGATGAGACCGTTCTTCCCGGTAAGGTCGGCGATACGATGACCATGGATCAGGCTCTTCATTTCATGCTCATGTATTCCGCAAATGACATTGCAAATGCCATTGCTGTCCATGTGGGTGGCAATATTTCCCATTTCTGCGAGATGATGAATGAAAGGGCATATGAACTCGGTGCAACAAATACCCATTTTTCCAATCCTCACGGACTTGATGCCGACGATCATATGACCACCGCTTACGACCTTTATTTAATCCTCAGCGAGTGCGTCAAATACGACAAATTCGTTGAGATAGTATCAAGCTCCGAGTATCAGACCGTTTACAAGGATGCAAACGGCAAGGATGTCAACAAGACCGTAAGAAGCACCGATCTTTTCATCAGGACCGATAAGGATGTAAATGCTCCCGCGGGTATTACGGTGATCGGAGGAAAGACCGGAACAACTGGCGGAGCCGGACATTGTCTCATCGTTTTGTGCAAGGATGCATCGGGTAATTCTTATATTTCATGTGTCATGGGTACGCCCGATACGGATACGCTGTATGCGCACCAGAAAGAGCTTATGTCACTCATTTTAAACAGTTAAAAAGCCTTGATAGTTTGGGCGTTTTAAACTATAATCTTATTAGTGGTTTTAATACCGCTAAAATATATGCATCGGAGGAAAAATTAGTGGTTTCATTGATAGTTGGTCAGAAGGGCAAGGGCAAGACTAAGGAACTTTTGGACAAGGTTAACACCGATGTTAAGACAGTTTCCGGCAATATAGTTTATCTCGATAAAGATACGGCTCACATGTTTGAGCTGAACAACAAGATCAGACTCATTAACGTCTCAGAATATGACATTTCCGGACCGGATGAATTCTACGGATTCGTAGCCGGCATCATTTCCCAGAATCACGATATACAGCAGATGTATTTTGATTCATACATCAAGATCTCTCATCAGACTGATGTTGATATCACAGAGAATGTTGAAAAGCTCGCTGCACTCAGTGAGAAGTACAAGGTAGATATGATCCTTTCCGTAGGTCTTGAGAGAAGCAAGTTCCCCGCAGGACTCCAGGCTAACGAGAAGATCGCAATCAATTTCCTTTGATCTAGGTTTATAAGCCCCGGAGCAGCTTTTTTCGCAGTTCCGGGGCATATTTTTTTATGAGCGGCAATTCGGACAATATCAGAAGATATACCAAATCGCATAATTTTGGTCTCGGCACGGTCCTTTTCTTAGGGATCTTAGTTTACGCTATCATCGTTCTGTTCATTTATTTTAATTCAAACCCCATTGTAAGATATGAGGTTGTCGAAGGATCTCTTTCCTCCCAGAATATCTACAGAGCAATCGCCATAAGGGATGAGCATATTGTTACATGCCCTTATTCGGGATATGTTAATTTCCTTGCAAGGGAAGGGCAGAAAGTGGCAGTCGGCGATATAGTCTATACCGTCGATGAGACCGGAAGATTAAACGAATATCTCGAATCACAGTCCCTTCTTGAAAATACGCTTTCCGACAAGGAACTTGATGATTTCAAGAACGAGATAGTCGATTTTTCGCATTCTTACGATCCTCTGAATTATACCGAAGTTTACTCATTCAAGTATTCTCTTCAGAATTCCGTTCTTAAGCTTGCAAATTCCAATTTCCTCGAATCGCTCCGTCTTGCCCAGGATGAGGGCGGTCTTTCGACTGCCGTAAAATACTGTACGGCGGGCAAAGCCGGAGTCGTATCGTATTGGACCGACGGCTTCGAATCTCTCGATCCCAATCTCATAACAAAGGATATGTTCAATGAGAGGGATTATGAGAAGACCAATATCACGCCCAATGAACTCCGTGCGGAGGGAGATACGGTCTATAAGCTTTCCGAAAGCGAAGACTGGTGCGTCGTATTTCCGATAAACGAAGCTGATGCGGAAGTTTATCTGGACCAGAATTATATCCTTACAAGATTCCTCAGAAACCAATATGAATCCTGGGGCAAGGTATCGATCATCAGAAGCGAGGACGGCAAGGATGTATTCTGCAGGCTTGATTTCAATAATTCCATGGCCGCATTCATCAATGAGAGATTCCTCGATATCGAGCTTGTTCTTGATGACGAGACCGGACTTAAGGTCCCCAATTCATCGATAATCGAAAAGGAATTCTACATCGTTGATGAGAATTTTGTAATTTACGATCCCAATAACAATATCTACTACATCATCATGAGCGGCTATGATGAGACCGGACAGGCGATCACTCTCAGAAAAGAGATAACCATTTACAGCCATGACGAAGAAAAGCACAGCTATTACATAGACAGTACGATAGTAAGTGCTGGTGATGTGCTCCATATGGAGAATTCTCAGGAAGTCTTCGTCGTAAAGGAAAGAGGAACCCTTACAGGTGTCTACAACATCAATAAGGGCTATGCGGATTTCAAGGAGATCACCATTCTTTCACAGAATGATGAATACTCGATCATCAAGCCCAATTCGACATACGGTTTAAGGGTTTACGATTATATAGCATTAAAGGCTGATACGGTTTCGGACGATCAGTTCATTAATGAGTAAGGATAAACAATGAGTGTTACAGGAGACAATTACCTTAAGATCTTGGACAATGTTCACCGCCTGTGCAGGGAAAGCGGAAGGGATGAAAGCGAATGCACCCTTGTTGCCGTAAGCAAGACAAAGCCTGTAGACCTGATCATGGATGCTTATGATGCCGGATGCAGGGATTTCGGTGAGAACTATGTTCAGGAGCTTGTCGATAAGATACCGCAGCTTCCGGATGATATAAGATGGCATATGATAGGTCATCTACAGACCAACAAGGTCAAATACATCGTAGGAAAGACATATCTCATTCACGGAGTCGATTCCGTAAAGCTTGCCAGGGAGATTGGAAAGCAGTCTTTAAAAAACGGTATTGTCAGCGATATATTGCTTGAAGTGAACATCGGAAACGAAGAGAGCAAATTCGGATTTAAGCCGGATGAACTCCTTCAGACAGTTCCCGAGATCGCACAGATCGAAGGAATACGCATAAAAGGTCTGATGACAAGTGCTCCGATATGCGAAGATCCTGAAGAAAACAGGGTATTTTTTCGCAATATGAAGCAATTATCCATTGACATAAAAAAGCAAAAAACTGATAATGTTTATATGGATTTCCTTTCCATGGGAATGAGCGGAGATTATGAATCCGCGGTCGGTGAAGGTGCAAGTTTTGTGCGCGTCGGAACCGCGATCTTCGGAGAAAGGGATTATTCATTAAGATAAAGGATTGAGAGGGTAAAAATGGGTAGCACTGTTGATAAGTTCATTAACTTTATGAAGCTGGACAACAAGGACGAAGAAGACGGCGACGATTACGGATTCGATGATGAAGAGATCGAAGCTCCTGCGAAGTATAAAGCAACGGATGACGACGATTCCGATAAGCCCAAGAAGTCTTCAAAGAGTATGTTCAAAGGTCAGGATCAGAGGAGAAAGAATATGAGCGCAAATATTAATGCAGGCGTCAGCATGAGATTCCCCAAAGAGCTCAACGATGCCGCAGGTGTTGTAGACGATCTTAAGTCAATGAACAGTGTTGTCCTTAATCTTCAGGGACTTGACTCATCACTTGCCCAGAGCATATATGATTTCCTTTGCGGAGCCTGCTATGCACTCGGATGCCGTATGGAGAAGGTTTCCGATTATGTATATGTCATCACTCCCGAGAGCGTAACTCTTTCAGGTGATTTCCTTACCGGACAGGGAAATGCCGGATCGGGACTTTACTGATCGAAGAATTGATTCTTACGGACCGCCCGGTGCGTAGTAACAGGCACGGCGGTCCGTTTTTTTGAGGTTTTAAATGAGCGAAGTTATTGAAAAAGATATGACAAGGCTTACAGTAAAGACAGGAGCCAAGTCGTCATATGACATAGTTTACAAGAATTCCTTTGAAGCACTTCCCGCAGAGGTTTCTGCTATCTATCCCGACAAGGTAAACGTATGCGTCATAACCGATTCGAACGTTGATCCTTTGTACGGAGAAGAAGCTGTTAAAAAGCTCGAAAGTGTATCAAGGTCAGTTTTCAAATATGTTGTTCCCGCAGGTGAAGAAAGCAAGAATCTCGATGAGGTTAAGAAGATCTATAAGTATCTCATTGAGAATAAGTTCGACAGAAAGTCCCTGCTCGTTGCTCTCGGCGGTGGCGTTATCGGTGATATGACCGGTTTTGTCGCGGCAACATTTTTAAGGGGCATCGATTTTATCCAGATCCCCACAACACTTCTTGCTCAAGCCGATTCATCCATCGGAGGCAAGACCGGAGTTGATCTCGACGGATATAAGAACATGGTAGGCGCATTCAAGATGCCCGCTCTTGTTTATACAAATCTTTCCACACTGACTTCGCTTCCGGGAAGACAGTTTGCATCCGGCTTTGCGGAGGTCATGAAATCCGCGCTTCTTAAGGATGAGAGTTTCTATGTATGGCTCATAGACAATAATTATGAGATCAGGGACAGGAATGTCGACTTCCTTTCCGAGATGGTCTACAGATGCGATGACATCAAGCGTATGATCGTCGAAAAGGACCCCTTCGAAAAGGGAGACAGGGCACTTCTTAATCTCGGACATACACTCGGTCATGCTATCGAGAAGTTTTATGATTTCAAATTCCTTCACGGAGAATGTGTTGCTCTCGGATGCGTGGCTGCGGCATTCATTTCCTGGAAAAAGGAATTCCTTTCCAAGGAGGAGTTCTATGAGATCAGGGATATGTTCGTCCTGTTCGGACTTCCCATCTCCATGGACCTTGCCGATACCGGTAAGATTATCGAGCTTACCAGAAATGATAAGAAGATGGATAAGGGTACGATCAGGTTCATTCTTCTCAAGAAGATAGGTAAAGCTTTCATTAACGAAGATGTAAGCGACGAGGAAATGTCCGCCGCTCTTGATGAACTTAATTTTGCGGAGGATGACTGATCTTGGATTCCGAAAAAGAGTTACAAAGGAATATGCATGAAAGAAAGAAGATCGCAAAGAGTAAGATGATCACTCTCTGCAGCATTCTTGCGATCATTGCGATAGTGCTCGATCAGGTAACCAAATATCTTGCGGTTTCTAAGTTAAAAGACGGTGCCGCATATGTTCTCATAGACAATGTTCTGGAGTTTTACTATCTGGTCAACACGGGATCGAGCTGGGGAATGCTCGCGGGACAGAAGATACTTATTCTGTTTATTTCTGTGATCATTATTGCTCTGTGTTTATTTATGATCGCCAAGAGCCCCGATGATGTGAAATACATTCCTTTCAACATTTCGCTTTCGATGATCATTGCGGGAGGTATCGGTAACGGTATTGACCGTATCAGATTTTCATATGTAATTGACTTCATATATTTCAAAGCGATCAATTTCCCGGTATTTAATGTTGCCGATATTTTCGTGACATGCGGGGCGGCGCTTTTCATTCTTTTGATACTGTTTAAATACAAGGAAAAAGATCTGTACTTCATGAAGTTCAACCAGAAGAAGTTCAGGGAAATGAACTGATGAATAGATATCTGTTCACAATAGAAGAGGAATCAGCAGGGGAGAGAGTCGACAGGCTTCTCCCTTCTTTGCTTGAAGGAGTATCGAGAAGCTATCTGCAGCAGCTCATCAAAAGCGGCGCTCTTACAGTAAACGGCAAAACTGCCAAGCCATCCATTAAGGTAAAGGAAGGTGACAACCTGGAACTTGAGCTTCCCGATGCTGAGAGCCCCGATATCCTTCCCGAGGACATTCCTCTTGATATCCTTTATGAAGACTGTGATGTGATCGTTATCAACAAACCCAAGGGAATGGTCGTTCATCCCGCCGCGGGTCATTACAGCGGTACCATGGTCAATGCTCTTTTGTACCACTGCGGTGATTCCCTCAGCGGCATCAACGGCTGTATGCGTCCAGGAATCGTTCACAGGATTGATAAGGATACGACCGGCTCTGTCATTGCATGTAAGAATGATAATGCACATACAAAGCTTTCAGAGCAGTTTAAGGAGCATTCCATAAAGAGAAGCTACCGTGCGATCGTCCTCGGTGTATTGAAGGATGACGAAGGCACCATAGATGCACCTATCGGAAGGCTTACCAATGACCGTAAGAAGATGGGCATCGTACCGGACGGACGTAAAGCTGTCACGCATTATAAGGTGCTTGAAAGATTTAAGGATTATACATATGTCGAATGCAGGCTTGAGACCGGCAGGACGCATCAGATAAGGGTCCATATGACCCATATAGGTCATCCGCTTTTGGGAGACCTCGTTTACGGAAAAGAAACATCTTCCCTCAATAAGAGGTTTAATCTTGACGGACAGACTCTCCACGCCATGGAACTCGGATTCATTCATCCGACGACGGGTGAGCTTGTGGATGTATGTGCTCCGCTTCCCGAATACTTCGAGCATCTGCTTGAAGTCCTCAGACAATGAACTGAAACAGATTGAGGTTTTACTTGCAAACTATTATAATAATGACAGGGAAGTTCGTACTTACTTAACCTTAATCAAAGTAAAGGAAGGTGGTGCACATGAATACCGTAATTACCATAGGCAGACAGTTCGGATCCGGAGGAAGAGAGATCGGCGAAAAACTTGCAAAGGCTTATGATATCGGGTATTACGACAGGGAGCTTCTTGCAAGGACCGCCAAAGAGAGCGGCTTTTGCGAAGAGATCCTTATGAACCACGATGAAAGACCTACAAATTCGTTCCTTTATAATCTTGTTATCGATACATACAGCTTCGGCTACAATTCGTCTTCCTTTGTCGATATGCCTATATCACAGAAGGTTTTCCTTGCTCAGTTCGATGCGATCAAGAAGATCGCCGATGAAGGTCCCTGTGTAATAGTCGGAAGATGCGCCGATTACGCCCTTGAGAACAAGGACAATGTGATCAACCTCTTCATTTATGCTGATGAGGACTTCAAGGTTAAGCGTATCATGGACCTTTATAACGTTGATGCAGTCAAGGCACGTGATATGATCGCCAAGAAGGACAAGCAGCGCCAGAGCTATTACAATTATTACACAAACCGCAAGTGGGGCCGCGCAGACAGCTATGATCTCTGCATCAATTCATCGGTTCTCGGTGTTGACGGATCTGTAAGGCTGATCAAACAGTTCGTTGAAGATTTTGAATCAAGATAATATGTAGAATATAAAAGAGCTGCCAAAAAGGATTGATCAAAAAAATATATTGACTTTCAGGGCACTTCCTATTATATTTATTGAGTATGCCGCTTGAATAGGCATTAAGTATGTTGCAAAAAGCTTGCAATATCGCCGAATCAGCGTTTAAAAGGACCATTTCGCATACTTCATGATGGTTCATGAAAAGGAGGTGCCTATTTATGTACGCAATTATCGCAACCGGAGGAAAGCAGTATAAGGTTTCCGAGGGTGATGAGATCAGAGTCGAAAAGCTCGATGCTGCTGAAGGTGACAAGGTTACTTTCGACAATGTCATCGCTGTTAACGACGGTTCTCTTAAGGCAGGTAAGGATGTAGCTTCCGCTAAGGTTACCGGTACTGTTGTAAAGCAGGATCGTGCCAAGAAGGTCATCGTTTACCGTTATAAGAGAAAGTCCGGCTATCACAAGAAGAACGGACACAGACAGCCTTTTACGGCCGTTAAGATTGATTCCATCGAAGGCTGATCATGACTACGATAATGATCGAGAAGTCCCCGGAAGGCCTGTATAAGGGCTTCACATGTATGGGACATGCAGGTTTCGCCCCAAAAGGCAAACCCGACATTTTATGTTCAGCGATTTCGACAGTTGCCATCCATACCATTAACGGAATGGAACTGGCAGGACAGGAACTTGATGTTTCCGAGAATGAGGATACCGGGTTCATGAGATGTGTTATCAAAGGATCTCAGGTGACCGGTGTAAGACAGCTCATGGATGCATTCGAAAATACCGTTACGAAACTTTCCGAAGAATACGGTGAGAAGTTCCTGCAGATACAATTCAAGGAGGTTAAGGACAATGCTTAGAATGAATCTTCAGTTCTTTGCTCATAAAAAGGGTGTCGGTTCTACCAAGAACGGCAGAGATTCCGAGTCCAAGAGACTTGGTGCCAAGAGAGCAGACGGTCAGTTCGTTACTGCCGGCAACATTCTCTACAGACAGCGCGGAACCAAGATCCACCCCGGTAATAACGTAGGTATCGGCGGAGATGATACTCTTTATGCGCTGGTTGACGGCGTTCTCAGATTTGAGAGAAAGGGTAAGGACAGAACCCAGGCTTCTGTTTATCCTAGAGAGAACTAATCATTCAGGACTCTGGCGAATGCGTCAGAGTCCTTTTTAGATTTTGAGGTAATCTATGTACTGTGACAAGGCCCGCGTTATCCTTAAGAGCGGTAAGGGCGGAGACGGACATGTCTCATTCAGAAGAGAAAAATATGTGACAAACGGCGGCCCCGACGGCGGAGACGGCGGAAGAGGCGGCGATGTCATTTTAAAGGTCGATAAGGGACTCAATACTCTTATCGATTTCCGAAATATACGCAAATATGCAGCTGGTAACGGTGAGAACGGCGGAAAGAAAAACTGCCGCGGCAAGGACGGAGAGGATATAATCCTTAAAGTGCCCGAAGGAACCGTTGTAAGGGAAGCGGAAAGCGGACAGGTCATCATCGATATGTCCGGTGACTGTATGGAATATACGATCCTTAAAGGCGGCAAAGGAGGTCTCGGAAACCAGCATTTTGCGACGTCAACGATGCAGGCTCCCAAGTATGCCCAGCCCGGCCAGCCCGCACTCGAGCTTGAGACTATCTTTGAGCTTAAGATCGTAGCGGATGTTGGACTTGTCGGATTTCCCAATGCAGGTAAGTCATCGCTTCTTGCGGCATGCACCAATGCACGTCCAAAGATTGCAGGATATCAGTTCACGACCTTGCAGCCCAATCTCGGTGTAGTTGATCTCGGCGGAGACGGTTTCGTCATCAGTGATATTCCCGGACTTATAGAGGGAGCTTCCGACGGACTCGGTCTGGGTCATGAATTTCTAAGACATGTAGAGAGAACCAAGGTGCTCATTCATGTCGTTGACGCTGCAGGTACCGAAGGAAGAAATCCCGTGGATGATATCAGGCTCATCAATTCCGAGCTTGAAAAGTACAATCCCGATCTGTTAAAGAAGCCTCAGATAATCGCAGCCAACAAGTCCGATCTTTTCGCATCATATGAAGGAGCCGAGGATAATATCAGGGCTCTCAAGGATGCGTTTGAACCCGAAGGACTTAAGGTATATACGATATCCGCTGCAACCGGTGACGGAATAAAGGAGCTTCTCAGAGCTGCTTTTGAACTTCTTAAGACTCTTCCCGAGGAGCAGATTGTATTTGAACAGGAATACGATCCCGAGGTCAATCTTAAGTTCAATGAAGATCCGTACACGGTATACTTTGATGATGAGGAAGACGAATACGTCATCGAAGGACCCAGGATCGAGAAGATGCTCGGATATACCAATCTTGATTCGGAGAAGGGCTTTGCGTTCTTCCAGAAATTCCTCAAGGATAACGGAATGCTTGAACAGCTCGAGGATCTCGGCATCAAGGACGGAGATACGGTAAGACTTTACGGTCATTCATTTGAATATTACAAATAACAGGTAAAGATATGGAACTTACAAGCAAACAGAGAGCATATTTAAAAGGTCTCGCAATGGATATCGATCCCGCATTCAATCTCGGAAAAGCATCCGTTACTCCCGAGACTATCGCGGCACTTGACGAATTCTTCGGAAAGAATGAGCTTCTCAAGATATCGGTACTCAAGAACTGTGAGGATGATGCAAAGTCACTTGCTGAGATTATTGCGGGAAGAACAAGATCTACCGTAGTCCAGGTCATCGGACGTAAGATCGTTCTGTACAAGCCCAATAAGGACAAACCCAAGATCGAGCTTCCGAAGGCATCTAAGAAAGCATGAAAAAAGAGATCATCAATTTCAGAAAGGCTCTTGAAAAGGATCTCGACCAGCAGAGGTTTGAGCATTCCCTCGGTGTCGAATATACATCCGCATGCCTTGCAATCGTTTACGGAGCCGACATAACGGATGCAAGAGTTGCGGGCCTTCTTCACGACTGTGCCAAGTGCATCCCACACAGCGACCAGATCAAGATAATGGAGAAAGCGGGACTGCCTCCCCTTCAGGAAGAATACGATGACCAGTCGCTTCTTCATGCAAAATGCGGAGCTATTGTTGCAAGGGATAAGTACGGCATTGAGGATGAGAATATTCTGAATGCGATCCGATTCCATACCGTGGGCCGCCCGAACATGACTCTTCTTGAGAAGATCGTATATATCGCGGATTTCCTTGAGCCCAACAGAAAAGATCTTCAGATCATGGACGGAGTACGACATGCGGCCTTCATAGATCTTGACCAGACACTTCTCTGGATCATGGAAGGTGTCATATCCTATGTGAAAAAGAAAGGCATGGTTCCGGCTCCTTCGGGGCTTGCCGCTTACGAATATTACAAGAATCAGATCAAGGTTGATGAAGCCTTGAGAAATTGGAGGAAAGACTGATTGGCTGACAATATATCCAAGGAAATAAGAGCTGTCATCGATGCTATGGAAGATAAGAAGGGATTGGACATCACCGTCCTCGATCTTTCATCCGTATCCGATATAACCGATCATTTTATTATATGTTCCGGAACAAACCGTTCCCAGATCCAGGCACTTTCGGACGGTGTCGAGGAAGCTCTCGCTAAGAAGGGGCTTTTCCATAAGGGCATCGAAGGCTATGACACCGCAAACTGGATTCTTCTTGATTACGGTGATTTCGTTGTTCATGTATTCGATAAGGATTCAAGATCCATGTACGATCTTGAAAGAGTATGGGGCGACGCCGGGAAGGTTGAGATCTGATATTTATTTTTTCAATAGGAGAGGGTAATGGGATTTATCAATAAAATAGTTAAAAAAATCGATTTTTTGAGATTTGAAAATTCTTCTGCTCATGAAAAAGATCTGATGATAATCGGAGATACATTATTGTCCACAAAAATGATGATGTGGGATTCTGATAAATTTCCATTTATACCGTCTAATTGGGATGAATATGGTTTTAAAGTTTTTTCTCAAAATAATGAAGATGGACTTATTCAATATATAATTCATCATACAAATATTCCCAATAAAAAATTTATTGAATTTGGTGTTGAAGATTATAGTGAATGTAATACTCGTTACTTGCTCGTTCATAATAGTTGGTCCGGATTTGTTATGGATGGATCCGAAAAATGGATGAATGAACTGACGAAACAATCTATATATTGGAAAAGAACAATAGATTCCAAAGGCGCATTTATCACTAAAGAAAATATAAATACTCTTATTTCCGAAAGCGGTTATGTCGGTAATATTGGCTTGTTGAGTGTTGATATTGATGGAAATGATTATTGGGTTCTGAATGAAATTAATTGTATAAATCCACAGATTTTGATATGTGAATATAATCCCATTTTTGGATATAAAGAAAAAGTATCTATTCCTTATGATGCTTGTTTTTACAGAACGAACGCTCATTATTCCAATCTTTATTGGGGCGCTTCTCTGGGGGCGTTCGTACATATTGCCAATGAACGGAATTACAAACTTGTTTGTGTTAATAATATTGGGAATAATGCATTTTTTGTTAAAAGAGATGCATCTGATCTGCCTGAAGTATCTATTGAGGATGCATGGCGAAATGCTGTATTTAGGGAATCAAGAGATGAAAATGGCAATCTGACTTTTTTATCTATAGATAAAGGCAGAGAATTGATCGGTAATTTATCTGTTGTTGATGTTGTTACCGGCAATGAAAAATATATTAAAGACATAATTATATAGTTTTTTTATCATTATTGGGAATCGTACTCCGATTCCCGTTTCTTTTGTGATATGAAAAAAGGCATTATATTTGATATGGACGGAACCGTTTGGGACTCTTCGGAAAATGTCGCAAAGTCCTGGACAGTCAAGATCCATGAAGCAGGCTATACAGACAAGTTCATAACCCGTGACGATATCAAGAGCGTCATGGGAAAAACCATGGATGTCATCGCCGACATTCTCTTTCCTTTTACCGAAAAAGGACCGGAGAGGGATAAGCTTCGCTTTGCATGCCAGGAATATGAAGTTGCTTATCTTCGTGAATACGGAGGTCTTATGTATGACGGGATAACCGATACCTGGAGAAGGCTTAAGGAAATGGGTTATCACAATTACATCGTAAGCAACTGCCAGGCGGGGTATATCGAATGTTTCCTCGATCATTACAGGATCCCTTACGGAAAAGAAGACGATCTTATAGAGGACATCGAGTGCTACGGAAATAACCTTCTTCAAAAGGATGAGAATATCAAGCTTCTTGCCGAGCGTAACGAACTTACAGATGCATGTTATGTCGGTGATATCCAGAGTGACTATGATGCCACGATGAAGGCAGGATATAAGTTCATTCATGCTAAGTATGGCTTCGGTACTATCGGTGCTGATGTTCCGTTCATCAGTATATTTCCCGACCTGTTAAATGTTGTTCCGAAAGTGCTCGGGTGATCTGTTCTTGCAATGTTCAGGCGAGCGGTAGTTTTTTATCTATATACGTAAAAATCCCGATACACAGGTATCGGGATTTTGATTATGATAGATTTCGTTGTATAGGGTGTTGCTTATCTGAATATCCTGATGACTCCGTAGACTTTGCCGAGGATCTGGCAGGAATCCACGATGATGGGATCCATGGTGTCGTTCTCGGGCTGGAGTCTGATGTGGTTGTTCTCTTTGTAGAAGGTCTTGACCGTAGCGGAATCATCGATGAGGGCTACGACCATCTCACCGTTCTCGGCTGTGCTCTGCTGACGGACGATGATGCGGTCTCCGCTGAAAATGCCGGCATTTATCATCGAATCACCCTTTACGTTGAGCATGAAGGTCTGGCCCTTGGAAAGCTCGGAAGCGGGGAGAGGGAAGTACTCGATGATATTGTCATCGGCCAGAAGAGGCTGTCCCGCAGCTACGTTGCCGTATACCGGAACGCTGGTCATCTCGGTGCGTACCATCTGGAATGAATCGTCGCAGATCTCGATAGCCCTGGGTTTGGAAGGGTCTCTCTTTATATATCCTTTACGCTCGAGGGCTTCAAGGTGTGAAAATACGGAAGATGTGGATTTAAGAGAAACCTTCTCACCTATCTCTCTTACGGTGGGAGGATATCCCTTGGCAAGTATGACTTCTTTGAGATATTCAAGGATCTGTTCCTGCTTGGGGGTAAGCTGATTGAAATCTCTCATAAATACTCCTTTCAAACATCTGTTTGCTTTTAATATAGCACATTTGTTCGAAGATGCAAACATATTTTCGATAAAACGGAAAAAAGACCCGGATCCGAAGATCCGGGCCTTTGCATTATCTTGAAAGCACTTACTTAGCAGAATGCTACGAGTCCCCAGGAATCCATGGGAACGATTCCGATGTAGGTCTTGCCGGGGTTAACGGTAAGAACGGAACCGTCAGCATTGAAGAATACGGTATGTCCGAGAACATCCTTGTACCAGGTGATGGCAACGGCTCTTCCGTTTGTGATGTAGTAACCTACGCCCTGGCCGATGACACCGTAGATCATATATCCGTGATTGTCATATTCCATCATTGTTGCGCACTGGATGATCACGTTGGTAAAGGTTACCTGCTGGAAGTCCTCAGCATCCTTAACGAAGGTACCGCACTCATTAAGATCATAAGTTCCGGTAGCTGTGTTGTAATAGAGCATGGTTGAGTTGTGAGGGAAGGGAAGGGATACAACTCCTGCGGGTGCGCCGCCCTGAAGCGTATTGGTTCCGAAGTTAAATCTGGGATTGACCATATTGGGATCGCTGTAGTAAGGAGAATATCCGGCTCTTGCGATCCTGGTGGGAATCTCACCCCTGAGTGCATACTCGGTGTACCAGCTGGGTTTTCCGTTGGGGATCCTGCTGAATCCGCCCGAAAGGTGGGGAAGTCCGTAAAGAGATATAAAGGGATTGATGTAAACCGGACCTCCGTCGTGAACGAGAATGGCATCATATTCATTGGCAAGAATGATGTTGGTGGGACGGGTCGAACGGATATTTCCTATGCGTGCAACGTTTGCGTAATCCTTATAGATAGCCATGAGTCTGGTGACTCTGTTGTTGGCGGTGGAGTTGCACATCTCATAAACGATGTCTGCCTCAGCAAGTCCGTAGTGGGGAGATGCGATCTTGTCATTATCGATCATGACGGCTACGGGTCTCTGAAGCTCGGGTGCAGCGGTCGGAAGGCAGGTCAGCTCATTGATACCGGGAACAGCCTGTGCTGTGAAAGCAGGTACAAGTGAGAGAGAAGCTACGATCACTGCCGCTGAGAGAAATGAAGTCAGTACTTTGAATATCTTTTTACCGAAAACCATATTATCCTCCATAAACAGTTTTTAACGGTTAAATACACATACAACTTGATTATAATCAAATACAGCTTATTTTCAAATGGAAAAAGAGCGATTAAAGAAATTTTAAAAAGATGTTGACATTCGAATATATGTTCGATAAAATACAAACAGAACAAATGTTCTGAACATACATTCGGAGGTTAACATGAACGCTTATCTCAGAAACAGGAAAGTACAGATTGTTGCAGCGGCTCTTATCATATTGATGATCACCGTCGTATCCGGCACATTTGCGATCAGATCACATGCGGAGAGCGTTAATGCGGAAAGCGATACCGTTTATTACAGATATACGGCTATGTACCGTGTCAGCTCCGGAGATACACTCACTTCGATCGCAAAGCAGTACATGGATGATGTACATTACGATTCCGTATCCGATTACGTTAAGGAACTCCGTCAGATGAACGGAATGTACAATGATGATAAGCTGGTCACCGGAGAGCTTATAGCAGTCACCTATTATTCGACTGAATACAAATAACAAGAAACATGGGCCTGTTCCCATTTAATGAAGACCTTGTATTTACTCCTCCGGATCCTGTTTCGTATCCTTATCGGATTTCTTTCTTTCGGGAACCTTCTCCCTGAGCGTTACGACACCCGCAGCCATTTTCCTGCTGTCGTCGAACTGTGAAGCATAGTGCTTTCTTGTAGTGTTAACATCCTTGTGCCCGAGCACGTCGGCAACCAGATATATATCGCCGGTCTCCCTGTAAAGGGCAGTTCCGTATGTACTCCTCAGTTTATGGGGAGTAATTTTTTTAAGGGAAGTTACCCTGGAAGAGTACTTCTTAACAAGCTTTTCAACGGCTCTTACGCTGATCCTCTTGTTCTGGAGGGATAAAAACAGAGCGTTCTCGGATCCTTTTTCCGGACCTATCTTTTCCCTTTCTTCCAGGTAATCAATCAGGGCATCCTGTACTTCATCACCGAAATATACGATCGATTCGTTGCCGCCTTTTCGAGTGACCTTTACTCCGCCGTTCTTGAAATCTATATCCCTTATATCGATGCCCACGCATTCCGATACTCTTATTCCTGTTCCGAGCAGAAGAGTAAGAATGGCAACATCTCTTGTCTTGGTCCTGTTATGGTATTCCAGTTCCTTGTCGGTAAGTCCTTCGCCGGACTCTACCATATCAAGCAGTTTTGCCACCTCATCCGCATCAAGCCTTATGATGTTCTTTTCATGGATCTTGGGCGGTACAACAAGTTCTGCGGTGTTACGGGATACCTTTTCGGTCTCGAAATAGTATTTATACATTGAACGCAGAGCTGATAGTTTGCGTGCTTTACCGCGTTCTCCGTTGATAACGGTCCGTCCGTCCTTTTCGTAAAGTGATACAGTCTCAAGATATTCCTCAATATCGCTTCTCTGAATGCTCTCAAGTATGGAGATGCTGAATTCACGAAGTTCCTTGCTCTTAAGGGATGGATTGTTCTCCTTTAAGAATTCGAAGAACATCCTGATATCATAGGCATATGCGAGACGGGTCCTTGCGGAGGTATTGGATTCTATGGCCCTGAAAAAGTCCTTGATCCAGGGCGGAAGCTCATCCAGAACAAGCCGCATTTTGCGGATATTGTCCCTTATCTGGGCATCATGATAATTTTCATCGCTAAGAACAGCCATATAAACTCCTGAACATATTGACCGGACATTCATCCGCTTATGTATATATTATCATAAAACCTTGATATATTGCGCAAAACAGGGGCCTTTTGATGGTGAATTTTTATACATTTAATGATATAATATTTGAGTTTGCAGGAGAGGGAATTCCTATGGATGATAACAAAGAAAAAGATGTGTTTACAACAAATGCAGACGGCCGTATAAGAAATCAGAAGAGAAATCCCCGTTTAGACAATAATTACTATAAATGGGGACTTACAGTCTTTCTGACTTTTCTTGCATGCATGTTCGCATTTTATATTCTTTTCTATAATGCCCAGCTGCGTGCGGGAATAAACCGTATAAACAAGATACTTTCTCCTGTGTATGTGGGATTCATAATCGCATATCTTTTCAGCCCGCTCCTTAATATTCTCGAAAATAAGGTGATGTATCCTCTTTACAAGAAGATAAAGTTCATCAAGGATGAAAAAAAGATGCCTCTTGCAAGAGGTACCTCGATCATCGTCATAATCATTTTCTCTTTTTTCCTTGTTTATGCGATCGTGCAGATCATGCTCAAACAGGTCATACCTTCGCTTTTAAGCATCGTTTCCAATATCAGCATTTACCTTGATAACCTTACCAAATGGGCCAATAAGCTTCTTCAGGATAATCCTGATCTTAATTCATTTGTCATGAAGGATCTGAACAGATTCTCGGATGATATCGAGATCTGGGTAAACGAGAAATTCAAGTCCATCACCGGAAAGATAGTCACATCGCTTTCACAGGGATTTCTGGAATTTCTTTTAAAGCTGTGGAACTTTATCATAGGCTTCATCATTTCCATATATGTGCTCTGGAGTAAGGAAAGACACGTCGCAAGAAGCAAGAAGATCGTGTATGCGACATTTTCAAGAGAGACCGCAAATGCGATCGTGGAAGCATTCAGATATACGCATCGTACATTCATCGGATTCTTCTTCGGAAAGATCGTTGACTCGATAATCATCGGACTTATCTGTTTTATCGGATGTACGATAATGCAGATCCCTTATGCGATCCTTATAAGCATTATCGTCGGTGTGACAAATATCATTCCATTCTTCGGACCTTATTTCGGTGCCATACCTTCGACGATACTTATTTTCGCCTTTGATCCCCTGCATCCCGGAAAAGCTCTGGCGTTCATGATCTTTATCGTGATACTTCAGCAGTTTGACGGCAACTGGCTCGGACCCAGGATCCTTTCAACATCAACCGGACTGTCAGGATTCTGGATCATATTCTCCATTACACTGTTCGGAGGTCTGTTCAAAGTTTTCGGAATGGTCATCGGTGTTCCTGTGTTTGCCGTTCTGTATGCGGGCTTCAGACAGTTCAACAGGAACAGGCTTAAGAAAAAAGGATATCCTTATAAGACCGGTGACTATCTGAATGTCGGTACCATTAACGAAGACGGAACCGTTAATCCGATACCGCCTGTTGAAAAGCGTCCGCAGAAGGAAGGCTTTATATCATCGTTTATTTCAAGGAACAAAAACAAGAAAGAAAAGAAGTCACAGGATAAATGAAATTTGTAATACAGAGAGTTCTTAACGCATCGACAACCATAATTGAAACTTCTTCATCCGGAGAGCAGAAGGAATATGTTTCCGGTAAGATAGGCAAAGGATATATGGTGCTCTGCGGTATCATGGACAGCGATACGGTCGGGATAGCGGATAAGATGGTTGCAAAGCTTATAGGACTTCGCATATTCGAGGATGAAAACGGCAAGACCAATCTGGATCTTAAAACTGTCGGAGGAGAACTGATGATAGTTTCCCAGTTCACACTCTGTGCGGATACCGGTCACGGAAACAGACCCGCATTCATCAAAGCGGCCCGTCCCGAGAAAGCAATCCCCATATACGAACATATAATAGAAGAGTGCCGTAATGCCGGTTATAATGTTCAGACCGGAGTATTCGGTGCGGATATGAAGGTCGAGCTTACGAATGACGGTCCTTTTACGATCATTCTTGATTCAGACGATTTCGTTAAGACGGATAAATAACCTAATGAAATATGTGTTAATTATTTAACAAGATGACAGCAAGAGAGTACGACAATATAGTTTTGATCGGTATGCCCGGTGTCGGCAAATCCACTGCCGGTGTAATCGCGGCCAAGCAGCTCGGAATGCGTTTCGAGGATGCGGATATTCTGATACAGCATAGAGAGAAAAAGCTGCTCAGTCAGATAATTGATGAAAAAGGCATAGACGGATTTCTGAGCATCGAAAACGACGTTCTGAAGGGTATAAAAGATAAAGGCCTGCTTATAGCGACAGGCGGCAGCGCCGTATACAGCTGTGAGGCAATGGAATATCTTAAGAAAAACAGCCTGATGATATACCTGCATCTGGATCTGAAGGATTTATCGATGCGATTATCGGATCTAAAACATCGAGGCGTTGTTTTACGTGACGGACAGACTCTGAATGATATTTATGACGAAAGAGTTCCGCTTTACAGAAAGTATGCCGATGTCGAAATTGATGAGACCGGACTTGATATAGAAGAAACAGTGACCCTTATATGTGAAAGGGCATCGATATACAACTATTCGCAAAATACGGATTTAACGAATAGTTAGTACTCAAAAATATGGGTTTTATGGCTTTTTCTATATATCCATAAATAAATGATCACTGCCCCGTATATCATTTACGGGAATGAAATAAATATTTACAGAGGTAGTTTGAAATGAAGTTCGCAGACAGACTTGATAACTTTGGTGCTGAAATATTCGCGGCTCTTAATGAAAAAAAGATCGCATGTGAAGCCAAGGGTCAAAAGATCTATAACTTTTCGGTGGGTACTCCGGATTTTCCGGTACCCGATCATATTAAGAATGCACTTATCGAAGCCGCTCAGGATCCCGTTAACTGGAAGTATTCACTTAGGGATATGCCCGAAATGCTCGAAGCCGTATGTGCATATTTTAAAAAGCGTTACGGTGTGGACGGGATCACTCCCGATATGGTCATGAGCTGTTACGGTACACAGGAAGGATGCGGACATCTTTGCCTTGCACTTCTTAATAAGGGAGACACCGTTCTTCTTCCCGATCCCTGTTATCCCGTATTCCAGGCAGGAGCATTCCTTGCAGAAGCAGATCCTTACTACTACCCTCTTATTGCCGATAATAACTTCCTTCCGGACGTAAGATCGATCCCTGCGGATGTGGCTGCAAAGGCTAAGGTGATGATCGTATCTCTTCCCGCCAATCCCGTGGGAAGCGTCGCAAAAGAAGGAATCTATGATGAGATAATCGCCTGGGCTAAGGCCAATGATGTCATCATCGTACACGATAACGCATACAGTGACATCATCTATGACGGAAATGTGGGTCAGAGCTTCCTTAAATATGACGGAGCTTTGGATGTAGGTGTTGAATTCTTTTCACTTTCTAAATCATTCGATGTTACCGGTGCAAGAATAAGCTTTCTTGTCGGAAGAAAAGACATAGTTGCCGCTGTTAAGAAACTCAGAAGCCAGATTGATTTCGGTATGTTCATACCCATTCAGAAGGCTGCGATAGCTGCTCTTACAGGTCCCGATGACTCGGTTAAGTCCCAGAATAAGGAATATCAGAACAGACGAGACGCACTCTGCGGAGGCGCCAGAAAGATCGGCTGGAACATTCCGGATGCAAAGGGATCCATGTTCGTTTGGGCACCTGTTCCGGAGAGACACGGCAATTCAATGGAATTTTGTATGGAACTACTTGAAAAGACAGGCGTTCTCTGCACACCGGGATCGTCATTTGGGCCTTCCGGCGAAGGTTATGTAAGAATGGCTCTTGTCGCAACGGTTCCTGTCATCGAAGAAGCACTGAGTGTAATAAAGGAAAGCGGAATTATAAACGGGTAATACGAAAAATGGACTCTGATAAGAACAAAATACTCAACAATAAATTTTATCTTTATCTGACAGAATTCTTTGCGGGTATGTCAGTTATGGCTGTTGAACTCGGAGCAAGCAGATTACTTGCTCCGTATTTCAGTTCATCACAGATAGTCTGGACGATAATCATAGGAACGATAATGATAGCCATGGCACTGGGCAATATCTACGGAGGACGCAAAGCAGACAAGGATCCCAATCCCGATAAGCTTTACAGAAGGATCCTGGTTGCCGCAGTATGGATCGCACTCATCCCTGTAGTCGGTAAATACATCATCATCGGAATATCTGCCGTACTTATCTTTTCGATCAATACGAATTTCCTTGTTATAGCCGCATTCGTAGCATGCATGGTAATATTCGTATTTCCTTTGTTCCTGCTCGGAACCGTAACGCCTTCACTTGTCAAATACACGGTAGACAGCCTTGATGACAGCGGCAAGATCGTCGGAATGCTGAATGCGGCAAACACGATAGGCAGCATCATCGGAACATTTGTCCCTACATTTATCAGCATCCCCGCTGTCGGAACCTCCGCAACATTTCTTATCTTTGCAGCAATCCTGCTTGCTCTTTGTATCGTGTATTTCATCTCCGGACATGTTAAGAGCTTCGGTTCGATCGCTGCAGTCATTATCTTTATCCTTTGCTGCATTTTCGGATATAAAAGCAACTTCGCATTCTGGGTAAGAGATCTCGTTGTTGAGGATGAATCGATATATAACTATCTGCAGGTTTCAGAGACCGATGATTCAATAATCCTTTCAACAAACGTTCTTTTCGGAGTTCAGTCCATCTATAAAAAAGGCGGTGAGCTTTCCGGCATGTGCTATGACTATTACATGGCGGGCCCCTATATGGCCGGTCTCCATGAAAAAGAAAAACCTCTGGATATACTTGTTCTCGGAATGGGAAGCGGAACCTTTGCCACACAGTGTGACAGGTATTTTGATGAAGTGAATATCGAAGGCGTGGAGATTGATCAGAAGATCGCAGATCTTTCGTATAAGTATTTCGAACTCCCCGAAGACATCAAGATCACAACCTATGACGGCCGTGCTTTTCTTCAGGAGATTCCTTCGGACAAGCTTTATGATGTTATTGTGGTCGATGCTTATCAGGATATCACGATCCCTTTTCAGATGGCCACGGTTGAGTTTTTTACACTCGTTAAGGATCATCTGTATGATGACGGCGTAATGGTCGTCAACATGAACATGAGGGATGATACCGAAGGAAATATAAATGAGTATCTTTCCGACACCATTTCATCCGTATTTCCCCATGTATATACAGCGGATGTATACGGATGCACAAACCGTGAATTATTTGCAGGTAAGTGCGATATTATCGAAAGTTTCCATAACAATACGGATCTTGAAGAAAATGATATACTCGTTGCGGTTATGGAAAAGGTGGACAGATCGCTTGTCGAATACGAAGCCGGTGAAAATATAATGACGGATGACAAAGCTCCGGTAGAGCTTCTCAGCATGAAGGCGATTGACGGTCTGATCAGCAATGAGACATCCTATTATAAAGATCTTTATGACAGGGAAGGTATTGAAGGTCTCCTGAACGAATTATCATAATAAACGATTTCAATATAAAACACAGGCTTTTAACGCCTGTGTTTTTTAGTGTAATAATATATGATCAGATATCGATTATTACGACTTCGGGATGATTAAAGAATCTGGGAAGCGGGGTGCTTTCTCTTGCGAGCCCTCTGCTTACCACCATAATACTTCCGTTCGATAGTTCGTATTTTCCGTTCACATATGTTGCCATAGCCCCCTGATCCGGAACATAAACTCCCCTGTTTATAAAAGGGATCCTGAACTGACCGGCATGTGCATGTCCCGCAAGTATCAGGTCGAAATCATACTTCTCATATATGTGAACCTTTTCCGGGCGATGACTTGCAAGTATCCTTATATGCGTAGGATCTGTTTCGGAATATGCTCTGTCTATCTGATCGAGCCAGTCGTAATACCATATATCTGTCGGATCATCTACACCGCACATATCGATCGTATGATCTCCTGCTTCTATCTTTTCGCAGTCTCCTTCCAGAACATGAACACCTATGGAGCGAAGATAATCTTTCATGGAGTCTGCTCTCCCACTCCAGTACTCGTGGTTTCCGGTCACATAATAGCAGGGGTATTTAGTGACGAGATCTTCAAAAAGTATCTTGGCGTTTTTGTCACTCAGCTTATCATCGAATATATCTCCGGAAAACACGACTATATCAGGCTCTTCATTATCTATGCGGTCTATAAGACCATTCTGACCGTTGCCGTAATAACAGGAATGCAGATCCGTAATAAGTGCGATCCTGAAGCCTATAGGACCGTTATCCGTAAGATCCAAAGAGATTCTTTCAGTAACGGGAATCCATGTCCAGGAATACATGAATATAATGGACAAAAGAAATATTGATACGAATTTTACAGCTTTTTTAATTCTCATTTGAATATGGTAAGACGCTCCAGGTTCGGGACATAGAAAGGACTTTCCTCATCTATCTTGTATACTTCGTAGAATTTGGGGAATTGTCCGAGTATATAATTGATCCTGAACTTGGCAGGAAGATGAGTGTCCCCGTTTAATACAGCCACACTTTCATCGGTATAATATGTTGCCCTTCTTGAGGCATATGATGTGAAGAACAGATCGTAATCTACGTTATCCTGTTCCTCAAGAAGTCTTAAACATATCTCCATAGCCATAAGATCGGCATAAGTTTCATCAACATAACGTGCACCGTCAAGGGGATCGAAATACTCGGTCTCTTTTCCGTCAAAAAACTGTATTATTCTTCTGATGCGGTCATTATATTCATTGGTTTCTTCTTCGGTCATCCAGTAATTGTAATAACCGTCACCTTCATAATAAATGAAATTCGGCGCAAAGGAATGTGATATCTCATGAGCAACGGTCATTCCGAGCTCGGCTATCTTTTCTTCATAAGACAGATTCGATTCAAGAATTTCGGTAATGAGACCCGTTGTCAGGGTTATATTGTTAAGGCTGCCGTTGTAATAAGCATTTACTTCGAAATTAGGCTGGAAAACGGTGCCTCTGTCTTCATCGAAATAATAAAGCTGCGTATAATAAAACTTTCTCCTGCTTTCTTTTATGTTGATAAAATTTTCTAAAAGATCATCACTTGGAACGACATCGGAAAGATCATATACATGATCACTTACTCCGTATGAAGGTTTCATCAGAACGATCTTTCTGACTGCGGTCTCCATACTCTTTTCCGAAAGCCATTCAAATTCTTTGACGACGCTCTGTGCCTGTGTCTTGATTGCAAAAACAAACTGGCGAATCTCTTTCAATTTTTCTTCATCGAAAAATCTTGACTGGTACTCAAGAGCCAGAACATCAGAGGATACAGAAGTCACGTAATTGTAGGCGCTGTCATATTTCTCATCCGGATATCTGTTCCAGTCACTGTTGATGTAGCTTATGGAGGAAATTATGTTTAAGATCAGACAATCTTTTAAGGCATCAACATTTTCTTCACAATACAATTGTCCAAAATAATCAAAGAGGTTTTCGGTAGCAACTATTGGTGCGTTGTATTCCTGGCCGGTGAATTCCTCGATCACTTCAAAAACAGGTACTTTGATATTGTTTTGATCAAAAGTATCTTTATAGAAGTACTGGTATTTATATCCGTCGGCATAACTGTTTTGATACTCTCTTATATACTGGCTGATAACAACAAGATTGCTGAGCATCTTGATATATTCGGTCTGATCTATACCGAGTTTTTCCACATTTGCATATATCTCTGTAAGATTTCCGTCAGAGGGATTTGCGACATAATTATTATAGAAATTTAATAAATCTTCGTTATACACCGGAGTATAATATGGGATCATATCCGCATATTCTCCCCCCAATATATTAAAATTTATTTCATAGTTGAAAATAGCATAGTCCTTGTTTTTATAAAGTTCGAACAAGTCATCCAGATTTTTTACAGCATAAACAGGCTGCAGAAATTGGGTCAATGATTCATTCAGAGAATCATTGATATTTTCTTCATAAAACAGGTCATAAATATATTTTGTCTTGTAAAGAGGATCGTCCGATGAGAGATTTCTGAGAGCAGGGTCGTTCAGAATATCATAAAGCCTGGAGTTTTCAAGATCATATGCATCATCATATTTAGTGGCATAAGTCTCTTCAGAACCCTCGAATTCCTTCAGCCACTCTCCGTTTACATATTCATCGAAATCCCAGATGGGAATTCCGTTATCGGTTATTGGATATTTTTTGACTTCATCGACCCCGACAATACTTTCTTCATTGGATAAAACGGTTTCGTTGTCGACAACGGAAAGATCCGAGGTGCTGTCGGAACCACACCCCCAAAGCGGGATAACAAGAGTAAAAACTAAAGAAAATGCAGTGAGCTTCTTAAAATACTTAAGATTCATAGGATATTATCTTCCTCTTCTGTCCTGACCGCTGGAAATGTAGAAATTGCGTTTAGCATCATACATGCGCTCATCTGCAAGCTTGGCTAGTTCGGCAATGCTCTTGTTAGGTGTTTCCCTGTAGGGTGCGTATCCGACGGACATTGCCAGCTGAGGCACATATTTACCTTTCCATTTGATCATGGAACGGGTCAGAGTATTTTTCCTTTCTTCGAGTTTGTTCTCATCGCATTGTATCATAACCGCAAACTCGTCACCACCTATTCGGTAAACATTTCCATATTCTTTAAAGCAATTTTTAAGGAGTGTCGCTGCACCGCATATCAGTTCGTCTCCTGCCTGGTGTCCAAGAGTATCGTTTGCTTTCTTCAGGCCGTTAATATCTACGGCAATATAGACAAAATCCTTATCCATCCCGAAGTTCTTATATTCGCCCAGTTTATCTTCATATGCTCTTCTGTTATAGCAGTCGGTAAGTCTGTCGGTATTTGAAAGCTTTACGACCATCAGATAGGATTCCCTTAGCCTGAAGATGACATTTGCAAAAATACCGATAAATACGGATATCAGGGCAAGTATTACAGTTGTGATGATGATCCTGGAAACAGGATACCATCCCGATTTGGGGCTTAAGGACAGTTCCCAGATAAGATTTTCGACATGGAACTGAACGGTGATCTCATTTACGGGTTTTGTAGCCGATTCCTTGATTATATGTTTGGTATTATGTGTATCCAGATATGAAAGCCTGTAATTGATGCCGAGATCTTCAAGACTTTCAAGATTCAAAGCTTTGGTAAGAGAATCGGATGAAATGTTAAATCCGACAAGTCCCCAGAGCGAGTCCTTTCCTCCGTTCTTTAACATAACAGGAATGGCACCGGAAACACCGAATCCGCCTTCCTTGATATCATAAGAATTGGTCAGGATCGGATTACCCTGTTCATAAATATGCGGATCGGTTACGTTTCCTGTTTTTGTAACATCAAGATAATCGTATCCGATAAGCGATTCGTTGGTCAAAAGAGGATATACATCTGAAACGACTCCGTCAGGTGCGATGGAGATATATTTCAATGAAATACCAGTTTCATCTTTTACATTGTCATACAGATCATCGGCGAGAGATTCAAAAAATACGCTTTCACCGTTGGTATCCTGCAGAAGGATCTTCAGAGCATCTGTCCTGATGATAACGGATTCGATCGTAGCTTCGATATTATTCGCTTTTTCTTCGGCAATATATCTGTAATTTTTCTCGATATTGGAGATCTCTTTCTGCACGTAAAGATAATAGGCGGATGAAAGGATCGCCATATTGATGATGCCTATTAAGATTACGTAAAGAATTCTCTTTTTCATATTTATCTGAGCTGCTCATAAAGGGGAGGCAGTTCTTTCTTACGAGTCATTTCAACTAATCCGAGTAAGGTTATCCCTGCCACACTTACTTTCATTGTATCGTTTGCTGATTCGGATCTGAGTGCGTTCAGCAGACTTTCCCTGTCTTCGGATGATACTAGATTTATGAAATCAACGATGATGATCCCGGAGATATTTCTAAGTCTTAACTGTCTGCAAACCTCTGATGCTGCTTCGATGTTCACGGACAGATATGCCGATTCCTTATCGGTTCCTTTGGAAGGAGAAAATTTACCGCTGTTTACATCGATCACGGTCATTGCTTCCGTATGCTCAATGTAAAGATAACCGCCGCATTTAAGCCATACCTTCTTTGACGTTGCTTCTTCGATCACGGTCTTAAGGCTGTAAAGCTTTGAAAGACCGAATTCCTTATCCGTATACAGTCTTATATTGTCAAAAGAAGTCCTCAGATTCTCAAATACGGATTCCAGATCCGTAACGATCTCAGTGTATTCGGTTCTTTTGAATACCTTATCAAGTCTGACCTTCAGGAAGGATTCATCTTTATACAGATATGAATATGCCGTAAGATGTTTTGATTTCTCAAAAAGTGCATCACCGTCCGGATATCCGGTATAATCGATCTTGGCCGTAAAGGTTGCTCTTTTGCCCTTTTGAGCATGTGAAAAAAGTTTTACAGGCAACAGATCACCCTGTTTTACGGATACATTCTTCGGAATCTTGTTTAATGGAAGGTAACCGTCCCTGCCGGATGCATATTCAATAAATGCGGCACCGATATCGTTTTTTACATCCCTGACATAAGCAATGACGATATCCCCTGAATTTATGCAATTCGGATCAAAAAGATCATTACCGCCGAGAACGGTGATCCCAGAGGGTTTTCCGCCTGATAAAAGGAATGCGATAAGTTTTCCGTCGACATCTGTTATTATGACCTTAGCGTCTTCAGAACTTCTCATCTCATGCAGTTTTCTTGAATTTTCTTTTTCGGACGATTGAAGCTTTGTCCTGCTCATATACCGATATCTTCAAGTGAGACAAGCTCACCGTTTTCTCCCTGTGTAAATATATCAAGTCTGGTGATCTTTAACGCATTATCAGGCAGGGTAAAACCTGCAAGATCAAAAAGGTATTCCATGACAAAGACAGGTTTGATGGAATCCGCACTGGAAGAATTAATGGTCATTCTTACAACAGGCTCGCTGTCCTTGATCAATTCAAGCTTGTATATGAATTCCTTAAGATCGATATCCCTGGAGGTTTTCCTGGTCTCTTTATGATATACGCAGCTTTCGGATGACATCATCTTACCGATCATATCGTCCAAAGTCTTAGCATCGGGACAAAGATCTTTTTTGTCATTATAGAATCTTATCTCATATTCCGAAGCAAACACGGAAGCCATTGCGTTACCGGCTTCTTCGGGAAGAACTCTTACGGATCTGATCCTTATGCCGGGAACACTTGCCTCGTTTAATGAGTCAAGTATTGCTTTGGTATCGGGATGTTCATCGTCGATACCAATGTCCATATACTCGCCTTCACTCTCCATCCCTACACCGAGAGGCGAAGCAAAAGTCATGACCTGATGCGGAGAATAACCGCCTGTATATGAGACGTTAACTTTGGCCCTTCTGATGCACTTCTGGAAATATCTCATGACATCCAGATGTCCTATATATCTGACAGCACCATGCTTTGTGAATCTTACTCTTATCTTCATTTCATCAATACTTCCAGTTCGGTTTGTGCAAGAAGAAGCCCGTCATCAACGGACAGCTCCCCGTCTATGATCTTTTCCATTTTATCGCCGAGGATAGCATAGAAAACCGGCCACTCTTTTATAACGGGCCTGTATATACCGTGATCGAGCGCCTCGCAGATCTCTTCAAGATGAGGATTTAAAGACAGCATATCGGGATCGTTTAGTATCGAATACCTGCAGGGAATGCCTCCGTATTCCACGGTCTGCCTTTGTACGTCCGGATCCATAAGGTATTCAAGCAAAAGCATAGCCGAATCCTTGTCGGTACAATTATCCGGAATCCCGAGATTCCATATTCCGTAGATATTTGAGTTATGGTTAAGGGAATCATCGCTGACCCTGCCGGGGATGGATATATATTCCGTATTTAAGTTGACTTCGGGATCGCACCAGCCCGGCCAGCCGATCGCAACGGATATATTTCCGTCTTCAATGCCCTCAATGATCTCTTCCTTGGATGCTGTTTTTCCGTTATCAATAAGGAATATGTAAAGCTCAAGAGCCTTCCGGAATTCCTCTGTATTTACCGTTGGATTGTTATCTTTATCAACAACCCACCCTCCGTAAGCCCTAAGTATGGGCAGAAAATCGACTACGATATTGTTTGCCGAATCTTTCCTGCATGCAAAACCGCCGAACCCGTTTTCCTGGGCAAGCAATGAAAACTTGACGATATCATCCAGTGAATCGAGATCATTTTCCGTATAGCCCAGTTCGGCAACGGCATTTTTGTTATACATGAGAACGGTTACGTTTCCGTAATAGGGAACAAGATAAATATCATCTCCGCTTAGGCAGATTGAGGTAGTTGCGGGAATGATATCTTCATCAAAGGAGTATCCCTTATCTGACAGATCTGTGAGAATTCCGTCTGCCAAAAACTCTGCCACCCAGCTTCCGTCGATCATGCACAGGTCGTAAATTCCGTTTTTGTTAACCGAATCGTTCAGCAGGTTTTCACGCAGTTCTTCTTCGGAGAATTCTACGATCTCACATGTGATCCCGGTCTTGTTTTCGAAACCCGGAATGCATTTTCTGATCACTTCGGCATACATACCGGAGCGCACAGCAATCGTGAGTTTATCTTTTTTTGTATTATCGGATCCGCACCCGCACAAAGATAAGATCATACATATGCAGATGAGGACAGAGACTGTTTTTCTGAATTTATTCATCGGATCTTACATTTTGCAGGCTTTCAAAATCCATTCCGTTAAGAGCAAGTACCATTTCAAGCGTAGATATCGGCTTTTTAATGTAACGTAGATTAGGTTTGCTCGGACTGTCTTCATTTACGGTATCTGTAAGCATTATTCCTATCACCATAGGATGTTCATCAAGAAATCTGCCGGTGTTTTCGTTATAATACTCACTTATAAAGAACATGTAATCGGTCTTGCCTGTTGCTTTATAATCTTTCAGATCCGTGATGACTTTTCCGTCCATTCCGAGAGCTTTCATTTCCTTACGGAACTCATCGTTAAGGAGATTTTTCTCATTCAGGCAGTAAGCAAACTTCCTGCTTGAATTTTCGACCACAAGATCCTTTCTGTGATCGGCAACCTTCTGCGGAATCGTGAATCTGAAATCAAGTTCGGAATCACTTAACCTGGTCACATCAAAGGTTCCGCCCATTGCATCGATCAGTTTTTTGGAAATGACAAACCTGGGATCTGAATTGTTCTCGGGATTGAAATCCTTTTTCTCGAATCCTATTCCGATCAGATGAATCTCAACGAATATCTCATCTTCAGAAATGGGTCTGCACGAAAGAACTATCCTGACAATGCCTTTTCCGATTATATTGATCATTGTTTCGGAAAGATTGATCAATACCTGCCTTATCCTTACATTGTCACCTATAAGCAAATGAGGCAGTTCAGGATCTATGATGAACATATAATCAGTTGGATCGTCTCCTATACCAACCTGTATATTCTTGCATACATCATAAATTCCGGAAAGCGGATTATATACTTTATTGACTATCTCAAGATTATCGTTTTCAAGATCGGAATGATCGATCATCTCACTGACAATACTTCTGAGATTCTTGCCCGAATTATTTATCTGCATCAGACGTTCACTATGTTCATCCGAAAGACTCTTGTCCTTCATAAGTTCATCACTTAGATTAAGAATCTTTCCTATAGGAGCAAGAAGCTTACCGGACATGAATGAAACATAATCACTCTTGATCATCGAATTTCTTTCAAGTTCGGTATTAATTTCATTCATCAGCTTCATCTGATCGATCTCTGCTGAAATGTCATGGAACAGATAAACGGTTCCGATGGGATCGTCATCCGGACCTACTATCTTTTTGTCGGTCGTAAAATAATACTCTCTGTCTTCATTTACGTAATGCAGAACTTCAAAATCATAAATTGATTCTTTCCGGGAGATAAAACGCTCCATAAGATCAATATTGCTGATTCCCTGGATTATCTCTTTGTTGACTATGCTCTTGAACCTGTCATTTATATGGATTATGTCATTATGCATGTTATATATGATAACGCCGTCACTGAGCTCGTTTGCAAAATCATATAAAACGGTGTCACGAAGCTTTAAATTGGAATAGATAAAGATATAGTAATATGTCAGGTAACAAATAAAATTCATTACCAGAGTATGGATCCAGACAGGGATATTATTGATGAAAGTATAAGTGATAAGTGCAAACATTATGAGCTGAAGTATCATAAGGTTAATATACTTAACCCTGAATACTTCGGGAACGTTGAATACAAACACCAGCATCATTGCGAAGATCGTGATGCAATTTATCAGACAGAGAGCATGATATGCGATGAAGACATCGGGAACGAACTGAAGGAGGGGCATTTTTACCACCCACCATACACGTCCGTAAAGAACGACCTGGGAGAAACTGATCTGACCGTTTACGAAATAACAGGACGCAATTATAGCCGACTGTATGAAACAGATGACGGCCATGCCGAAATTGCTGTCAAGATAAAGCTTGGATGTATGAGATCTTATAACGGTGAGAAGTGTTCCGAAAAACAGCCACGGATAAATAAGATAATATAAAAGAAGGTAATTTCTGGCCTCTTTGATCGTTTCGGCAGAAATTATGAGCATACTTAAAATATCTGCAACAATGAGTACAGATGAAGTGATGACAAAACCAATATTCTTGTGTTTCTCACGAAGGCTGAATATGATCGTGATAAACACAATTATGATTAGAAGTGTAAAGATTATTTGTATAGTCATTGCTCCCCGTGCTATATAAGAATAAATATATTATAACACCGGATATTTATAAAAAAAAGATAAACAACACCTTATTTATGCCTTTTTTACCGAACCGGGACAGATTCCCGCTCCGAATGTTGCGGCGCCGCATCCGCTGCAGCCTGCCCTGCAGTTCTGAGTAATCTCGCCTCTTGCCGCTTTCTTGTATTCTTTGAGTAAAAATGCCTTGTTTACACCTATATCTATGAAATCCCAGGGAAACAGCTCATTATCATTTCTTTCGCGGAAAGCATAAAAATCAAGACTGAGACCGCATTCCTCAATGGCTTCGATCCATCTTTCGTGTTTATACATGTCAGACCAGGCATCGTATATTCCGCCTTTTTCGTAAACCTTCCTGATAACGGCGGCAACTTTTCTGTCACCCCTGGCAAGAAGCGCTTCGATCACGCTGGTATCGGCATCATGCCAGTTGTAGTGGATTCTCTTCTGGTTGAGCTGTTCGGAAATTCCTTTCCTGCAGACATAAGCCTTCCTTATGAATTCTTCGGTTGTACACTGGGGAGCCCATTGGAATGCCGTAAACGGTTTGGGCACAAAGAAGGAAGTGGAAACGGTTATGGAGATAGGTCCGTTAACCCTCTTATCCCTTGGTACCATTTCGAAAAATTCCGCCGCAACCTTATTGGCCAGATCTCCTATTCCGAGAATATCATCGTCGTTTTCAAAAGGATGACCGAGCATGAAATAGAATTTGAACTTTGTCCATCCCCCGGCAATTGCCTGTGCGGAACCGGAAAGAATGTCTTCTTCGGTAAGTCCTTTGTTGATAACGTTTCGAAGCCTTTGTGAACCTGCTTCGGGAGCAAATGTGACCGAGGTCTTCTTGATATCCTCAACCTTGTTCATGACATCAAGAGAAAAAGCATCGATCCTGAGAGAAGGCAGGGTGATATTGACCTTCCTCTTTTCACATTCAACTATAAGATTATCCAAGAGCTCGGGAAGATGTGTATAGTCGGATGAAGAAAGAGAGCTTAATGAAACCTCTTCATAACCGGTTGAATCAAGCATCTTATATACGGTATCAAGAAGCTTTTCAACGCTTCTTTCGCGTACGGGTCTGTAAAGCTCTCCTGCCTGACAGAATCTGCAGCCTCTTATACAGCCGCGCATTATCTCGAGGACAACCCTGTCCTGAACGCATCTGATATAAGGAACCACAGGATTCTTTGGATAACATGTATCATCAAGGTCTTTGACGACTTCCTTGCGGATCTTAAGAGGAAGCCCCTCAACAACAGGCTTAAAGTCACTGAGTGTACCGTCATCGTTATATGATGGCTCATAAAATCTGGGAACGTAAAGCCCGCTTATCTTACCTGCTTCGATAAGAAAATCATCACGGCTCTTTCCTTCATCCTTCATTTTCTCATATAGATCGATCAGTTCCCTGTACCTTGTCTCTCCTTCTCCGATATAGAAAATATCAAAAAAGTCAGCTATGGGCTCGGGATTATAAGTGCAAGGTCCGCCGCCGATCACTATGGGATCGTTTTCGTTTCTGTCTTTTGATTCAAGAGGGATTCCTGACAGATCCAGAACCTGCAGGATATTGGTATAGCACATCTCGTACTGGATGGTTATACCCAGGAAATCGGCATCTTTGACAGGCCTCTGGGATTCGAGGGAAAAAAGAGGAATATGCTTCTCCCTCATGATCTTGTCCAGATCTATCCAGGGAGAATAGACTCTTTCGCACCATACATCGTCGAAGGAGTTGAACATATCGTAGAGGATCTGTATGCCGAGATGGCTCATCCCTATCTCGTAAACATCAGGAAAGCACATTATAAAGCGGACCCTGACGGAATCAGGGTCCTTTATGCATGAATTTACTTCGTGTCCGATATATCGTTCGGGTTTCTCCACGGACATAAGAATGTCATTGGAGAGAAAAAGTTCATCAGAGCTCATGTTATCTTCCCGCAAGTTCCTTGGTTACTTCTTCCCAGGTTATCTCTTTTTCCGCCATGAGAACCATCAGATGATATAGCAGATCGCTGATCTCATAGATGACTTCCTGGTTTCCGGCATTCTTGGAAGCAATGATCGTCTCGGTTGCTTCCTCTCCCAGTTTCTTGAGGATCTTATCAAGTCCCTTATCAAGAAGGTAATTGGTATATGATCCTTCCTTCGGATGAAGCTTTCTGTCCTTGATGACTTCGTAAACCTTCTCAAAAACCTGAAGAGGATTAACGGCATTTATTTCCTCGGATCCGGTTATCTCATTAAAGAAGCAGCTTCTGGCACCGGTATGACATGCAACTCCGACCTGGGAGACCTTGGCAAGGATCGTATCCTTGTCACAATCCGCGGTAAGGCTCTTTACATACTGGTAATGACCGCTTGTCTCTCCCTTAACCCACTGCTCCTCACGGCTTCTTGAATAATAAGTCATAAGACCGGTTGCAATGGTATTAAGAAATGCTTCTTCATTCATATAAGCAAGCATCAGGACTTCGTTATTCTTGTAATCCTGAACAATGACGGGTACAAGATCGTTGGGTCCCTTCTTGAGATCGCTCCATTTGATCTTGCTCTCCAGATGCCTTACGATGATGCCGTTCTGGGTACAGATATCCTTAATGGATGAGATCTCACCGCTGTTAAGGGATATAACATTACCTGTAACACCGCTTACAGAGTCTTTCTTCAGATACTCTATGATCTTGTTAAATGCAAGTTCCTTGGCGCTGATGATGATCGGAAGCTTTATCTCGTCTTCGATCACATCGAGTGCATGAATATTCTTAAGAAGAACACCGGAGCAGTACTTGGTGCAAAGATCGGCTACGCTGCCGGAATCGGTTGCATCACTTGCGTGATAATTGGTATCGGTTCCGATAAGAAGACTTCTGTCCAGACTTTCGATCTGAGCTGAGAAGGTCTTGGGAAAGGAAACCGACGCATAGATCTTGTCCCTTCCGAAACGTCCGCTTGCAGCGGATGTAAGGAGGATATTAACTTCCTTGTCATAATCAAGGATGACCTTGGAACAACCTGCATATATAAGCTTTTTGACATCCTCGAGACGCTTGATGTTTCCGGTTGCATATACGGGAACCTCGCTGTCACCGCAGATGGCACGGATAATCCTTAAGGATTCTTCGTGTGCATCATCTCCCATTCCCTCGGAAAGATCATAAACTATAATACCGTCAGCAAGATCCCTGCAGAATTTCATTGCAAGTGAATACGCGTCAGCTTCGATAACGGTATCATCCTCGTCGGATACAACAGCAGAACCGTTCTTTAGGTAAATGCATGGTAAAAACTTCTTAACGTACATTAAAGAGCTCCTTTCGTGGAAAGCACTCCCTTTACTCTGGGATCGGTATAAGTCGCCATATCAAGAGCCTTGGCAAAAGCCTTGAACATGGCTTCTGTTACGTGATGTGCATTTCCGTCGGACAATACTTTAAAATGCAGGTTCATTCCTGCGGAATAACTTACCGCGTAAAAGAATTCCCTGACAAGCTCGGTATCGAGATCGCCGATCATGGGAACCTTATATTCGTATTCAAATCCCAGGAAGGGCCTGTCACAAAGGTCGAGGCTGCAGAGAACGAGAACCTCATCCATGGGAAGAATGAAGTATCCGTATCTGTAAATGCCTGCTTTATCGCCGATTGCCTTTTTGATGGCTGTTCCGAGAACTATGCCTGCATCTTCCACGCTGTGATGTCCGTCCACATTCAGATCGCCTTTGACTTTACATTCAAGATCGAAGAATCCGTGCTTTGCGAATGCGGAAAGCATATGGTCAAAGAAACCAATGCCCGTGTCGACATTATTCTTTCCCGAACCGTCGATGGTCAGACTGATCCTGATATCAGTCTCTCCGGTTTTTCTGGAAACATCTGCTTTTCTTATTTTCTTTGCTGCGGGCATAACTGCCTCCTTATGGATTAATGAAATAATTATTCAAAACGAACTTTTATGCTGTTTGCGTGAGCTGTCAGTCCCTCGTTATTCGCAAACAGTTCTATGGACTTGGAGTCCCTTTCAAGAGCATTCTTTGAATAGTATATAACAGAGCTCTTTTTAATGAAATCATCAACATTGACCGGGCTGAAAAATCTTGCGGTTCCGTTTGTGGGAAGGATGTGGTTGGGACCTGCAAAATAATCACCGAGGGGTTCCGAGGAATACTCTCCGAGGAAGATCGCACCGGCGTTTCTGATCTTGGTCATTACTGCGAAGGGATCTTCGGTAAGAATCTCAAGGTGTTCGCTTGCGACGGTATTAACGGTATCTATTGCCTCATCCATATCCGAAGCCAAAAGGATATATCCGTAATTATCAAGGGATTTTTTTATGATCTCGCTTCTTGAAAGAGTCTTTAAGAAGCCATCGATCTCCTCGTTAACTTTCTCGGCAAGCTTTTCATCGGTAGTTACAAGTATTGCGCTGGCAAGCTCATCGTGCTCGGCCTGGCTCAATAGATCTGCGGCCACATATCTGGGATTAGCGCTTTGATCTGCAAGAACCATAACCTCGGAAGGACCGGCGATAGAATCGATGCTGACAAATCCGTATACGGCCTTCTTGGCAAGTGCAACGAAAATGTTGCCGGGACCGGTTATCTTATAAACCTTGGGTATGGACTTTGTACCGAATGCCATTGCACCGATAGCCTGTGCTCCGCCTGCCCTGTAGATCTCATCTGCTCCTGCAATGTCTGCGGCCACAAGCGTTCCGGGATCGATAACTCCCGTCTTGCCGGGAGGTGTGCACATGATGATGCGGTCAACGCCTGCAACCTTGGCGGGAACGATGTTCATGAGAACGCTTGAAGGATATGCAGCCTTTCCGCCGGGTACATATACACCGAGTCTTTCGATGGCTGTGATCTTCATTCCAAGCATCGTGCCGTCGGGTTTGGTTTCAAACCAGGAATTACGGAGCTGCTTTTCGTGGAATTCACGGATATTTTCTGCGGCCTTTTTGATGACCTCGATGTATTCCTTATCAAGCTTAGTATATGCTTCGTCAATCTCGGCCCTTGTAACTTTGATGTTATCTTCGGTAAGCTTAAATCCGTCGAACTTTTCGGTATACTCAAAGAGAGCCTTATCTCCGTTTTCCCTGATGTTTGCAAGGATATCATTTACTGTGGATTCATATTCCGTGTACTGGGCGGGAGATCTTTTGAGAAGTGCGCTCTGGATCTCCGCAATCGAATCCTGTGACAATTTAACGAGTTTCATTCTTTTTCCTCCAAAACCGTCGTTTTCATTATAAATGAAAGGCGGACTATAATTTTATAACAATTCCTTAAGTTTTATGACAAGTTCCCTTATACGGTCTCCCTTAAGCTGCATGCTTACGGGATTTACGATCATCCTTGCGGAAAGCGGGCAGATCTCTTCGAGCACTGTAAGGCCGTTTTCCCTTAAGGTTGAACCTGTTTCTACAATATCTACAATGACATCCGCAAGACCGACGATCGGGCCCAGCTCAACGCTGCCGTTTAACTTGATGATGTCAACTGTCTGGTTCTTCTTATTATTGAAATACTCCTTGGCAATCACGGGGTATTTGCTCGCAACTCTTATCCTCTCATGGTGGAGAAGTTTGTCCGAAGCGGATTCCGGACCGCATACACACATACGGCATTTTCCGAAACCAAGATCCAGGATCTCATATACATTCCTGTTTTCCTCAAGAATGGTATCTCTTCCGACTACTCCGATATCGGCTGCACCGTACTCTACATAGGTAGGTACATCCGGTCCCTTGGAAAGAAAAAACCTTGTCTTGGTATCCTCACTCGTAAAGATCAGCTTCCTGGAAGAAGGATCCTTCATCTCTTCGCAGCTGATACCGATCTTTTCAAAGAGCTCCATTGTTTTATTGGATAATCTGCCCTTTCCGAGGGCAAAAGTAAGATAATCATCGTAACTGTTCATAATAATCTCCGAATTCGGTTATTTCTTTATCAGTGCCGCTCTTCCGCCATTTTCACGTATGCGGCACGCTTTCTTTACGGCTTCTTCATAGCTTGAAGGATCGCACGGATCGTAGATGATCTCTTCAACCGATGATTCTTCGGGAAATGCCTTGCCCTGTCTTTCCAGAAGCTTTTCCACATCGTCAGGCAGAATTACAAATCCTACAGCGGGAGCGTCCTTTCCAAAATAAGAAAGAAGCTTATCGTATCTTCCTCCCATTGCAACGGGTGAACCGGCACCCAGAGCGAAAGCTTTGAATACTATGCCTGTATAATACTGGTACTTTGAAAGCATTCCGAGATCAAAGGAAACATATTTCTCATATCCCCTTATCTTAAGAAGATCAAACAAAGAAGTGAGCCTTTCTATGGCTTTCTTGGATATTTCATTGCCGGCATCCTTTTCAAGCTCCGAGAGCATCGAATGATCGGCAAATGTATCCGTTATCCGCAAAAGCTTATCCCTCATTTCATCGGATATATTTAATTCCTTTAAAAGATCTGCTGCGGCAATGGGATTTTTGGATGAGATAAGATCCCGCAGATCGGCTTCTTCTTCGGGAGAAAGCTTTGCTTCCGAACAAAGTCCCTTGAAATAGTCGACCTCTCCCACCGAAATACGGAAGTTTTCAAGTCCTGTCCTTAAGAGACTTTCTATAAGAAGGGATACCATTTCGGCATCGGCATAAGCGGAAGCATCACCTATCAGCTCCGCACCCTCCTGAGTAACCTCAGAATATTTGCCCTGAAGCGATGAGATATTCTGGAAGGTCGATCCGATATAGGAAAACCTGAGCGGTCTGTCTTCATCCATGAAATACTTTGCCGCACATCTGGCGATCGAAGGAGTAAAATCCGGACGAAGCGCTATGGTCTCGTTATCCTTGTCAAAGAATTTGTACAGCTCTCTTGAAGGGATTGTTCCGACTTCCTTGGAGAAAACATCAAAATATTCGAATGAAGGTGTCTGGATATCGGAATAACCGTAGGATGACAGGCAATCGGATATGGTCTTCCTTACGTATTTGATATTGTCGTATTCTTTTCCGTAGATATCCCTTACACCGTCGGGGGTATGCAGTAAATTGTTCTTGAAATTGCTCATAATAACTGATTATATCCTTTTTTCGTGGTAAAATAACTATGTTTGACGGATCTTTTAACGCTTTACTATGCTAATATGCTAATTTGCTAACACATTGAATTATACTTACTGAATATCAATGTGTCAACAGGTTTTTAAAGGCAGCCGGAACAAGTTTTAAATCATATGCGTTAGGGTATAATATGGAATCTGTATATTTTGGAAAAGAAAATAATGAAAACACCGCAAAAGCCGATCAGAAATCTCCTTTAACGTCTTATATGACCGGTACAACCGAACAGGAATCCGCCGAAGAATATACCAAGGTATATACTAAGGAGTATTTTTTTCCCGATGAGAATAATATTAAACTCAGGGCAGAAAGCTTCTTATCAAAATTATTCGGATCGGCGCTGTTCGATTTCTTTGTTCTGTGCATTATCCTGCCCGTAGCTTACGTAAACCTGTACCTTTCGTCTCCTGTTCTTTATTTTGCCGAAAAACAGGTCGTATATACCGAATCCTTATCGCTGGTATATGTCACGGTATTTTTGCTTCTGTATTTGCTTATTCATAATTCATTCCGAAGAAAAATTTATGTATTGGACGGAAAGAACCTCTACGTAATAAGACATACGGTCAGGGTAAAGACATGGAAAAAAGGATTGTTTTCTACCGCAGAAGAAGCCGATAAGCGTATTCATGACAGATACGTTTCATATATTGCAAGCGCCGACAGTCGTATATCCGGTAAAAGCCATCGCGTCAAAAAGATACTGACTTCGGTGACCGAATCCGGTGATATAAATGATAAGGGACGCCTGTTTTCCGGTTTTAACGAAAAGATCATGCGGGATGAGGACGTTCTGATACCGAATCATTATAAAAAATTTGATCCTTCGCAGTCCTATTTCACAAAAAGACCACTGAGGGGATTTATCTTCGTACTGCTTAAGCTTGCATTGTACGGAGCATGCATTTATTTCATCTTATGTGCTGGTATAAAGAAAACAGAGGTTTATAACCGTGATATCGGTGCGTTTACCGATTCCAAGACAGCGGTTTTGGAACCATTGGGATTTGAGCGTGAAGTAAGATATATACCCGGCAACACTTATCATTATATAGATTATGTCGATACTTCCGATTCATATCTTAAAAATTCGGTAAGGATCTATTTTAAAGTGACCGAGGACGGAGTGAAATTCGACGGATCTTTTATCGGTTATGATCTCTATTACGGAGATGATACTTCAAAGATAATAAGGGTCATGAACGAACTTTATGATTTCGATATTCGGGAAACAGCGGATATCGATTCAATGATAGCAGAATATGCGGGAAAAAACGGAGAAGAAATAAAAACCTCAATCACGACGGACATGTATGACATATATGTATATGTTCACGAATCATATTTTGCCGATTACTGCGTCTCTGTTTATGTAACGTCAAGATACAGAGATCCTTTTAACTGATACAAAGTCATTCAGGCCTGTCGGCGAGATCCAGATTAACCTTATCAAGATACGGGACGGGTATGCCGGGTGATTCGGGAATTATATAATCGGGATTAAGTTCATCATGGCGGAAGGATTTCCTTCCGCCGTTTTTGGCTCTGTCCCAGAAGAATTCAAGCATCTGAAGCGGAAGGTAATAAAGCTCACCTCTTCCCGTAAAATAGATCAGAAAAAATGCGATACCGCCCTGCTTTTCAAATTTCCTCATGAACTCAACCTGATGTTCATGAATATTGTTTAATGAAAAAGTATCGGTAGCACATTCCTTGGCATCAAAGCAAATGGGTATTCCCTGAACGGCACCTATATAGTCGACAGTGGACTTCTGGTCAAAATACGCGAGCGTGATGTGCCTGGTTTCCTTATCGATATTTATAGGAGTGATCGGAGTCGGAATCTTCTGAACAAGCGCAAGCCCGGCTTCGTCATATTTTTCATTTGATCTGTTTATGAGATCCTCAAGAGTGGATCCTCTGAGTCCTCTTGATTTCCAGGTAGTCATAAAGGCATTTCCTCTGAACCGAAAGCTTTCGCATATACTTTGATCATATCTTCGGGTACCGGCGCTTTAAAGCATTTTCCGTTATATCCGCTGTTAACATCCGTCACTCTGATCTCGAAAGCATGAAGCATCTGCCTTGAGGCATTATATAACCCTTTTCCTCCGTATTTGGGATCTCCTATGATGGGATGTCCAAGATGCGATAAATGCGCTCTTATCTGATGGCTCTTTCCGGTAAACAGTCTTACCTTCAAAAGACTGGCTTCATCTGCGGAACATAACACTTCAAAGCCCGTTTTGATCTCTGTTGAACCTTCTACTGCTTTATCTGTGAACAGGAGCCTGTTATTCTTCTCATCCTTTTTTACATGGGAAGTATGGATACCTTCTTTTGTGAATCTCCCTTTTACCAGTGCAAGGTAGTATTTTTCGGCTTCTTTTTCCGAAAGGATCTTATTAAGAAAACGCGCACCAAGAAGAGATCTTGAACAGAGAATGAGTCCGGAAGTATTACGGTCCAGCCTGTTACAGATCGAGGGCCTGAAGGATGAAAGTTCATCCTCCCTGATATCGCCGCTGCTTAAGAGATACCCGATCAGATAATCATTTATGGAAAGATCACCGCTTGCATCGGATTGTGAGAGTATTCCTGCGGGTTTATTGAATATCAGTATATTACGGTCCGAATATACCGCATCTAAATTGCCAAATTCTTCAAAGGCCTTGTTATACCTTGAGGTGTCGGTCTTTTCCCCTTTTGAGAACTTATCATATGTTTCGTCGGAAAAGAAAACACTGACAACGTCACCGGCGCAGAGAAGCTCGTGACCGTCAGCCTTGCTTCCGTTCAAAGTTATGTTCTTTTTACGCAGCTGTTTATAGAGTAAGCTTCCCGGGCATGAAGGAAGAAGCCTTTTAAGAAATTTATCAAGACGCTGCCCTGCGGATTCATTTGTAACCGGGATTTCTTTCATTACAAAACTATCTGTTTCAGCACTGACATAACAGCTTCATCTGCACTTTCCGAAGGCTTAAGGGATGAGATCCTGTTAAGATAGGCTTTTTTGTCGGTAAACACTTTAACGGTAATGTTCTTAATGTTTTCAACGGAAAGGATCGAGGTTACATGGTCCTTAAATTTATTCTCGTCAAACTTTGGATCTTCCGAATAACCGATAATGCAGTTATCGGAAACACACAGGTGTGAAACCCTGTAATTGATCTTCTCCGATGTGAAGATCATATCGTACGCGCAAAGCACTCCTTCACACTCGATCTTTTCCTTAAAGCTTTTGTATCTGAGAAACATTATTACCGACACAAGTGCTTTGGATGCGGGAAGAACTCCGAGGACAGCCACAATGGTCAGTAAGTTTTTCTTGGTTCCGGTCGAAATGTAACCTGTAAGAAAGATCGCGACAGATAACGAATAAAGGATTGCTGTTTTGGCAATCTCGTATTTTTTTTGTGTATCAAGATACAGATAAGTACCCTTAAAATTTTCACCCGAAAAAAGTCTGGAAATAGTCATTAACGATATAACCTGTCAGTAAATGAAATTATCACATGATGAGGAACTATCTTTGTAAAGATATAAAACAGCTTCATCATTCCTGTGGGAATTGATATCTCCTTCCTTGCAAAGGAATCCTTAAGGGCTGTTTTAACAACCACATCGGGAGTTGTCATTGCCCATTTCTTCATGGAAAGAGTTCTCGTACCGAGTTTTTCGGCAACATCAAAGAATTCGGTCTTGACCGGACCGGGGCAGACAGCTGTAACATAAATATTTCTGTCCCTGAGCTCAGCATTGAGCGATCTTGAAAAGCTGAGGACATAGGATTTGGTAGCGGCATAAACAGAAAACGAGGGCTGCGGAACGAAAGCCGCACTCGAAGCCAGATTTATTATTCTGGAATTCTTACCCATGAAAGGAAGACATGCATAGGTTATATCGGTAAGTGCCCTTACGTTAAGATCGCACATACCCGTCTCTTCCTTCCTGTCGCCCTTTGTAAATTCACCGAGGATTCCGTATCCTGCGGCATTTATCAGAAACCTAACCCTGCACTTATCGGCACGGAGCATTGCAGAGATCCTGTTTACGGTATTTCTGCTGGAAAGATCCCCGCTTATGACCTTTGCATGATGACGAAGCTTTTCGGCAAGCTCTTCGAGTCTTTCCTTTCTTCTTGCAACGATCCAGATCTCATCCAGTGCATCCATGCTCTGATCGAGTGCCATGGCAAATTCACGTCCGATACCTGATGATGCTCCTGTGATTATAGCGATATATTTCAAATGATTATCCTCCGTAGATCGTGCCGGTCCTGTAAAGCGGTGTTGACTCACCGTTAAAGCTTTCCAGGAAGGTTACGGGTTCCGATTTGGTATAGGCATCATATCTGTTGAAGCCTTTGATGACAATGGTCGGTCTGTATCCGCTTTCAAAAGGAAGAACCAGATCAAAGCTTTCGTCGAATGTACCGTTATAAGTATCCGCGCCGGGCCATGGCTTTGATTCCTGCCAGGTCCATCCTCCGTCTGTTGATAATGCATAGAACATCATCATACCGTCCGCTTCTGTTGCGGTTACGGTAACGGTTACCGTATTGGCTTCGGGATCAATGCTCTTGACCGATATACTTACATTATCGGGTGCGGTCCTGTCTTCATAGGTGGCATCATTAAAAGACGAGGTATCCGCATAAATAAGATCGTCGGATGGACCCGTAAAGTCGATCCCAAGTATCGAACTCTTGAGCCCGAAGTATTCGGCGATCGCATCGGCGTCAGCTCTGCCGTATTCCCTGAGCTGGTCTCCCGTTCCGGTAAACTGTGCATCGACTGTTCCGTCGGCAAAGCAGTGTTCTATGATGACAGCAGGAATCTCCCTGTAAACATTTGCGGAGATTATGGTGTAATAATCACCTTCCGTCCTGAGACCTTTTCTGGTCTTCACACCTCTGGGATAAATACCGAATTCATCCTCAAATCTGTGCATCAGAAGGTTTCCGAACTGATATCCGTATCCGTTATAAGGTGCGATACGGGATGTATAAACCTCTATTCCGAATCTGTCATGAGCATAGCATGCATTATAGTGAATGCTGAAAACAAAATCCGCTTCGACGCTTTCGGCGAATTTAGCCCTGTCGGTAAGGCTCATTGTTGTGTCGTTATCGAACCTTGTCATATATACGGTAACGCCTTCGTACAGGTTAAGTCTCTCGGCAAGAGCCTGTGCGGTCATAAGATTCATGAATCTTTCCTGGATCCTGCCGCCCTGTGTGCCGGTGTCGGTTCCGCCGTGTCCGGGATCTATGACTATAACGAGGTTGTCATCCCGGGGAAAAACTCTGTCCGCGGCAGATACTTTTAATTCCGGTATCGAGACCAGGAAAAAGAGCAGTAACACGGATATGCATTTTTTCAATGCAGTATATTTCATAAACAATGAGAAAAATAAAACCGGCTTTTAATAAGCCGGTTTATCATTTTATTCTTTATTGGTATCGGGATAAACCGTACTGACACTGGGGCCTGAAGGTCCGGGCTTTTCATCTCTTCCGGAACGTGATTCCTTAAGAGAATCATGATCGGCCTTTACAGCCTGAAGCTTGGAATTGAGGGCATTCAGAAGAGAATCATACTGATCCGATACGGTTCTTGAAGATGAAGCAAGAAGTCCTTCAACGTACTTCATGACATCTTCCATGTATTCCATGGCCGCATCCCTGCATGCGTTTGCTTCGCTGGTCGCATTGTCAAGGATCTGCTGAGCCTCGGCCATAGTCTGGCTCGTTACGGCATCTGCCTGCTCATAAGCCTTCTTCATGATCTCATTCTGTGAGAGCATCTCATCGGTCTGAGCGGTTGCTTTCTCGATAAGTCCGTCAGCCATCTTCCTTGCGTTATCAAGGATCGAATCCTGATTGCTGATGATCTTCTGATATCTGGCGATCTCCTCCGGAGCCTTTCTCCTGAGCTCATCTATATAACCCTGAATTACTTCTTTTTCAACGTAGATCTCTGTATTGGACAGGAGCTTGGGCTTGCACTCCGAAATATACTGTTCAAGCTCATCGATGACGCCAAAGATCTGGCTTTCCATTTTTCTTTCCATTGTCTCTCCTTAAGAGCGGATACTTTTGAATTTTTCCTTAAGAGCCGCTTCGACATAGTCCGGAACGGAATGGCTTACATCGCCTCCGTAGCGTGCGATCTCTTTGACCGTCGATGAACTGAGATATGAATACTGCAGATCCGTGGTAAGGAAAACCGTATCTACTTTATTGTCGGAAATTTTTCTGTTGGTCTGGGCTATCTGGAGTTCGTATTCGAAATCGGTGACAGCTCTGAGGCCTCTGATCATGATATGCAGATTATTCTGAAGACAATAATCGACAGTAAGACCGCTGAAAGAATCAACTCTTACATTCTTCATATCTTTCGTGGCTTCAGTCAGTATTTTAACACGTTCATCAACCGAAAACAATGCAGTCTTCTCACTGTTGTTCAGCACGGCGACAATGAGTTCGTCGAACATGAGCGATGCTCTTTTAATGATATCAAGGTGTCCCAAAGTCATGGGATCAAAGCTTCCGGGATATAATGCTCTGTTCATATATTCCCTCCTGTATTGAGATCAGATCTTCTTCAGGAAAAGATGCATATTGCCTTTGTATTCTTTTCTTCTGACTATCTCAAATCCGACTTCTTCAGTATAGCTAAAATCATCCTTTTTGTCAGCCTCTATTATGATGATGGTATCCTTATCGACATATCTCATGACCGACAGCTGTTTAAGGACATTTTTCTCGTATCCTTTAAGATACGGGGCATCCATGAACACGATATCGACGTGCTTCTCAAAAACGGACTGAAGTCCGGCTACGGCATCCTGCTTGAGGATGACAGCCTTATCCTGCATCTTGGTGAAATTCACGTTATCGGTGATGCATTTGATGGGTTCCCTGCCGTTATCGATAAAGTATACCTTGGTCGCACCGCGGCTGAGCGCTTCGATACCTATCTGTCCGCTTCCCGCAAAAAGATCGATCATCACAGAGCCCGGAACATCTCCCTGTATGATGTTGAAAAGAGTCTCTTTGATTATATCCTGTGTGGGTCTTGTGATATCGTCTCCGGCAGGTGTCTTAAGGGGCATCGACCTGCACTCTCCTGCGATTACTCTCATATTCTTTTTACCTCAAAATTTTTATCCGGCATAGTGCAAAACGATATATCATGAGCGTATCTTGGTACCCTTTGAGCCGCGTCCGAGGAGCTTGATCGAATTTAGCGAAACTGTCCTTGATCCGTATTCGATCGAAGCTTCACTTACAACATCGGTGATATATGCGATCTCGACCTTGTCATTTCCGTCCAGGCGCATTCCCTTAACTCCGGCAGCAGTCTTCTTCATCTCAGGGATCTCTTCTATGGAGAATCTGATGAAGTAACCGTTTGAAGACTGAAGGATGACATTTTCCTCAGTACGGACTTTTCTTATGGTGACTATCCTGTCGTCTTCGTTAAGCTTGGTTGCAGTTACGGTACGGCGTGAGCTTACGTCGAATTCGGTTCCGGAAGTAACCTTGCACATTCCGTTTGCTGTAACAAAGAGGTACTTTCCAAGAAGAACGGTCGAAAGATCCTCTGCAAAGATTATCATGTCATCCGATGAATCGTAATTGGTTATATTATCAACCGGAACACCTTTATCACGGAATTTGGACATCGGAAGATCCATCATCTTAATGGTATGCATCTGTCCCTTTTCGGTAAATACGGCAACTCTTCCGTTGTTGCGTACCGGACATTTGTACTTGATCTCTTCGTCGATGGCTTCCTTATTTCTTTCGAAGGTGGGAATGTCGATCATCTTGCAGTAACCGAATCTGTCCATGATGAAGTAAACATCCATCTCTTCGAATTCTTTTTCCTTATAGACGGCTTCCTCACCGTTCTCGATGACAGTTCTTCTCTTTCTTGAGAATTCCTTTTTAAGGGTTTCGAGATCGGCGATGATGACCTGAGCCATGGACTCTCTTCTGTCGAGGATGTCCTCGTATCTGTATATATTGGCAAGAGTGTTTTCGTGATCCTTGTTAAGGGCATCGATCTCGAGTCCTATCAATTTGTAAAGTCTCATATCAAGGATGGCCTTGGCCTGTCTTTCGGTGAAAAGAAGCTGGCTGGCCATGATGGAGCTTTCCTTGGTCTTGAACTTAATTCCGTCTGTGATTCCTCTTACAAGGCAGTCCTCAGCCATCCTGCGGTCTCTTGATCCGCGGATGATCTCAATTATCAGATCGATCAGACTGCAGGCCTTTATGAGACCTTCCTGAATCTCTTTTTTCTCGGTTTCCTTGGCAAGAAGCGCATTGTACTTTCTGGTGTTGATCTCATACTGGAAATCAACCACGGACTTAAAGATGTCCTTAAGGGACATGGTCTCGGGACGTCCGTTCTTGATCGCTAGCATATTGACGCCGAAGGTATCTTCGAGATGAGTTTTCTTGTAAAGAAGGTTTATGAAGTTCTCGGCATCGGCATCCTTCTTGAGCTCGATGACTATACGGATACCTTCCTTGGAAGACTGATTGGAAATATCAACGATATCCTGAGTTTTCTTGCTTTCGGAAAGTGCAGCCACCTCGGAAAGGAACTTGCCGATACCGGCACCGACCATTGTGTAGGGAATCTCGGTAATGACGACATTCTGATGTCCGTTCTTAAGTTTCTCTACATTTGCGACACCTCTGATCCTGAGCTTTCCGCTTCCGGTTTCATAGATATCCTTGAGGTCATCCTTGTTGATGACACGTCCGCCGGTAGGAAAATCGGGTCCCTTAACATATCTCATCAGTTCCCTGGTGCTTATGTCTTCATTCATGATAAAGGCTTTCATGGCATCTATTGTCTCACCGAAATTGTGAGGAGGGATGCTTGTTGCCATACCGACTGCAATACCTTCCGATCCGTTTATGAGAAGATTCGGAATCCTGCAGGGAAGGACTTCGGGTTCCTTTTCGGTCTCGTCAAAGTTGGGAACAAAATTGACTGTATCCTTATCGAGATCGTCAAGAAGCGCAAGCTGTGTGACCTTCTGAAGACGGGCTTCGGTATAACGCATTGCTGCGGCTCCGTCACCTTCGATGGTTCCGAAGTTACCGTGTCCGTCTACAAGGGGAAGTCCCTTCTTGAAATCCTGGCTCATTACGACAAGAGCTTCGTATATGGATGAATCGCCGTGAGGATGATATTTACCCATCGTATCACCGACGATCCTCGCACTCTTTCTGAAAGGCTTATCAAAGGTAAGTCCGAGCTCTCTCATATCATAGAGAGTACGGCGCTGAACGGGTTTAAGTCCGTCGCGCACATCGGGAAGTGCACGGGATACTATTACGCTCATCGCATAATCCACATAGGATCTCTGCATTTCCTCGGAATATTCTGTTTTGATGATCTTTTCTTCTATCTTAGCCATTTACTTTTCCTTAAGATCAAATATCAAGATTGGCATCGTTAGCATGTTCATAGATGAAAGTCTTACGGGGAGGTACATCGGTTCCCATTAAAAGCTCCGTTGTCTCGGAAGCCATTCTCGCATCTTCAATCTCCACCTGCTTGAGTCTTCTGGTCTTGGGATCGAGGGTGGTCTCCCAGAGCTGGTCAGGATCCATCTCACCGAGACCCTTGTATCTCTGAAGAGTGAAAGGTCCCTTATGAGAAGCCCTGTATTTTTCAAGAGCCTTGTCATCATAGAGATACTCTTCCTCACCCTTTGAAGGCATAGCCTTATAAAGAGGAGGCATTGCGATATAGATATGTCCCTCGAAGATAAGCTCGGGCATGAACCTGTAGAAAAGAGTAAGAAGAAGCGTCGAGATATGTGCACCGTCGACGTCCGCATCGGCCATGATGATGATCTTGTCATAGCGGAGCTTGCTTATATCGAAATCATTTCCGTAGCCTTCCGAAAAACCGCATCCGAACGCATTGATCATTGTTTTGATCTCAGCATTTTCAAGGATCTTGTTTATCGAAGCCTTTTCAACATTTAAGATCTTACCCCTGATGGGAAGGATGGCCTGAAACATTCTGTCACGTGCGGTCTTGGCAGATCCGCCCGCGGAATCTCCCTCTACGATAAAGATCTCGCACTTATCGGCTTCCTTGGAAACACAGTTTGCAAGCTTTCCGTTTGAATCAAAGGAAAACTTCTGCTTGGTAAGAAGATTGGTCTTCGCCTTCTCTTCCGCTTTTCTTATCTTCGCAGCTTTATCTGCGCAGTCGATTATTGTTTTAAGAACATCGAGATGTCTGTCAAAATATCTTACGACCTCATCGCCGGTAACCTTTGCAACCGACTTTGCGGCATCCTGGTTATCAAGCTTTGTCTTGGTCTGGCCTTCGAACGTGGGATCCGGATGTTTGATCGATATGACAGCAGTCATGCCGTTTCTGACTTCGGTTCCGGAGAAGTTGGCATCCTTATCCTTGAGGTTACCCAGTTGACGTGCATACGAATTGATCACAGTCGTAAACTGTGTCTTGAATCCGGTAAGGTGTGTTCCGCCTTCGGAGTTATAGATATTGTTACAAAAGCCAAGGACATTCTCGTGGAATTCATTGACATACTGGAATGCGATCTCGACCTGGATCCCTTCGGATTCTCCGCTGATGGATACGATCTCGGTTACGGGATCCTTTAATTTATTGAGGTCCTTAAGGAAACCTACAATGCCTTCCGGCTCGTGGTATGAAATTATCTCAGGCTCCGCACCTCTGTCGTCCTTATATTCGATGGTGAGTCCGGGATTAAGATATGCAGTCTCGTGAAGTCTGCTCTTTACTTCGTCTTCCTTGAACCTGGTCCTGTCAAAGATCGTATCGTCGGGAAGGAAATTGATAGTTGTTCCATGATCCCTGGTCTTGCCCTGCGTGGGAAGAAGTCCGTCCACGAGTTCAACCCTGGGCTCGCCCTTTTCATAACTGTCCTTGTAGATATTGCCGTCTCTTTTGACCGTGATATCAAATCTGGAAGAAAGCGCATTTACAACGGAGGAACCAACACCGTGAAGCCCTCCGCTGGTCTTATATGCATTATTGTCGAACTTTCCTCCGGCATGAAGCGTCGTGAGTACGAGTCTTTCGGCAGAGATTCCTTTTTCGTGACGTCCGACAGGGATGCCTCTTCCGTTATCGGAAACGGTGCAGGATCCGTCTTTTTCCAGTGTGACCTTGATAGTGTCGCAGAATCCGGCGAGATGCTCGTCAACTGAGTTATCGACTATTTCATATATAAGATGATTAAGTCCCTTGGTGGATACGGAACCGATATACATTCCGGGACGTACCCTTACGGCTTCGAGACCTTCCAGTACTGTAATACTGCTTTCATCATAATTGTCTTTTTTCGGTGACATAAAATACCCTCTTGAAGTCTAACTTGCAGAAAAAACAAAGGTTTCTCGTGAAACCCCCGAACAGTTGTTTTGCACTATGTGATTTTAACATAGATTTAGATTTCGTACAACAAAAAATCCACTACATTTAGTGGATTTCATGCGTGAAAAAATATGAATATTTAAATTCAATAACGAACGTTTCTGATGATTTTTTGCCGAATTAGCGTTTTATTAACGTCAGATCTTCTTTGAGACTGCCATAGCAAGAGCTCCGGGGCCAATATGACATGCTATTGACAACGAAAGAGGCTTAAGGCAGATTTCATAACCCGGGAAGAACTCTTCCGCTTCCTTCTTGAACTGCTCGGCAGCTGCGATATCATGTGTAAATGCCATTTCAAGATGAACATTGTGGCATTTGTCGCTGCATCCGAACCTTGTCTCCATGTCGTTTTTGATGGCCTTCATGATTATCTCTTTGCCGCCCTGTACGGTTCTTGTCTTGGCAAAGGAATCAAGCTTCTCACCCTGTATCTGGAGAACGGGCTTGATACGAAGAAGTGTACCTATGGCAGCAGCTGCGGGAGTAAGTCTTCCGCCTTTTTTGAGATATTCGAGCGTATCTATCATGATATAGATACTGCTCTCAAATTTAACTCTTTCAAGTTCATCCTTGATCTGTCTCGCACTCATTCCTTTTGCTATGAGCTCCCGGGCATCGAGACAGGACTGTCTGAGAGTGACGGAGATCCTCTGGTTATCGACCACCTGAACCTTGTCGTCATAATGCTGTGCGAGAAGATATGCGCTTCCGCAGGAACCCGAAAGTCCGCTGGACATGGGAATATGAATTATCTCATCATAATCCTCGAGAAGCCTGTCCCAGGTCTTCATTACTTCTTCGGGTGAAGGCTGACTGGTGTGGATCTCCTCTCCGCCTTTAAGTCTTTCATAGAATTCTTCCTGAGTCAGATTTACGCTGTCCAGATATTCCTTGCCTCCTATGAAGAACGGCATGGGAATAACGGTAATACCGAGTTCTTCTCCTTCAGCTACGGTCATCGAAGCATTGGAATCAGTAACAACTGCTATTTTTGAACTCATTTAAACTTTCTCCCTCGTCTATCAAGTTGACATAATTAATATCAACTATTATTTTATGTAACTCAGATCGTTCTGAAATCCAGATTGTTACGTCCGAAGTATTCGGCTTCTTCCCTTATCGGACGGTTTTCTTCCCTTGCAAGTCTTCTGTCATTCTTAAGAAGTTCGTCCGCAAGATCGGATGCAGAGCTCAGCAGATCTGCGTCCGCATACACATCCGCTATCCTGAATGAAAACTCTCCGCTCTGTCTGACACCGAAAAGCTCACCGGGACCTCTCGTCTTAAGATCATATGATGCGATCTCAAAGCCGTCGGAAGTCTTGGCAAGTATTCCGAGTCTTTCCATGGTCTTGTCATCCTCGGAGCCTGTCATGAATATCGCATAGCCCTGATCAGAGCCTCTGCCCACTCTTCCGCGAAGCTGGTGCAGCTGTGAAAGACCGAATCTCTCGGAATTTTCGATCATCATGACAGTTGCGTTAGGAACATTTATTCCGACCTCTATGACTGTGGTAGATATCAGGATATCTATATTTCCCGCAGCGAATTCAGAAAGAATAATATCCTTATCAGAAGGCTTCATCTTGCCGTGAAGATAAGAGATCCTGAATCTGTCTCCCAGTATCCCTTTCAGCTTTTCACAGTAATCGACAACATTCTCAAGCTCTTCATCATCGGAATCCGGATCGGAAGCTTCCACCATTGGGCAGATGATATATATCTGATGCCCCTTCGAAACCTCATCGGTTATGAATTTATATGCGGTAGGTCTGTAATGTTCACCTACGACACAGCTCTTTATCGGGCTTCTTCCCTCGGGCATATCCTTGATGGCAGAAATGCTAAGGTCACCGTAAAGCACTATGGCAAGGGTTCTCGGGATAGGAGTCGCACTCATGACAAGAATGTGCGGTCCGGCGCCTTTTCCGGCAAGAGCTTCCCTTTGTCTTACTCCGAATCTGTGCTGCTCATCGGTAACGACAAGTCCGAGATTCTTATATTCAACCTTATCCTGTATCAGGGCATGGGTGCCTATGACGAGATTGGCTTCACCCGATTCTATTTCTTCGTATGCTTTCCTTCTTGCGGCAGCTCCTATGGATCCCGTCAGAAATACCGGTTTAAAAGGAAGACCGTATTTGGCAGTCATTTCGGAAACGGTCTTAAAATGCTGCGAAGCAAGCACTTCGGTCGGTGCCATGAGCGCACTCTGATAACCGTTTGCAACTGCATTAAGCAAAGCAATGAGCGAAACTATTGTCTTTCCGCTTCCGACATCACCCTGGATAAGTCTGTTCATAACGGAAGGACCGGTGATATCGGCGATTATATCCTTACAGGCTTTCTTCTGACCGTTTGTAAGTTTATAAGGAAGCCTTTCAATAAATCTTGTAACCTCGGCCGACTCGATCATCGGACAGGTATTGGGCGAATCCGTAAGAAGGTCCTTGTTCTTCCGAAGATACAGGATAAAGAAAAACAGTTCGTCGAATGCCAGTCTTCTCCTGCCTGTCTGAATATCCTCAGGTGATGCAGGTTCGTGAATAAGTCTGTAGGCTTTTCTGCTCTCGACAAGATTCAGCTTTTTTCTGATATCCTCCGAAAGATAATCCCCGGAAAATTCCGCTTTAGCCAGAGCACTCTTTACCGCTTTTGCTACGGATGTATTCTTCAGTCCCTTTGTCAATGGATATATGCACTGATATGCACCCTGAAGCTCGCTGTATTCATCGGAAGCATATTTCCTGGGCTGTACAAGAGTAAAGTCACTTCCGGACTTTTTTACCCTGCCCCTGAATACGTAGTAACCGCCCTTTTTGACGGCCTTAGCCATAAACGGCATATTGAAGTATTTAATGACCATTTTCCCGGTATCATCACTTACTTCGATCGGAAGTATGGTCATATGATTTTTGACATGTCTGATATTTCCGATAAGATCAACCCTTACGCGTACGGCAGCGATCTCATCATACTTTAATTCGGAAATTTTCTTAAGACCTCCGAAGACTACATATGATCTGGGAAAAGTCTTCAGAAGATCTTCAATTGTTCTGATATCAAGATTATGAAAAAGACCGGCAGTTTTGGGACCTACGCCCTTGAGATCTTCTACCGGAAAGTTTCCGTTGATCAGCATTTTAAATATTTCCCTACAAATCAAAAGAAGGTTCATAATGAACCTTCTTTCAGATAATATAATGTGGAATATAGATAAACAAACTACTTATTGAACATGTTCATGTGATGGGACGGGGTTTATTCTACGGAAACGATGTAATAGTAAACCGGCTGTCCGCCATTCTGAATGTCTACATCCAGAGAAGAGAACTTTTCAGCGATCTTATCCTTAAGTGCATTGGCATCTTCTTCGGTAACATCGGCTCCGTAGTAAAGGCTTATAAGCTCGGAAGAATCATCCACCATCTCACCTATCATTTCGACGACAACCTGATCCATATCGGTTCCGACGGAAAGGATCTTCTTATCACCGATACCCATATAGTCGCCTTTTCTGATCTCATGATCATCGATGGAGGTATCCCTTACGGCATATGTGATCTCACCGGTCTTAACAAGTCCGATGGCTTCCATCATCGCCTGCTCATTCTCATCTGCGGATGCACCTGCACTGAAGTTGATCGCAGCGGTGATTCCCTGTGGAATGGTCTTGGTAGGAATGACGAGTACGGTCTTATCGGTCGTAAGATCCCTTGCCTGATTTGCAGCCATGATGATGTTCTTGTTATTGGGAAGAACAAACACGGTCTTAGCATTAACCTTTTCAACCGCATCAAGGATATCAGCGGTTGAAGGGTTCATGGTCTGTCCACCCTCGATAACATAGTCTACACCGAGGCTTCTGAAGATCTCGGCAAGTCCGCTTCCCGCGCTTACAGCAACAAATCCGAATTCGGAAGGCTCGCCCTTGGGCTCGGGTGCCGCCTTAGGAGCGGGAGAAGCATTTTCGGTTTCAGCGGATGCAGCCTGAGCAGGCTCAAGTCTGCAAGTGATCTTAACATCCTGCATGATACCGAACTTAAGTGCTTTCTGAAGTACAAGTCCGGGATCGTCGGTATTGATGTCGATGAAAACTTCTTTTCCGTCCGACTTAAAGGTCTTGAGTTCACCAATCGATGAAAGGTAACCCTTTACATCACTTTCGATCTTGCCGTTAACGGAAGACTTAAGAACAACCTTCATTTCGGCATGATAGATATTCTTCTGGACTTCTTCCTTCCTGCAGGGTCTTGAATCATCAACCTTTGCAATGGGATCGTCGGAAATGGTAAGGTCGATTTCCTTTCCGGAGAAAAGATCTATCGCACCCTGTATGACCTTCATGAGTCCCGCACCGCCGGAATCCACAACCCCTGCCTGCTTAAGAACGGGAAGAAGCTCGGGGGTCTGTGCAAGTACTGCGTTTCCGTGCTCAAATACAGCGGGAAGGATAGTTTCAAAATCATCGGCACCGTCTTCGATAAGTTCGGCTGCCTTTTCACCCATTCCTCTTGCCACGGTAAGAATGGTTCCTTCAGTGGGCTTCATGACTGCCTTATAGGCGGTCTCTACAGCCTTTGTGCAGGCTGCGCCGAAAAGAGGTACTGTGATGACCTGCTCGTCTCTTACGGCCTTTGTAAAACCTCTTAAAAGCTGGGAAAGAATAACTCCCGAATTACCTCTTGCTCCTCTGAGCGAACCTCCGCTCATTGCCTTGCATAATGACTTCATATCGGTGTCTTCGCCAAGGTCCCTTACTTCCTTGGCTGCAGACATGATGGTCATTGTCATATTGGTACCTGTATCTCCGTCGGGTACAGGGAAAACATTCAGCTCGTTGATCTCTTCTTTGTTCCTGTCGAGATAAATCGCTCCGGCAAGGAACATCCTGGAAAAGAGTTTAACGTCAATCTCTTTAACTGCCACAGATAAATCCTCCTTAATCGATCACCCTGACGCCTTCGACGAAGACATTGATCTTTTCGACGTCAAGTCCGGTAAACTCTTCTACTTTATATTTCACGCTTTCGATAAGATTCTCGGAAACGGTCATGATGCTGACACCGTAAGCTACGATCACATGGAAATCAAGGATCAGCTTATGATCGGATGAAAGCCTGACATTGATACCTCTCGAAAGATTTTCGGTACGCAGTATCTTGGCAATGCCGTCTTTAACGCTTATTCCGGCCATTCCGACGATACCTATGCATTCGATAGCGACGCTACCGGCATACTGAGCTATAACATCATTATCTACAACAATGTTTCCCATATGGGTATTCATGGAAGAACTCTTCATATAAATCCTCCTTTACTGCAAAACTGTGCTTGATTATATCATATATTTAGGAAAGGGGTCAAAATTTCAAAAATTCCTTGCAATATTGATTTTCCTTTGATAATATACATATGTTGCGTTTTCGGAAAGTATATTGATTATGTAAATAACGCCGGGAGGTGAGATAATGGCTAAGTGTGATGTTTGCGGCAAGGGAGTACATTTCGGAAATAATGTGAGTCACTCTCACAGAAGATCCAATGCAATCTGGAAGTCCAATGTCCTCAGCGTAAAGTGCAAGGTTGACGGACAGTCCAAGAGAATGCATGTATGTTCCAGATGCCTTCGCAGCGGCGCTGTAGAGCGTGCATAATATTTGAATGATTAAGGACAGGGTTTTATACCCTGTCCTTTTTTTTATGCTTTCCTTCTGCGATATTCCTTATTGATGGCCCTGACCAGTCTCTCATCACCGCACTGATTGTCCGGATGAAAGATCTTCACAAGGTCCTTGTATCTCTTTCTCAGCATCTGAGGGCTTGTTACATTTGAAAAAAGGACGCAGGCTATGGAGTCGAAATCCGATTCCGTAAGATGAGAAAGATCCGGAGCCTGGATATCCGACATGGACAGTCTTCTTGATGAATCAAATTCTTCCTTTTCTCTTTCGAACTTACGTCTGTCTTCCTCAAGTGTCCTGAAACCGTCTTTGAGTATCTCCATCTTCTTGTCGAAAAACAGATTCTCCTGACGAAGTCTCTGGCGTTCCTGAGAGGTGCGCCTGTTCAGCTCATTAAGCTCATCCCTTAAACTGACTCTGTCCTTCATAAAGGATTCCTGGAGGTTTTTGAGTTCCTTCCTCTCCGACTCCAGTCTCTGCTTTTCTGCGGAAAGACGCAGGTTCTCCTGGAAAAGAAAGATCTTGATCTCTTTCAGTTTGTCTTTATCTTCACATTGGACAATTGTCTCTAAGTCGATCATGATTCCCCTGTATTATAGATCGTCTTCAGGAAAAGCCTTTTCCTTTAAAGCATCATCGTCGGGTCCGCCGTTCTTGTCCTTGGATAATCTGTGTACCACTTCGGGAACCATATCCATGATCTTGGTGATGGTATCCTGATTCTTAACGGAAAGAAGTCTGGTCGAACCGTCCTTGATGACTATCACGGCATTGGGACTTACCTTGCCGCCCATTCCGCCGCCGGAAGAATTCTTATTGTAATTCCTGCTCTCGTGTCCGCTTCCTGCGGCAAGTCCAAACGAAACATCCACAAGAGGAATAAGTGTGGTGTCTCCGACCACGATTGGATTTCCCACAACGGTCTTGGATGAAAGGATGGTATCCATGCCCTGGAGCAGGGAATCTACTACTTCTTTTCTGTCATTATCGGCCATAACGGTCCCTTTCTTATATCAGGCAGCTTCTTCGGAACTGCTTTCTTCTTTATCATTACCGGCTTCACGCTCTGCTTTATTCCTGTGGTGCTTGACCGACCTGTAGATCTTCCTGCAATTTTTATTGAGTACGATGCAGATAAGATTATGCAGTATGCAGATCAGGTTAAAATGACCTTTGGCTTCGATACTGCCTTCAAATACTGCTTTGTCAAAATCGGGTATCACACGGGATCTTTTACTGAACCTGTTTCTGAAAAGGCAGTACAGCCCATATACTTTGCCGGTCAGATCGGGTGATGAGAAACCGTAGATAAGATCGCATTCGATCTTCCTCGGAAGGATAAGCTTAAATATCTTCTTAAGCCTCTTTTTGACCACCCTCAGAGCATAAACCGCTTCGTTCGAATTAAGGACATTTCTGTAATACCTTATCTCTGAACGAACCTTTACTATTTTATCATAAAATGACCTGTATTTGCATTTTATCTTCTCTGCAAGTCCCGAAATCCTGTCAAAAAAGCCGTCCGGCCCCTCGCTGTCTTCATCTTCCGCAGAATCCTGAGCGTTTCCAACGGGGGGTTCAGAACCATCTTCGGGCTGATCCGCGGTATCTTCACCGTCTTCGGACAGCTCTTCAGATCCCTCTTCATCATCCCCGAAAAGGTCATTATGAAGCTCATCATCCGAAACTTCAGACTGAGCCGGAGCGGTTATCTCAAAATCATCTTCATCGGGAAGCTCATCTTCGAGAAACGAATCAAATTCTTCATCCGAGATACCTTCATCTTCGGATCCATCCGGAAATTCCATTGAAAACAGCTTAAACCAGAGTACTTTGACCGAGACACTGACCTTCTTCTGCTCGTAAACGGCTAGAGCCCTTACGATACGGAAGAAATATGTCAGCCTGAAGACTGCATTCAGCTCGCTTTCCGCTTCCTTTGATGCCTTGATCCAGTACTTTACAGGCATTACCAGAACCAGTACGGCGAGTACAAGAATAAGCCCCAGCAGACACAGGAGCACGATTCCGATAACAGATAAGATTTTGAGGATCACAACGAGCATATATATTCTTTAAGATCAGTCTTTCCCGTCTTGTCGATACAATCCCTGATCATGCTTTCAACAAGTGATACAGCACCGTCCTTACTGTCCGCAAGACCGATACATACGACGGATTTTCCTTCCCATACCTTGGACTTAAGCTGAAACGAGGTGACAATATCGATACAGTCATCCTTATTATCGGACTTAAGAAGCAGACAGCCGCTGCCCTTGCCCGCTTCAATTTTCTTTTTCAGCTTATCTGCCTTCTTTTCGGTAAGGCCGTCCGACAGATAAAGGTTTTGGCAATATACGATATTAATATTTTTTCGGAATATTTTATCCAATACCGCATCGATGAATTTCATAGCATTATATTACCACAGTTGAATTGACAGCAGATTCATAAATTATTAAAATTCCTATTGAGTAAATTTCTTATTGAGGGATCCCATGAAAACTATATCCAGAATGGAATTACGTGAAGGCATGGAACTTGGCGAACCCGTAGAATCGGGTGGCAAGATTGTTTATAATGCCGGAACCAAGATCACACAGGCTGTGATCGACAGACTCGAACATTATGACATCATGGCAGTCACCATTATGGAGGATGTCGATTATGCGACAACGCATAATGAACGTATCCAGTTCGACGAAGATTTCAAAAACTTCAGGACCAGGTACAATGACTGTCTTACCAGATACAAGGGTATAATGCTCTCCTATCTTGGTACAAAATTCTCAATCCCCAATCAGAATCTCATTGACATATTCGATGAATGCTATTCGACCGTTAAATCCGAAAAGCAGCTTCTTGATTTCATATATAATATGATGCCCAATGAAGATGAGCTGACCTATACCCAGTCCTTCAATGCCGCGCTTCTCTGCGGAGCATTTGCAAACTGGCTCACTCTTCCCGATGATAAAAAAAGAACCCTCATTCTCTGCGGATTCTATTATGATATCGGAAAATGGAAGATTCCAAATGAAATTCTCTGGAAGCCGGGCAAGCTCAGCGAACAGGAATATGAAATGGTCAAGCAGCATACCCTTCTCGGCTTTGCACTTGTTAAAAATGACACGGCTCTGCTCGATGATGTTAAGAAATGTATCCTGATGCATCACGAGAAAATGGACGGAACAGGCTATCCCGTTGGTCTTTCGGGAGATAAGATAAACGAATATGCCAGATACCTTGCGATAGTCGATACTTATATCGCAATGGCTTCGCCCAGAACCTTCAGGCCTGCCTTCACTCCTCTTCAGATCATCGGAGCTCTTGAAAGAGACCTTGTAAAATACGACGCTTCCATACTGATGCCGCTTTTCGAAAGAATATCCGAGGCACAGATCGGAACAACAGTTGAGCTTAATGACGGTACCGAATGGGAAGTAATGCTTATCAATAAGAACAGCTATTCCAGACCTATGCTCAGAAATGCGGGAAATATGATCCTTAATCTTGCGGAAAGAAAGGATCTGGAGATCGTCAAGATAATCTGATCAGCTCACACCGAAATATGCATTGAATATACGTTTAGCCAGGGGGACAGCGTACTCTACGCCTGTCCCCGCTTTTTCTATTATGATGGTCACACAGATCTCCGGATCATCAGCGGGAGCAAATGCGGTAAACCATGCGTGTGATTCATTGATATCTTCAGCAAATTCGGCGGTTCCGGTCTTACCTGCAACGGTATAAGCATCATTAAGAAGAACCTTTGCCGTTCCGTCCGTCACAACGGCCTGCATCATTTCGTTGAGAAATGCGGCTTCATCCTCCGTCATTACCCTTCCGACACTTTCAGGTTCATAACTTCTTATGACCTTGCCGTTTTCATCGGTTATGGAATCAATCATATAAGGCCGCATCATCACGCCGCCGTTTGCTACAGCCTGAGTGATCATGTTGAGATGCAGGGGAGACATTATGGTCTTACCCTGACCTATGGAAGTCTGCATGATGTCATAATCGGTGGATCCGGTTCCGATATATGCCCTGCTGTTATTAGAAAGAAGGTCCGTGGGAAGAGCTGAATTAAAATACAGGTCCTCCATTGTCTGCGACCAGTCATCCCTGTCGAGCGAAAGGCCGATATTGACAAAGGAAGAATTACACGATCTTGCAAATGAGCCTTTAAGGTCAAGTTCTCCGTGAACACTACCGTAAATACAGCTGACCCTGTAATTATCATGCTCTATATGTCCGTTACAGATATAGTTATAATCCTGCCAGTCATCGGGATGCTCACGATAATACTCAAGCGCGGTGATGATCTTGAATGTCGATCCCGGAGGATACAGACCCTGTGTCGCACGGTTTAAAAGCTGGGAACCGCCCGGAGTCGTGGTGATGGCCTCCCAGTCTTCACTTATGGTTCCGGGATTAAAATCCGGATGTGAAAGCATGACCAGGATTCTTCCGGTCTTAACTTCCGTAACTATGACCGCTCCGTTATAAAGGCCCAGATAATCATCCGCTACCTTCTGAAGATCTACAGAGAGCGTACTGTTAACGTTATATCCCGGGTTCTTCACGTTCTCGAGATCGTTATTGACTCTTTCACTCAGGCTCGCACCCGTATGCATCAGATAATAATTCGCATCATTTTCAATGCCCATTCGTCCGTTTACCGAATACCCTACGGCATGAGCGAACATAGAACCGTACGGATAATATCTGAACTCATTTCCGTTCTCGTCGGTCCTTGTCTCCGCGAGGATCTCACCGTCAGCCGAATAGATCGTTCCGCGCGTGACATTCCTTATCTGGATCTCTTCCCTGTTATTGTAACTGTTGTTGTAAAGCTCGATGGTTGAAGTCGATACGAATACCGACAGATAAAGGATCATGAAGAAAAAGAGACCGCAGAAAATAAACATGGTCACATTGATCAGAACCATGGACTTGTATCTGGGTGAACTTTCCTTATACTTTCTTATCGGATGAAAGTTCTGAAATTTTTCTTTCAGCTCTTGCTTCATAATTTCTTGATTTGATAACTATTCCCTGTACTATGAAGAACATTATATATGTCGTCATCACCGAGCTTCCGCCCGAACTGATGAACGGAAGCGTCACACCGGTAAGCGGAATGAACTTGGTTCCGCCTCCCACGGTAAGAAATACCTGGAAGATATACATTACTCCTATACCGTATACGACCGTCTGATAAAACTTATCTCCTATCGATGCGGAAAGGATCATCATCCTGCAAAAACAGCACAGGCAGATGACAAGAAGACATATCGCAAAAAGAAGACCGAATTCTTCGCAGACTGCAGAAAAAACAAGGTCCTGATCTATAAAGGGGATATCGGATGGTCTTCCCTGCATCAGTCCGTTACCGAACCAGCCTCCCGAGCTAATTGCAAAAAGGGACTGTGTGATCTGATAAGCCTGATCGTCTATATATGTCCACGGATCAAGGAAAGCCACGACTCTTACCTTAACATGATCAAAGAGCTTATAAGCGACGATGCTTGCCGCGGCCCCTCCGAAGAGACCGCTCAAAAGATACAGATAATTGTGGGTGGACATTACAACTATCATCACATAGGTGACGAAAAAGATAAGCGCGCTTCCCAGATCCTTGGAAAGAACGAGTATCATTACATAGATACCGGAAATGACAGCCGAAATAAGGATCCATTTAAATGAATTGTATTTATACAAAAGCGCGGCAAGGAAAAACAGGAATATTATCTTGACGAATTCGGAAGGCTGGAAGGTAAAGCCTTTGATAGTATAAGTGATAAAAGCTCCATGGGTTCTTCTTCCCGTAAGCAGTACGAGCGAAAGAATGATTATTCCGGCTGCGGCATATAACCAGAGAAGCTTTCTGAAAAACCTGAGCCTGTCGATGAGAAATGGGATCGCAAGACATATCGCAAAGGAAACCAGAGTGATGAGGTATTGCCTGAATGCCTTTGTAAAGGAAAGCCTTGATACGATACAAAGACCCATTCCGGAAAGCAAACACATATTGTTCAGAAGGATCCTGTCCGATTTGTCATAGATGATCGAAACGATCGTGATCATAAAGAATAGAAAGAGCGTAATAAATGCAAACAGATACAGATACTCTTCTCTTCCGGATACAAATGTCATATCGAGAAAACAAAGAAAAAGAAGGAGCAGCATAAGTCCGCTCTGTATTGAAGTAAATACGGATACCAGTTTTTTCTTATGCGAGAAATTACATACAACGGCAAGCGTCGTATACAAAAGCATAAGCATGGTTATCACATACTTCGATAATTCTATTACATAAAACTTTAAAGTGATCTGCACTGTAAAATCCTTACATAACAGGTCTTTCGGCCCATCCGGATGTATGCTCGCCTTCCGGGATCCTGCCGGAAACAAAAGTTTCCAAAAGCTTACCGCATTCATCCTTATCTTCGGTCGTAAACTCGATCCTTTTGCAGACATCACCTGCATCCTTAAGGATCAGCGGAACCGAATTATAATAAACATTCAAGCAATGATAGCAATCGGCATAAACAGGGAACGAAATCCCCTTTCTGTCTATTATAGTCTCAAATCCGTCGTTTTTGGTACAGGATTTGAGAGTTTTTCTAATACAGTTTGCGCTTATCATAAGAGGCGCCCTGCCGTATATTACCCTTTCAATGTAAAAAAACGAACTTTTCCTGAGGTCCCTGCATTCCGCATTCGATAATTCAAGCGGAAGCGTAGCTCCTGCGCAAAAATTCCGAAGTGTCTTTTCCGAATAACGGTTCCAGGCATATACTCCGAAATCGGTGATGACCGTAACATCCTTGTTTCCGCCAAAAAAGGACAGATCCTCTAGATTTCTTACAAGAAGCCCGCAGATCAGGCCGGATCCGATATACTTTTGAATAAAGGAAAGATCGTCGCCCTTTCTTCGTATGAATGAACATGCGGCAAATACCGGGATACCTGTCTTATCTTTGATCTCTTCGATCATCCGGACTATTCTTTCATCAGCAAAGAAGCTCTCCTCATAATAGATTCTTGATACGGATCTGTTATCAAGAATATCTGTTTTATTCAAAACGGCATGAAGCTGATCTTCGGTTCTGATAAGGAACGAATAGCCATGGTCCTGCGCATATTTGGAAATTTCAGGAAAAGCCATACCTCCGCAATCGGATATGAATTTATTTTGTACAGGCGAAAACTTAAGCTTTTCTTTCAGTTCAGCAAGAACTTTTCTGCGAAGTTCATTGATCCCCTTAAGTGAATAGAAAATGCCATCGTCTGATACGATTTCGATCAGATCATCATTTGTAATAAACGGCGTATTTCCGAGTTTCTTTAATGACTTTCTTATATCATCGGCAGATACCGAAGCCTTCAGAGCTTTTTCAACAATATCACCGGATACAAAAGCCGATGCTTTTCTGCCGTCGCCCGTTTGTGCAAATGCCGATAAAGAAGCATTATTTCCGATACTAAAACCGGCTTTGAAGTTAACCTCTATCTTAGAAGCGTATTTAGTCTCAATATCTGCCGAAATCTCCCCGGCACAGGCATCGGATCTGTCAGATCCGTTATAACCGTGACTGGTGACAGTCACCATATCCTTCGAATTATGTCTGTCATAATAACCGTGGGAAAGGCTGCCCCTGACATAAAGCCCCGATAAGGTCTTAAGGTCTTCATTTTCCACATTATACTCATTGCCCGAAAGATAAAGATCGAGATATTTCCTGTAAACGGAAATAACACCGCTTACATACGCGGCAGGCTTCATCCTGCCTTCAACCTTTAGCGAACATACACCGGCATCAAGAATAAGAGGAAGTATCTCAAGTGTACACATATCCTTTAGGCTTAGAGGATAGGTTTCCGTTTCTTTGGGTGAGCCTGCGATCCTGTAACTGAGTCTGCATGGCTGCGCACATCTTCCGCGGTTACCGCTCCGTCCCCCCAGTACGGACGATAAAAGGCATTGCCCGGAATAGCTGTAACACATTGCACCGTGGATAAAACATTCTATCTCAAGCCCCGTCTTATCGTATATGTCCCCGATCTCTTCAAATGATAACTCTCTTGCAGGAACGATCCTTGTAAATCCGAGGTCGGAAAGGAGCCCTGCGCCTTCCGGTCCCGTAACTGACATCTGGGTACTTGCATGAAGAGGTATCAAAGGGTAATTCTCTCTGAAAAAGGAAGCCACACCAAGGTCCTGGATTATAAGACCGTCAGACATGGAAGGAATACCGGAAGAAGCAAATTCTTCCAGCTCGGGAAATTCTTTTTCTTTTACGAGAGTGTTGACGGTAAGATATACCTTCTTGCCGTAAAGATGTGCAAAGTCAATACACTCGGCAATATCATCAAGTCCGAAATTACCGGCATAAGCACGTGCGCCAAACTTTTCATAAGCCATGTAAACGGCGTCGGCACCCACCCTGATCCCGGCATAAAAAGACTCCTTGCTGCCTGCAGGCGCAAGGAGCTCAATTTCTTTATTCATTTTCCGATTATTCTGATCTGTCATTTCTTATACGGAAATGGGATAGGCTTATCCTTATCACCGGGGATGGATCTGAGGCCCACACCGGGCATGGACTTGGAACTGCTGTCAGAACCTGACGGAGCAGGCTTATCTTCTGTCTTGGAAGCTTCGGTTTTTACGGGCTCAGTTTTTGCGGGCTCGGGCTTGCTTTCGGTCTTGGGAGCTTCGGATTTTACCTCGGGTTTTGCTTCGGGCTTAGGAGCTTCTTTAACAGGCTCGGGCTTGCTTACAGTCTTAGGTGCTTCAACTTTGGGCTCGGGCTTTGCTTCAGCCTTGGGCTCGGGCTTTACCTCAGATTTGGGTTCGGGCTTGGGCTCGGACTTGGGCTCGGGCTTGGGCTCGGGCTTGGATTCGGCTTTCTCTTCAGCCTTGGATTCAGCTTTTGAAGGGCGGTCATCATCCTTATCGGAATTTCTTGATGACTTATCCTTGGTGCGGAGCTTAGCGTCAAGCTGTATGAGCTTCTTGGAGCTTTCCGCCATCTTATCCTGAAGAGACCTTACCTGGTCATCGGCCTTATCAAGTCTGCTCTGAATCGTTATGATATCGTGCTTGAGATTGTAGATCTCGGTGTCCTTATCCTTGATAAGCTGTTCATTTTCATTAAGCTTTTCGCTTATCTTCATATAGTCATCGGCAATATTCAAAGCAACAAGGAGCATCTGAGTCTCTTTGTTCTGAGATCTGAAGGATACTGCATTTCTGCACTCGTCCATCTTCTTATTGATGTAATTGGCAACCTTCTGGGTATATTCGGCAGTCTCATAACCTGTGAGGGTAAGAACCTTTCCTGCGATTATAACCTGTGTTTCGTTGATGTCAGCCATAAAATCCTCCGCTCAGACAGTTAACGCATTAACCATGCTCTATCGACAAGTATATACTATACGGGCATATCATTTCAAATATCAGGTGAGCCACATATCAAGGTGATCCCTTGCAAGATCCGTGACCACTCTACCCTTCGGAGTGCGCATTATAAATCCGTTTTTGAGAAGATAGGGTTCATAAACATCCTCGATCGTTCCGGCATCCTCTCCCGTAGCTGCGGCAAGAGTATCAAGGCCGACCGGACCGCCGTCAAATTTCTTAATGATAGTCTCCAGTATCTTCCTGTCGGTATTGTCGAGCCCGACCTTATCTATGGACATAAGATCCATGGCTTCGATGGCAATATCCCGGGTAATGATACCGTCATATCTGACCAGAGCGTAATCCCTGACACGCTTCAGCATCCTGTTGGCAATTCGCGGGGTTCCGCGGCTTCTTTTGGCAAGTTCGAGAGCAGCATCATGCTTTATCTCTACCGAAAGCTTACCCGATGAGAACATGAGAACCTCAGCAAGCTCTTCCGGTGTATAGAACTCCATATGAAACTGCTCACCGAATCTGTCCCTGAGGGGAGCAGTGAGCATATCGGCCCTTGTGGTGGCACCGATCAGTGTGAAACGGGGCAAAGGAAGTCTTACGCTCCTTGCTGATGATGAAGAGTCCTTGCCGATCATTACATCTATCGCAAAATCCTCCATTGCGGGATACAGAACCTCTTCAACCTGACGGTTAAGTCTGTGTATCTCATCAATGAACAGCATATCCCTTTCCTGAAGGGAATTGAGGATTGCAGCCATCTCCGAAGGCTTCTCGATAGCGGGACCTGAAGTGATCCTGATATGGGTTCCCATCTCATTGGAGATAATACCCGCAAGAGTCGTCTTTCCGAGTCCGGGAGGTCCGTAAAGAAGGATATGGTCAAGGGCCTCTCCTCTTGCCTTGGCAGCTTCTATCTGAATGATAAGCCTTTCCTTTATGGCTTCCTGTCCGATATATTCCTTCAGCCTTGTGGGGCGCAGGGAATGCTCAACCGGCTTGTCTTCATTTGTGATATTCGTTTCGATACTTCTGGGCATACAGATTATTTTCCGTAAAGAATCTTAAGTGCAAGGGACAACAGAGAACCGGAATCAAGTGATTCGTGTCCGTCCACCGCCATGATTGCTTTCGTGCTTTCGGTCTCCGAATATCCGAGCGAAACAAGGGCTGCAAGCGCATCGGCTTCTTCTCTTCCGAGATCGGCTTTGATGACAGGTTTGGGGCCTGATGCAAATTTTGAAGCGAGGCTTTCATCGGAAAGATCGACTTTACCTTTAAGTTCAATAATGATCTTTCCGGCAGTCTTGGCAGATATTCCTTTTGCCTTGGAAAGAGCCTTTATGTCATCGCTGATAACGGCATACCTTATCGAATCGGCATCCATCACGGAAAGAAGTGACAGTGCGCTCTTGGGTCCGACACCCGATACGGAGATCAGCTTTTTGAACATATCAAGCTCGTCACGATCCGAAAAACCGTAAAGCTGGAATGTATCCTCGGCAACCTGTGTATATGTATAAAGTTTTACATGATCTCCCACGGATCCGATCTCCAGCGAACATCTGGAAGTGATGTTCACATTGATCCCGAGACCGCCGATATCCACAACGCACATATCGGCTTCCAGAAGATCAAGGATTCCTTCTACGAAAGCAAACACTTTTCTCTCCGATCACTTTCCTTCGTTGATGAAGTTAACCAGTCCGCCTGCGGCGATAAGCTTCTGCATGAATTCGGGGAATGCCTGTCCCTGATAGGATGTTCCCTTGGTGATATCGGTGATGATACCGGTATTGAAATCGATCTCGACCTCATCTCCCGCATCTATATTCTTAGAAGCCTCGGGACACTCGATTATGGGAAGTCCTATATTGATCGCATTGCGGTAAAAGATCCTTGCGAAGGTCTCAGCGATAACACAGGAAACACCGGATGCCTTGATGGAAATGGGTGCATGCTCTCTTGATGAACCGCATCCGAAATTCTTCGCGGCAACTATGATATCTCCCTTGCTTACCTTCCTGGTGAAGTCCTTATCGATATCCTCCATGCAGTGAGTTGCAAGCTCTGCGGGATCGGAGGAATTAAGGTATCTTGCGGGAATTATTACATCGGTGTCAACATTGTCACCGTATTTAAATACTCTGCCTTTAGCGTTATCCATTATTTCTCTCCTTTTATTACAGATCTGCAGGGCAAGCAATGAAGCCCTTTATGGCACTTGCGGCAGCAACTGCGGGTGACGCAAGATAAATCTCGGATTCAACGTGGCCCATACGTCCGACGAAGTTTCTGTTGGTGGTAGATACGCATCTCTCACCCTGTGCAAGAACTCCCATGTATCCGCCGAGGCAGGGACCGCAGGTAGGGGTCGAAACAACGCATCCGGACTCTATGAAGATCTTAAGAAGTCCCTCTTCAAGGCACTGCATGTAAACGGCCTGAGTAGCGGGGATAACGATGACCCTGATGCCCTTTGCGACATGCTTTCCCTTAAGAATATCCGCAGCGATCCTCATATCGGAGATACGGCCGTTTGTACATGAACCGATGACAACCTGGTCGATCCTGATATCACCGTCCTTATGGATCTCATCGATCGTATGGGTATTCTCTGGAAGATGAGGGAACGAGATCGTAGCCTTAAGCTCCGAAAGGTTGATATCTATGACCTGATCGTACTCTGCATCGGCATCAGCTTCGAATGCGGTGTACTTTCTTGTGGCATGCTCGTTAAGATACTCTACGGTCTTGTCATCAACGGGGAAGATACCGTTCTTTCCGCCCGCTTCGATTGCCATGTTGGCAATTGTGAATCTGTCATCCATTGAAAGGGATGCGACACCGGGGCCCGCGAATTCCATCGACTTGTAAAGAGCACCGTCAACACCGATCATTCCGATGATATGAAGGATAAGGTCTTTTCCGCTGATATCCTTCGGGAGGGTTCCGGTAAGATTAAACCTGATCGCAGAAGGAACCTTGAACCAGGCTTGTCCGGTAGCCATACCGGCAGCCATATCGGTTGAACCTACACCTGTCGAAAATGCTCCGAGCGCACCGTAGGTACATGTATGTGAATCGGCACCGATGATAACGTCACCGGGAACGGTAAGTCCTTTCTCGGGAAGAAGTGCGTGCTCGATTCCCATTTCACCTACTTCAAAGTAATTGGTGATCTCGTTTCTTCTTGCAAATTCCCTTACGCATTTGCAGTGCTCTGCGGACTTGATGTCCTTGTTGGGCACAAAGTGATCCGGAACAAGTGCGATCTTGTCTTTATCAAACACTCCGTCAACCTTCATTTTTTCGATCTCATGAATGGCTACGGGGCTGGTGATATCATTACCGAGTACAAGGTCGAGCTTGGCCATGATAAGGTCGCCCGCCTTAACCGATTCCAGTCCGGCAGCACGTGCCAGGATCTTCTGTGTCATTGTCATTCCCATATATTTTTACCTCCGTACATATAGGATTAATTTTAGCTTTTTTCGTATA